>Ga0209181_10002942_pt1 | contig 27153 bp, 24 predicted proteins | sample MAT05_FD_187208 | JGI IMG/M metagenome (GOLD analysis project Ga0209181, IMG submission 187208) | Freshwater microbial communities from Lake Fryxell liftoff mats and glacier meltwater in Antarctica - MAT-05 (SPAdes) (version 2) | ecosystem: Environmental > Aquatic > Freshwater > Ice > Liftoff...
ATTAACACCAAGATGAAATAAGCCAGCGTTAAGCTGGTTAACAGACGAGGATTGCGTCGATAAAGACGATAGCCTTCGGCTATCCAAAACCAACCTCGTTGAGCGGGTAAACGGTGAGCTTGCATTAGAAGGTGGGGTGATTACATCGTGAGGACCCTCGCGCAGATGGGCGCGAGGGGGGAAATGGCTTAGGAATGACTCAACAGTAACTCGACATTATTCAAACAGATTTACATAAGAAGAGTAAATGGAACCCAACATCACTGGCAAAAATATCAAGTATCCCAATCCAAGAGGAATAGCGGCAATGATGGCTAAAACGATAACAAGAATGCCGTACACCAACATAGGCACGATGTTTTTCAGGCAAGCATTAAAGCTGGCTTTTATCGCATCCATAGGTGACACATTACGCAACACTACAAGAGCCGGGGCAAACCAAAGCGCCATGGAAAGCGGAATTGAAAGTAAAAGTATCAGCAACATGCCTAAGAGAAAGCCGCCTGCTGCCATTCCTGCGCCAGCCATATTGCCCATAGCTGCGCCTGTCATCGCTGCACTGCCGCCAACCGCAAATCCTATAAGCATAATGATGAGACCCGCAACTAAACACAAAACGCCGAGCATGATCAGACTGCCCGTGTTCTGTTTAAATCCGGCAAACAGATGATCTATGCGCAACTCCTCCCCATCCGCAAGCGCCTTGCAACCAAGGATGATGCCGCCGCCAAAAACAGGCGTGAGTAAATTTAAAGCCAATGAACCAAGAATAGGAATAATGCTTAAGACGATAGCGATCACAGCAAAAATAATCACAATGGCAATCCAAATGCCAGGGGTTTTTACAAACAAATACCAACCTTGCTTTAGCCACTCCACTCCGCGCCCTGCTTCTACTGACCTTCCTTCTAGGGCGAAATGACTTTCAACAACTGCATTTTGAAAAGGATTGCCTTCGGGATTCTGTTCGTTCATTACTCACTACCTCCGCTGCCGTTATTATTTGGATACCGCATGTGCAGACCACATGTGATAACTACTAGTGATGACTACAAGATTTAAAAATAGGGTGCTATCTGTTCTTAAATCAAAACGTTCCAATGACCCACTGCGGCACACGCAAGCCAGAGTCGAAGGATTCCTGCTTGGCGAACTTTCCGTCGCCTTTTGAATCGACAAGGTAATAAACCAAGCCATTCGGCTGAGTCACTTTAATCATATAGAGCCGACCACTCACACGAAACTCTTCGGCCTTATCTTCGCCACGATTAGTAATCGTAACTTGTGGTTCTAGCTCGGGATCGAGATAACCCGCTGGCGGAGGTGGTGGCTCAGGAATGGGTTGTAGCCCGGCGGGGGGAGAAGTCTGTGCTGATGCCGTCATCACCCAAAAAAAGGTAGGCAGCAACGCAGTAGAGATTTTTACAGCAAGAAGATGACGCATGGTTTTTATGTCCCAAAATGATTCGGTGGATTCTATCAGAGGTTAAGTAACAGCTCTTGCTCAGTAGCCAGAGGTTCAAAACCACGACGTTCGTAATGTTTGAAAATAGCCGCAACGATCTCTTCGGGTTCATCAATCACTTGGAAGAGATCCATGTCTTCCGGGGAGATCATGCCTTCCTCCAGTAAACGGTCACGAATCCAATCGGTCAGCCCACCCCAGAATCCTGAGTGAACAAAAATAACCGGCACGCGACGTGTCTTTCCTGTTTGAATGAGGGTCAGCGCCTCCATCACTTCGTCCAACGTGCCAAAACCGCCGGGCATCACCACGTAGGCGGCGGCAAATTTAACGAACATCACTTTGCGCGCAAAAAAGTGGCGGAAATTGATGGCGATGTCTTGATAAGGATTGCCGGCCTGCTCTTGCGGCAACAGAATGTTGAGGCCGATGCTCTTACTTTTTCCGTAATACGCACCCTTGCTGGCCGCCTCCATGGCACCCGGGCCGCCGCCGGTGATCACGGAAAAGCCCGCATCAGACAATTGCCGAGCAATTTCTTCCGCCAGTTTAAAGTAGGGATGGTCCGGCTTAGTACGCGCGCTACCGAAAACCGAGACCGCTGGCGACACCGCCGACAAGCGCTCTGTACCCTCAACGAACTCTGACATAATACCCAGCAAGCGCCACGAATTTCGTGATGTACGCATGGCAGTCGCTGCGTCTGGGCCTACTGCGTTTCCTAACTTTTGTCTCGCGTTCATAATTTCTCTTTCTAGATATGCTACTTCTTGTCGACGGATCGTCTTACCTTTATCGTGCTTTTCATGCCATGCCCGACATGCGCAATCAACAGGGTGAGCCCACGGGTGCTATTTACGGTGTCATCAACATGCTACGCCGCCTAGATATTGACTTCAAGGCTACGCATCGTGTTTGTGTCTTCGACGCTAAAGGAAAAACTTTTCGCGACGACTGGTACCCCGACTATAAAGCGAATCGCCCGCGCATGCCGGAAGATCTTGCTCTGCAAATTGAACCTCTACATGAATGCATACGCGCGCTGGGCTGGCCGATCTTAATGATCGACGGTGTTGAAGCGGACGACGTCATCGGTACGCTCACACAAGAAGCCAGTGCCCAACAAATCGAATGCGTAGTCTCTACCGGTGACAAAGACTTCGCCCAACTCGTTAATCCGTATGTGCGGCTCATCAACACCATGAGTAATGAAACGCTCGATGAAGCGGGCGTGCTAGCGAAGTTTGGCGTGCCGCCGAATCGGATTATTGATTACCTCACGCTGATAGGCGACACCGTAGACAACGTGCCCGGTGTGGAAAAAGTCGGCCCGAAGACCGCGGTAAAGTGGCTGCAACAATACGGATCACTCGATGAAATCGTTGCTCACGCGGAAGAAATTGGCGGCGTAGTCGGTGAAAACCTGCGCCGTGCGCGCGACTTTCTTCCCCTCGGCCGCAAGCTCATCACCATTGCGTGCGATGTGCCACTGCCCATGCGATTTGCCGACCTCACGCCCAACCCTAAAGACAACGACAAGCTGACAACGCTTTTTACACGGTTGGGGTTTCGAACTTGGTTGAAAGAAGCGCAATCGTCAATTGATAGTTCAAGCTACAACTCAGCAAAACAAGAAGCGGGCGCCAGTCAGCCCACACAAGATGCCGCTCAGCAATCTATGTTCGAGCCAGCGCCTCAACAACCCGATGGCGCGCATCGCACACACTACGAAACCATCCTCACCACCGAACAACTCGACGCGTGGTTGTTAAAGCTGGACACCACCACGCTCACCGCCTTCGACACCGAAACCACCGGCCTCGACCCCATGCAAGCCAAGCTGGTCGGCCTCTCTTTCTCAACCACCGTCGGTGAAGCCGCGTACCTCCCACTCGCCCATTGCTACGCCGGTGCGCCGACGCAACTGCCGATGGATGACGTAATCGCGCGAATGAAACCTTGGCTAGAATCGGCCCAACACGCCAAGCTCGGGCAAAACCTCAAATACGACATGCACATTCTGGCGAATCACGGCATACGTTTAGCCGGTGTCGCGCAAGACACGCTGCTTGAATCCTACGTACTGGAATCCGACAAATCGCACGACATGGATTCGTTGTCGAAGCGCCATCTCGGCATCACCACCATCAGCTACGACGAAGTCACCGGCAAAGGCGCGAACCGCATCGGCTTCGAACAAGTCGACATCGAACGGGCGGGCGTTTATGCGGCGGAAGATGCCGACATCACTTTGCGAATACATCAAGCACTCAGCCCCGCACTGCTCGCCGAGCCGCGTCTGGATGCGGTCTACAGAGACATTGAGCTGCCCGTCATGCAAGTGCTGTTTCGCATGGAACGCAACGGCGTATTGATCGACGCCGACTTGCTGACCAAACAAGGCGGCGAGTTGGGATTGCGCATGATGGAGATTGAAGCCGAAGCGCATATCGCCGCCAAGCAGCCCTTCAACCTCAATTCACCGAAACAGATTCAAGAAATTTTGTTCGAACGCGAAAAACTTCCGGTCATCAAAAAAACGCCTACCGGTGCGCCCTCCACCGATGAAGAAGTGCTCGCCCAACTCGCGCTCGACTACCCGCTGCCCAAACTCATTCTCGAATATCGCAGTCTCGCTAAACTCAAAAACACCTACACCGACAAACTACCGCGCATGGTGCAACCCACCACCGGCCGCGTGCACACCAACTTCTCACAAGCGACGGCAGTGACGGGTCGCCTTGCCAGCTCCGATCCCAATCTGCAAAACATTCCCATCCGCACCGCAGAAGGTCGACGCATTCGCCAAGCGTTTATCGCCGCACCCGGATCAAAAATAATTTCTGCCGACTACTCGCAAATTGAATTGCGCATCATGGCGCACCTCTCCGAAGACAAAGGCATGCTCGACGCCTTCGCCTCGGGTGAAGACATTCACCGCGCCACCGCAGCCGAAATATTTGGCGTCACACCGCTCGAAATCAGCACCGAACAACGCCGCTACGCAAAAGTAATTAACTTCGGATTGATCTACGGCATGTCGCCATTCGGATTAGCGCGCGAACTCAACATCGAACGCAGCGCCGCCTCCGCCTACATCGACCGCTACTTCGCTCGCTACCCGGGCGTTGCGCAATACATGGAATCCACGCGACTCCTTGCACGCGACAAAGGCTACGTCGAAACCGTGTTCGGCCGTCGGCTGTGGCTAAGCGAAATCAAAAGCAGCAACGGCGCAAGACGACAAGCCGCAGAACGCGCCGCCATCAACGCCCCCATGCAAGGCACCGCCGCCGACCTAGTCAAACTCGCCATGATCGCCGTGCAAAACTGGTTGGATGAAAAGAAACTAACCTCGCAAATGGTTCTGCAAGTTCACGATGAATTGATTTTAGAAGTGCCCGACAGCGAACTCGAACTCGTGCGACAAGAACTACCCAAGCTGATGGCCAACGTCGCGCAACTTGCCGTTCCACTCGTGGTTGATGTGGGCGTGGGCGCGAACTGGGATGAAGCGCATTGAAGCACGTTGAATAACATTGCGTCGCTGTGCGCGGCATTAAGCGGCAACTACACAGATTCACACTTCACGAACTCAAAGCGCTCAATCCCAAAAACCCCCGTCGTCCTCGCGCCCCGCAGGAAGTACCCTTGGGGTGCGCAGGCGGGGACCCAGTGGTGTTTGGTTAAATGAATAAAGCGATACCCTGAGAGGCAGGCTGGATGCGGGTTTCAAGGCATCTATTGTGATAGGTGAGGGCTTTGTTTAAAACAACTCGAGCCTGGCCCCTTTAATTTTCGTCCGGGTATCTCCATCGACAGGAAGTACCCTTGGGGTGCGTAGGCGGGGACCCAGTGACGTTTGGTTAAAAGAATAAAGCGATGCCCTGAGAGGCAATCTGGATGCGGGTTTCGGGGCATCTTTCGCGCGGGGGGAGTGCCTTTAATTCAAACAATGCAACCTGACCCGAATGGCACTTACTTAACGAAAATTGACATAAATATCAGGCATTTGAATTCTGGAGCGCTGAAATTTTTGTCGGCTACGACATACCATCTAAGACAGTCCGCTCCAATCTAAAGCTCAGATGCGACAAACAAAGCGCCGCAAGTGGATCGAAATCTCGGAAAGCCTCTGCTTTAAAGAGCATGTAAAACAATTTGTTACGGCATTTCGGCGCTTAAGTAAGTGCCATTCCAACCTGACCCCTTATCGTTGAACGATCTTTTTGTAGCTGCTAAAGAGTATTCGATCAAAGTGAGCGCCAGTGATTTCGCTAGGTTTGCAAACGACTTCTATCAACTCCGTTTCAAGCTCCTTGTACTTTGGTTTGCTCGCTGCGAGGTCGTCTGGAAGTTTTGCGCCGAGATTTTTTAGGATGGTCACTAGCCGCGTGTCGAATGCGATCGCATGCTGGACAAGACCAAGCCCAATAAGAAGATCTCGAGCTCCCTTGTTCTTTACATACGCCAAATCGTCGGCGACGGCCGCGATACGCCAACCCTCATGCGAAATGGTTGCGACTTTCTTGAAGTAGCTCTTCGGTCCGCCATATGAGGCGAGCACTTCGAAGTTGTAATTGGCCGCAACCGTCTTCCTGCACTTAGAAATGTCCTCCGCTGCGTAGCGCACACCTGCGTCCCGAAGCAAACCGTGTATTGCTGTCAATCGCCGCCTTGGGGTCATTGACAACAGGCTTGTATACCAATCATTCTTGTCACGCAGGGAAGCGTTGACTGATTCACCAGACGCCGCACTTCCAACGACTGCAATCTGACGAAGCACCGACGTCCAGAGCTCCGCGTCTTCTTTCTTTTTCCAGTTGTCTAGAACCGGAGCTGGGACAATATTCTTGTACATATCAACAATGGCGTTGAGTCTTTTAATGGTTTTTGAAGTGAGCATCACGTTCCTTTAGCAGTCTAATTTAGAAGTGAGGGGCGTCGCGCTTTTGCGCCGTCCCAATCGAATGTAGGTTTAAACTAACTTGTTCCATACGCACCTCGCGATACGGAAGCAATGCGGAAGCAATGGGGTCAGGTCTTTCATTATCACATTTCATATTCTCGACACCAATTAAATGGGCCAGGCTCCGAATGGTACTTATTAACGGAAATTGACATAAATATCAGGCGTTTGGGAAATTAATGCGAGCCTGGCCCCTTTAATTTCGTTTTCGTATTCGCCTTCCGTTTTTGCACCAAAGTCTGCTCCATGTGAATTAAAGCATGAATTAAAGGGGCCAGGCTCGCATTAATTTTAGACCAATTAGACCAATAGCGTCAGACTCGATTGATATCGATATTTTCAGCTACCCCTCCGTTGCTCCTGGCAACAACAGGCTGGCCTAGATTCCTCGTCATCCAGCTGTTTAACCTTTCACTCACAAAAACCCACGCGCTGTTCGTTGTTCAATGCGGATCAATCGAGTCTGACCCATTGACTCTTGCATTTTGTTTGTCGCATCTTAGCTTTAGATTGTGTCGTGTCGACTCAGATGATCCAGTAGCCGACAAAATTCAATTCACCAGAACTAAACTGCCTGATATTTGTGAACATTTTCATTAAGTAATCGCCATTCGGGTGTGGCCCATTTATTTACCGTGTCTAGAAACCTGAGCCAGGCTGCTTGAGGAATTCGAGTTCCTTCTGAGTTGACTCTCGACCGAGTATTTCGTTGCGGTGCGGATAGCGACCGAAGCGATCAATGATGGACTTATGGCGCAGCTCGAACTCATAGTTGTCTTTGAGTCCGTGCTCCCGATACAAGGCCTCTGCTACCACATGTATTTCAGCGGACTCGCTGTGCATGTACGGCAAAAACATGAATCCGCGTTCGACGGGTTCCAGTGCAAGATGGGCGTTGCGGGAGACCGCTTCTTGGGCGAGTGCGAGTGCCATCGGATCTTGCTCAAACGCTTGGCGCGTTGCGCGATGGACATTCCTTGAGAATTGATCTAATACGATAATCTCTGCAAGCCGTCCTCGATGATCCTCACGCCAACCAAAGAACTCACCCGCTATTGCGCGGCGCAAGACTTCACCAAAGCGAGTCCTCACCAGCTCATCAAACTCTGGCTTGGCAGACCACCATAACTTTGGGTCAATCTCCTCGAACCAGAAGGAAAGAATTTCGCGATACAAGATGAGCCTCTCTGATGGTGGTTGTGTGGCTTAACTCTAAATAAAGCAGCGCTGCATAGCGGCGTCGGCTTGAAAGAATTGTTATTACCCGCCCCTTTGAAAGTCGGCAGATTTACGATCTCCTCCGTTGCTTTGGCAACAACAGGCTGATCTGGCTTCCTCATCATCCTGCTTTGAAACCCTTCAATCCCCAAGACCCCCGCTTTGTTCGTGGATCAAAGCGAGTCAATCGAGTGTAATCCCATTGATACATCGTGCCGGTGTGAGTCCGCTCGATAGAAGAGTTAGCCATCAGTCTCGTTGCTCGCGCCTACTGCCTGGCATGCGCGTAACGGCCGTACGAAGTTCAACCTTGAAGCCACGGTTACCGCGAATTACAGGCTTTCCGTGGTGGTCGAGGGTCTGGATCGTTGCTTTGACAATGTTTTTGTACCCACCATTGACTTCGTATTCAAACGACACAGTGTCGGTCTTGAATACCCACTGCTGGGACCCGGGCGCGAGGAAGCTGTACTTCTCACCGTCGATCTCTATTTCGTGAGAGTGCATAGCGTTTTTGTTTCCGCCTTTGCTCGGCGGTCGAGAGTTTTCCCGAAGGAATTTCCCATAACCGGTGATCTTGCGGCGTTCAATTTTGATTGTCGGCATGTGAGTCCTCGCTTAGCTTGCGTCGAATTGAATTGTGGCGGGCGGAAGGTGCCACTTCCATCCCAGATGTGCTTACTGCGATTGGTGATGGCTAACGTTTAGTAGGCACCATTTCAGGTAACCACTTTCTGCAATGGTGGTGTATGCAAAGGTAAGTGGGTTAATAACATTCTGATTTTTATTCGCTCAAGAAATATACCTGTATGAAGCAGCATGTTGTCTAAACCGCTAACCTCAAAGCTACCTAATTAAGGTTACGATTGGTAGGGCGGTAGCATTACAGCATCTGCATCGAAACGCAATATGAGTACTGCCTATCGATGGAGATACCCCGCCCAGCAAAAAGTGGCCTTGAGGCATTGGGGTACGAATGCGGGGACGCTGTGACGCTTGGTTAAATGAATAAATCGCTGCCCTGAGAGGCAAGCTGGATGCGGGTTTCGAGGCATCGATTGAGAGAGTTGAGCGCCTTTAATTCAATCAATTCAACCTGACCCTTATCGCTAATCGTTTATCGCATAAACTAATACCGAACAGACTCTAAGGAATCACCATGATTAGTTTGACGCTGAGTGAAGAACAATGCTTGCTGCAAAAAACAGCACGGGATTTTGCTGAGAAAGAAATACGTCCGCTCGCCGCACGCATCGCGCGTGACGAGAGTTTGCAGCGGGATTCTTGGCAGCACTGTAAAGGCATCTTTGATAAGGGCGCGGAACTGGGATTCACCAACCTGTTGTTGCCCGAATGCTATGGTGGTCTGGGTCTCGCCTGCATCGACAACGTTATCGTTTTGGAGGAGTTGGGCGCGGCCGATGTGGGCATTGCGGCCGATTTCTTTAATCTGAACGCTACGATTCCCCTGCTGATAAATGTTGGCGGCAGTGAGGTGCAGAAGGGCAAGTGGTTGCGCGAATTTTGCGAGCGACCGGCCATGTTGTCGGGTGCGCTTTCCGAACCGAATGTCGCAGGCTCTGAGCTTTTTTGTCCGTCGACGGATCCTGCGCTGGGCATCAAGACGCACGCGCGGCGGGATGGCGAAGACTATGTGCTCTCCGGTTCTAAATCCGCTTTTATCACCAACGCGGGTGTGGCCGAGTTTTACTTCATCATGGCGCGCACCGATTTGTCCAAGCCGATGATGGAGAGTACGTCGATATTTCTGGTGCCGGCTAACAGCCCCGGTTTGACGGTGGGTTTGAAGACCGAGATGATTGGCCTGAAAACAACCCACCATGCTGAGGTGTTTCTCGATGACGTGCGTGTGCCTGTTGCAAACCTCATCGGCGGCGAGGGGCGCGCAATGCCGATCTTTATGCAGGTTCCGCAAATGGCCATCGGCTTGGCCGCGTGTTATGTCGGCCTAGCGCGTGCCGCTTACGATTACGCGCTGACTTATGCGCGGGAGCGCAAGAGCTGGGGTCAGCCCATTGCGAGCCACCAGGCCGTCGCGTTGAAACTGGCCGACATGTATGCGGATGTGCAGGCGGCACGGTTGATGGTCTGGGACGCCGCGTTAGCGGCAGACAGCAATCCCATGGAAGCATCCATGCTGAAAGGCCCCGCCGCGAAAACGCAAGCAGTGGATGCGGCCATCCGCAATGCGCAACGTGCTGTGGAAATTCTGGGCGGCTACGGCGTTACCCGTGAATATGAGGCCGGCCGCTATCTCAATGATGCATGGGTAGGGTATGCCTGCGACTTCACGCGGGACATGCTGCGCATGGGTATGGCGCACGCTTTGCAAGCAACTCAATGAGATAAACGGGATGGTCTTGTGGACGAGTGACGCGATGCTGCTCTGAGAGGCAGGCTGAATAAGGGTTTCGGGGCAGTGCCTGTGAAGGTTGAGCGCCCTTAATTAAATAAGTTCAACCTGATCCCCTTTCGTTGTGAACCCCGTTGTGACCCCTTATCGTTTGGGGTTGGACGTCATTGTCTCGAACTCTGCGGAAGGCAAGCCGCGAGGATGTCGAGAGATGAAACAAAGCCTTTGAGTCTTCCGTTGTCCACAATAACTACATGATGAATGTGATTGTCGACCATCAGACGCCCGACTTCGTCGATTGACGATTCCGGGCCAGCCGTTAGCGGCTTGTAGCTGCACATTTCCCACGCTCGTACGGCCCTTGGGTTTTTCTTTGCTGCATGAAAGTGGGCAATGTCTTTCAAGCTGATTATTCCGAAGCAGTCGCATTTTTCACTATCAATAACAGGCGCGGACGATAGATTGTGTTCATTGAGAATTTCCTCAACTCTAAGCACTGTATCCTGCATATCGACTGTGACTAGAGCCCCACTCATAATTTCGAGAATATTATTTTTCATAGCTCAAACTCCGGTGCGTAAAGGGTGGTTGATTGTGATGCCCAAACGTTAATAGGCACCATTACAGCGTATGCAACGGCATATTGTCTACACCGCCACTCTCGAAGCTAACTAAATTGAGGTTGCGATTGCTTGGGCGGTAGCATTACAGCATATGCATCGAAACGCAATATGGGTACTGCCTATCGATGGAGAGACCCCCCTGCAAGAAGTGGCCTTGGGCTATTGGGGTGCGAATGCGAGACCCAGTGACATTTGGTTAATGGTATAAAGCGATGCCCTGAGAGGCAAGCTGGATGCGGGTTTCGGAGCATCTTTTTGTGAGGATTGAGTGCTTTTAATTCAACCTATTCAATCTGAACCTATATCGTTTTAACGGAATATTTATGGAATCTCTCCTCGTCTCGACGGGTGTCGTTGCCCTCGCAGAAATCGGCGACAAAACCCAGCTCCTCGCGTTCATCCTTGCTGCGCGATTCAAGAAACCGCTCCCGATTATTGCTGGCATTCTATGCGCGACCATCGTGAACCACGGCCTGGCCGGTGCATTGGGGTCATGGATCACATCGACAGTTAGCCCCGAAATCCTTCGTTGGGTCTTGGGCGCCTCATTTATTGGCATGGCGATTTGGACGATGATTCCGGACAAGATCGAGGAAGAGGAAACGCAAGTAGTCAAAAAATTCGGCGTATTCGGAGCGACGCTGGTCACGTTCTTTTTAGCTGAGATGGGTGACAAGACCCAGATCGCCACGGTCGCCTTGGCTGCGCACTATTCCAGCGCTCTGCTGGTGGTCATCGGCACAACCTTAGGCATGCTACTGGCAGACGTCCCCGCTGTCTTCGTGGGTGACAAGCTCGCCAACAAGATCCCAATGAAGCTTGTGCACTCGATTGCTGCCGGTGTGTTTGCTCTACTGGGCGTGGCAACCTTACTTGGCGCTGGTACCAAGTTGGGCTTTTGATGACTCGAACATATAGAGGTCAGGGTGAAGGGTTTCCTGCCGCACACCACGTTTCGCTAAGCCCTTATCGATTGCTGTCGTCCTCGCGCCCCGTATCCGTCCGGGTATCTCCATCGATAGGAATTACCCCGCCCTGCAAGAAGTGGCCTTGGGCCATTAATGTGCGAACGCGGGGACTCAGTGATGTTTGATAAATTGCTCAACCGGGCAGATTAAACGCTCGCGACACCTGCCTTGCTAAACATTCTGATGGTCGGCACAATGGAATCCGTGTATGTGACTACCGCCCTCTGCCAATGATATTTTTTGATTTCGATTGGGATGCGAAAAAGGCGCGTGCGAATCTTAAAAAGCATGCGGTGTCGTTCCGCTTCGCCACCGGAGTATTTAATGATCCGCTGGCGATGACAGTCTTCGACGAAGCCCACAGCGATGATGAGGAGCGATGGGTGACCATAGGGCGTGTACCCAATAGCACCGTGTTGGTGGTGGTGCACACTACGGCCCAAGTCAGTAACGCCGAATTGCACATTCGTATCATTTCAGCGCGCCGCGCTGATCGCGAGGAAACTCGTGAGTATGAACAGACGTCGCGTTAGCGGCTAAAGGAGAGCGCTATGAAAGATCATTATGATTTCAGTAAAGGGGTGCGCGGGAAGTTTTACCGTGCCGATGCGGTGTTTAGGTTGCCGGTCTATCTCGATGAGAAGGTGCAGTCTTACTTAACCGCCAAGGCCGATGCTAAAGGCATTGAACTTGCTGAACTGGTAAATGAGATGCTCAAAAAGGATATTGAGTTGATCGAGATGGCTAGGTGAGCAGCGCTAAATATCCAGCATGATGAAGGGCCGCGATGCGGCCCTTCTGATTTCAGCAACTACCCGAGTAGCAAGTGGGTGGGCTTTTAATATGGGCACATACCGCCTACCCTGAGAGGCAATCTGGATGCGGGTTTTGGGTCAGGTTATGAGCGTTGAGTGGCTCGATGGAAGGGTTAGGCGTCACTATAGGCCCTGAGTAGACCGTTGTTCTGCAATTGAGAAAGAAAAGCTGTTGAAACTGAACTTGCAGCGACTGTACAGTCGTCATGGAAGTTGTCGCACGCTATGAATATTGGCATTCCGTCCACCTCGATCTGTGTGTGGATAACAATACCATCCCTGCCGAGTACGCACTGCTTCGATAGACTTACTTTGAGCAATGCAACTGTTTCGGTGTTGATTGGCACTACACAGAAGTCCAGTTCTGGCTCGAGTGTTTGGCGCTTCAATGCTTCTGTTTCGTGCGTTGAATAGCCAGGGATATCTTCAAGGCGAAGCGTTGAAAGATCACCTTCGAAGGAGGCTAATGCTTTCCCAGAGTACTCGCGAAAAACGCCCAGAGTGTGCCTTGGCAATCGCGAACTTGGAGCGGACGATACGGCTGCATTTGTGAAGCCTAACGTTCGACCTAAGCGGGCGCCAACGGCAGGACGCCAGGCCTAGGCTGGCGAGAATGTACCGCGTACCACCAGACCGGGCCTGGTGGCCTGCCGTTGTCGCTCCGCTTGAGCGAGGGGTTAAGCCTCAACGCAACCATTCGAATGCTTCCCTGAGTCTTATCGTCGGTTGTTCTTCAATGATCTGGTCGTGAGCTAGAACGATGCGCTGAACGGGTAGCAACAAGAGTGGCTCGATGCTGCGTCGCAGAGCCTGTTTGTCCTTCGTCATCAGCTTCATCGTCAAAGACATCCCCAGTCGGTCATAGACGCCAAGAAGTCTTGCGACCAGTGTCGCCAAACCTGTGTTGTTCGTCCCAAAGCAAAACAGTAGATCCGTCAGTAAAAGCGTTCCAGTGTTTTCGTGAAACCAGACAGTTTCACTGAGAACGGGTAGCCCTTCTATGAACCAACTCTGTAACTCGTCTTGCCACGGTCCGGGCGTTGGTATAACCGGATACTGAGATAGATCATTGACCTTTTCCGGCAAGCCAGGGGCGACGAAGCCTCTTGCTTGTGGGAACGACTTCAGAAAGCGTCGAAAGAATAGGTGATGGGTTCGATTAGGAGCGAGTACATACCGTACTTCGCCTAGGCTTGACAATTCCGCCAACAAGTTTGTAGTCGGCTCAATAGGCGAGTGAACCCAAAGAGCACCGTCCTGGAGGCGGATAACAGTCATGCGCGTCTGAATCTTGATCGGACCGAAGTGCAACGACTGCTGCGCGTACCATATGCTATTCGGGACTAGTTCGTGGAGTGCCATGATTTTGTACTTTGAGGCCTAACGTTTAGTAGACACCATTACAGGTGTCTACTTCCTGCAATGGGGGTGTATACAAAGGGAAATGAGTTAATAACATTCTGAATTTTTAATCGTTATCGAACAAACCTCTATGCAGCGGCATGCTGTCTACACCGCCATCCTTAAAGCTACACAATTGAGTTTACGATTGGCAGGGCTTTAGCATTACAGCATCTGCATCGAAACGCAATATGGGTACTGCCAATCGATGGAGATACCCGGACGGGTACGGGGCGCGGGAATGACCGTGAAATGGTTAAATGTTGTCGACTCAGCCATGACCGATGCACCGCAAAAGCTCGGCCAAGTTAAAAGAGAACCACTACACAGTCACCAGTTTTTCATACGCAGCCAGCGCTTCTTCTACCGAAATATCATTCACGTCGAAGCTTTCTTTTTGCAGCAGTACATGCGGCACGCCCCATGGATACCAAACGCTGGCGTCGGAATTTCCAAAGAAGCAGACGATTGGTTTCGCCAGCGCAGCAGCAATATGCATTGCGCCGCCGTCGCTACAAATCACCGTATTCGGTAGCGATAAACCCGCGATCAATTCTTTGAGCGTATGCGTTGGGAAGGCCAGCAGCGGCAGGTCGTGTGCGGCATCCATAATGGCTTTGGCTTTGTTGTCATCACCCGGATGCAGTGGATTATTTTCATCACCGGGCGACCAGAACAGCATGAAGCTTGCGCCGAGATGCATTTTTTATCCAAGGAATGCCAAGCACGTTAAAATTATTTGAGGCCGCTTGATGCCCTCGGCAAGATGCAGTCGGTGGCTTATGTCCAGCATTGGAGAAAACCAAACAACCGTATAATGACAACCTATTCGGTAGCGGCGGTTTACAAAAACGAGAGGTTTACTCCTGTATGAATGAACACCAGACCCTAAGCGTAATCATACCGGTATATAACGCTGCACCTTGGCTTGCCACCTGCCTCGATAGCCTTTTGGCCCAGACACGGCCGGTGGATGAGATTCTGCTCATAGATGACGCCTCAACCGATGAGTCGCCGGCCATCCTTGCGAACTACGCCCGTAACTTTCCGCAAATGAGGATCATTCAGGGCTCCGGTACCGGAGCTTCTGTAGCGCGAAATCTTGGGATTGAGCAAGCCAGTGGCACTTGGCTCGCCTTCGTTGACGCCGATGACTGGCTTGAGTCTGAAATGTATCAATGCCTCTTGGATATGGCAGTAAGTCACAACTTGGACATGGCTCTGTGCAACGGTCGCTACCATTTTGAAGGCCGTACGCTGGACTACCCAATCTACACTGATCCGCCTCTTCCTGGCCCTGTAACTGGTGGTGAATGGTTAAGACACAAGCTCGAAAACCAAAGTCTCTTGCACATGTCCTGTATCCACCTTTATCGTCGTAGCTTCATCGAAGCCCATCATTTACGCTTTGTGCCTGGCCTGATGCATGAGGATGTTATCTGGACCACCCGCGCTCTGGTCCTAGCAAAGCAGGTTGCATACGATGACAAACCCTTATACGTCTATCGAAAGCAATTGCGCCACTTCACCCCTTCGGATCTGAATTCCCGACTACTGAAAGTCATCGCCAGCGCCAAGACCGACGCCCGTCTGCTGTCCGAACTGGCTGACGAAGTCGGTGATCCATTTCTAGCTAGAGGCATCCGCTGGCAACTAGTGGATGGCGGGTTGTCAGTATTCCACAAGATCAAGCAGCTACCACTTTCCACAGAGCGGACGCGACAGTTGGCGTTGGCGCGCCGCGAGGGCTATTTTTCTTTGCTCTGGCACAATGCAACGAATCTGATCCAAAAGCGTAAGATCCTTAATCGCTATTTACGCTGCCTCATCGCCGGGCTCGCAAGTTATTTCAAGATGTTAAGGCTGAAGCTCCGCTCTAGTAGTGACTGACGAGGCTGTCAGTGTCCCCCGAGTGAAAATGGGGGTGACTTACTCAACAAAAAGCCAACTCAACTCAAATTGATCTTGCATCTCTGAACCCCTACGTTCGCGAGAATAGCTTTGGGGTAAGTGGTGTGCTACTCCCTATTACAGATGCGTCGCAGGGCACTCAACTGAGATTGATCTCAAAACGATATGCACTCATCAATTTTTCATACGCGCCAAGCGTTTCTTCAACCGAAATATCATTTACGTCGAAGCTTTCTTTTTGCAGCAACACATGCGGCACGCCCCATGGATACCAAACGCTGGCGTCGGAATTTCCAAACAAGCAGACGATTGGTTTCGCCAACGCAGCAGCAATATGCATTGCGCCGCCGTCGCTACAAATCACCGTATTCGGTAGCGACAAACCGGCGATCAATTCTTTGAGCGTATGCGTTGGGAAGGCCAGTAACGGCAGATCGTGTGCGGCATCCATAATGGCTTTGGCTTTGTTGTCATCACCCGGGTGCAGTGGATTATTTTCATCGCCAGGTGACCAGAACAGCATGAAGCTTGCGCCGTGGCGTTCATGCAATGCGCGCATGAGTGCAACAAAGCGTTCTACCGGCCAGCGTTGTTTCACTTTGCGCGCGCTGATGTGGATGCCGATGAGTGGTTGCTGCTTTGTCTGCGGTTCGCTCTGAATATCAATATTCGCTGTGGTCAATTGTTTCTTTGCTATCGCGACTACAACGGAGTCGGGGACTACGTTCATCGCGGGCGGTTCTTTGACAATACCAAAAGGGGTTAATAGGCGGAAGGTTTCTTCTACTTCATGATGGCGCTGTACTGAGTTAAAGACGACGGGTATATCAATATCGCTATCGCTCGTTTGCTCCCTCACAAAGCCAACGGTGTGCTTTGGCCTCACCCATCTCGCAAAACGCCGGGCGCTTTTTTGTATGCCCGGGGCAGCAAGAATCGCATAATCAACATGATGACGGCGTAGCACAAGTATCATGCGAACACGCTGCCACAGCCATTTTAGGTACGACGTGTTTGGCTCCCGATGCTTGGCTTTATCGTAAGCGAACACAATATTGATATCTGGATTACCCGCAAGTATGGGTGCCGTATAGGTGTTGACTAATACGGCAATCCACGCTTGGGGAAACTGCTCACGTAGAGCACGAATAAGGGGCGTCGTGCAAAGCAAATCGCCAATATTGTCGCGGCGAATGATAAGAAATTTCGCCTGCTGCAGACTCGACGTAACACCCAGGAGGTTACTCATATGAGTAACCTCCTCTCAACTTCTGGCAACGCTTTCGCCAAGCGCTCTCGAAACGCTGCAAAGGAAAACTGCGTGATGTGGTCCTGCGCCAAACGCGGATCTGGAAAGGACGGCATCGCAATAATGTCGCGCAGTAGTCGCGCAAAGTCTGCGCCAGCGTCTTCGCGTGGATCACGATAAAAAAACCCCGTTCTGCCTGCCACCACGGTCTCGGTGAACGGTGGCGCGTTGACCGCGATCACTGGTGTACCGCAAGCTTGGGCCTCAATAACGTTAAGCCCAAGCGCTTCCTTTTCTGGTAAACCCGTCAGCAAGAAATCGATCTGACGATAAACCGCTGCAACTTTGTGTTGCTGCCCCCAAAAGCGCACCTGCCGCGCTACCGGTTGCAAAGCCTGACGCAAATCGCGCACCGATGCATAACCACCACTGCCGAATATTTCTAGGTTGATGCTGGGAAAGTTCGCGAGTATCAAAGCGATAATGTGAAATTGCTGCGGGAATTGCTTGATCGGTGTGAGACGCGAAACAATGCCCAGCGTGATGCCGTCCCGTTTTTCAAAACACCGTTTTGATTGCCAACGGCAATATAAAGGATGCAAGTGGCTTAGCACGCGATCACGGAGCTTCCGTTGATCCCAATCGTAAACCGACTCGGCGATGATTTCCTGCTCAGCATCAGCGCGCGACCCGGCGAGTTGTGCCACCCCGTAGAGTGGCTCAGCATAAGCATCGGTATTGGGCGCAGCCTTTAGGCCATCTAGCACATAGTTCGAGACAGCGAAGACGAGATCGTAATGTTCATAACTTTTTGGATTGCGGCCCAAAAGTGGCATGTGTGCGATAGCCGATAGAAAATGTACGGAGCAAATCGCCAAACGCAAATCAAGCGGCAACGAGCCATGCGTCAGCACCCAGCTTTTGCACTTTGGTAGCGCTGCAAGAATTTCATTCTCCTCGACCGGCACGACACGTGCACCGGCGAGATCCATACCTGTCCAGAATTTTGCGTTTGGCGAAACCAACAGGCTTACTTCGTAGCCAAAGTCGCGCAATGCTCGGGTGAAAAACTGGGTGTACACCTCGCCACCGCCGAAGTGCTCTTGCAAGTTGATCTGATAGCAGTGCCGACTCATGCTGATGGCAACAGACCGGCGAGAATCACGGGGCCGAAGAGCGGGCGACGCATTTGAGTAATCAATCGCAGCCGGTCGAAAAAACCCGATAGGATGGTTTTTTCCGGCGGCCTATACTTGGCTTTTGTTTTCGCGAACAGTTGATCGTGGTGAGGGTTGTGATCGAGCACCGCCACGTTGGAATTATTCACCAGCCCAAAGATTTGCACTTGGTGAAAATGCTCACGCAAAGTGCGGAAAAGCGGTTTCGAGCAGGCCAAATCGCCGATGTTGTCGCGGCGAATGACCAGAGTTATGGGCGCGCTGAAGCAGGTTTGCATCAAGAGCGCGTGCTGTTCGTGCGCAAGTACGATAGCCACAGGCCAAGCATTACTACCGATAGAATCGCGTGCTCGTGGTGCAGCGTGGTGTTTACCAAACCAATACCCACCGTGATTAGCCACCCACTCAGGCTCGCACCCCACAAAGCCCATTCCACGTCATCCGCATCGCGTCGAGGGTAGTGGCGAATGAGCCCATAGAGCCAGCTAACGAGCACCGCCAGCAACACTGCGGAGCCCACCAGCCCACGTTCCGCGAGCGTATTGAAGTAAAGGCTGTGAGCATGAGAGGTGCCGCTGTACGCGGACCGGTCATAAGGCTTTCCGGATTCTTCTACCCAGCCTTTTACCTTATCCATGCTGATCTGATTGAAGTTGTGCATGCCGACGCCAAACAGCGGATATTTCTCCCATGCCACCAGCGATGTATTCCAGATTACGTCGCGATATGACAGTACATTGTTCGCTTTGACGTGCAGTTCCTGCTTTTGTACGACCTCAATTTGACTCACATAGGCAGCCGTGCCCAGCAAGGTGCTGACCAAGAGCAGAGTCAGCAGCGGCAGCCTGGATCGCCGCAGCCAGGCGATGCCTAGAGTCAAGGCAAGAACTAATGACATAGCGACCGCCGCCCGACTGGCGGAGAGCAGGATTGCGAAAATCAAGCTCAGCGTAATGGCGCTCGCGACGAAACGTGTAGCCTTGGTGAGCCGTTGCCAATACGCCAGCGTCAGCGAGAGTGCTACGCCAAAGCTTATCGCCAGATATATCGCGCTATGATTGACGTGGCCGACAGAGTGCAACTCAAGCGCCTTTTCAGTGTGTGCCACGTAGCGCGCCCACAAGCCGTAGGCTAATGCAAACAAGGTCGAGACGATCACAATCCACAGTAGCCGAGAAAAAATTTCTCGGCTATACCCGCTGCGCTTGATGACCCACAAAATAGAACCATAACGCAAGATGTCGTTAGCCCCGCCCCATTCGCTGTTGGGAAGGCCTGCAAAAGGCGCGATTAAAAGGCCCGAGGCGATCCATAGGATAATGAGACTGTCCCACCTATCCCACGGCCCTCCGAAGTCATGCGCGCGAAACCGATTGAACAGCCATGTGACAACAAAGAGAATCCAAAAAATATTCTTGGGGGCCTCAAGCAGCGGCAGTGCAATGAGTAAACTGGCCAACAAAAAAAACTCAATGCGGTATTTCAACAAATTCTTCATGAGCAACTTTCAACTAGGGGCAAGCGCGGAAGTGGCTGTGCCACGACATTATAATTGGGTCTTTCCCCATGAGTATGGGTAAAAATTCTTATTGCTCGCCTCAAACAGCAGTCTGGAAGCGGGTTCGAGGATTGACGACGGCAGCAAACCCAAGGTCGCCACGAGCACCAACTGACGATAGTGCATGGCAATAGGCCTGCAGCAAGGCGCCGTAGGACACGCAGCGCTCTGCAGCTAATCGGGATAGGTCGCCTTGATGGTGTAATGGGGCCCACTAGAACAAACGGTCGACAATGCGCAATCACCCTATCCATACGGGCACGGGCTTCAGGAGTGTCAACACCCGCACATCGAATCGAAGCGCCAGCAGCGTTTGCAATAGCACAGCACTGGCCAGCAAATTGCGTAGCACCGAGACCTGGCCGAAGGGCAACACTGCGACAAGCAGGAACAGTGCGCCAAAGATAAAAACCGCTTAGCGTTTCGGCAGGGCAGGCAACGTGGTAATCATCGTCAATTGTGGGCCTGCATTAGCTGCGAAGAGCAGCTAATCTCGTGATCAATTCTCATGGTCATCTATGCGCTGACTCCAAGTGCCGCGATAGCCTTTTGCACGTCTTCAATCTGAATCGCATTCATACACGCACCGACAGAAACACAGTCATTCGTACCACGACCGCATCGCCTGACCCAGACGATGCTACGTCGAAAAAAAACGCGCTGGTCGCGACAAGGAAAGTCCTCGACCGTGACGGCTCTGTAGGGACTGTTCTTCCAGAATTCCCCCACACCGCAGAGCACCGGAGATCCTGGTCCGAACAATGTCACGGTCGGAGTGTCCACTATGCGCCCAAGGTGGGCCACGCCCGTATCAGGACATACAAGCAAGGCGGCGTTGGCGAGAAGGTGCCACAACTGTGGCAAGTCGAGCTGGCCAACCAATGAGCGATGTTGCCCCGTAGCATCAATTTCCTCGACGACGCGCTGTTCGTTATGCCCACCGCTCCAGACCACCCGCAAGCCGCATTCAGTCAGGTAGCTCGCCAAGGCGCGCCATTTTTCCGGACCCCACAATTTTAGCTGCGTGCTCGCGCCGACGTGCAGCACACAATAAGGTTGTTGCGGCATATCGAAGGTGCGGTAATCCGGCGCCGGCCAATCTTCGGGCCGATAGGGTGCAGGCGGTGCACCATCGACCAATGCCGCTGCCATATCACCCCACATGCCGGGCTGATTTGGATAGGGCGTAAGTTGATCCATCATCCAGTTCTTGCTGGCGGGCCGGTCTCCGGCAAACCCGACCACCCAGCGCGCACCGAGCGCACGCGCGAGCCAGCTATAGCGGCTGTCGCCGGGAACAATGGCCAGATCGAATCCCTGCGCACCGAATAGTGTCCTGAGAGTTTTGTGGTTGCGCGGATCGTACGGCATCGCCTGCACGCCGTAGGGGTGTTTTCCGTAAAGAGCCGCCGTGGTGGGGGACGCCGTCAAGACGATTTCAGCGGCCGAGTAGCGTTGCCGCAACTTTGCCAGCAACGGCGTAAGGAGCAGCGTATCGCCCAGCATTTGCGGGTGGTGGGTCACAAGAACACGCCGCACAAGATCGGGCGAGCGCCGGCGTCCGACCGTCAGCAATGACTGCCACAGTGCCGCGGCAACAATATGGGATCGAACCTGAAAGCGTCTGGCCATCTCGTTAAGGCTTGACAACCTCTAGTTCAAATCTCAGTGTGCTCGCGCGAAAAATGAAGCAATACTTTTTTTCGTAGGCTTCAGGGCTGAGCGTAAAAATCATACGGCCGATCAAACCCAGCAACCCGCCACCAAACGAAAGGTGGCGAGCCACCACTTTCACGCCGCTGCCCACGTAGTGACGCACGGACAGTTTCTCGAAATGGTCAAAAGAGAAGTAGGAAAGATGATGGATATGGGTTGGGTCTTTCCATGATGAAAGAGAGGTGAAATGTGGCGTGATTATCGTTATCTTGGCCCGATGGCGCCCCGTGCGCACCAACTCTGCCATCAATGCCGGAATGTCGGCGACATGCTCAATGAGGTTGTCGAGATAAAACCCGTCGATGGCATCATCGCGGAAAGGAAGCGGCCGCGCGACGTCGCAAAGCAAACCCGCCGCCTCGCAGGGCGCACGGTCGACGCCAATAAACCCAGCCAAACGCTTGTTGCCACAGCCCAGATTGATCCTCACTTGATTTGCGTTTTCCGCTGTCACTTCGCCGACCTCTTTGCTTTATTCTCCACCCAACGACTACCTGTCCGTACGCACTGTGGCTGCTAATGCCTCGTTAAACACACGCTCCATTGCCTCCAGCATAGGCGCCAGCCCAAAGCGCTGGATCGCCTCGGCGCGTGCTGCCGCACCCAGACGTGCCACTGTAGCCGGCTCGCCGATGAGCCTTTGCAGCGTCGCTGCAAGCTGCGCCGGCTGTTGGTGTGGCACGATGAGCCCTGTCACCTCGTTGGTCACCACTTCACCTATGCTACCTACGGATGTGGTGACCACCGGTAAGGCCGTCAGCATAGCTTGCAGTATAGCCTGCGGCACACCTTCGTTGGCATAGGACGGCAGACAAAAAACATCCAGCGCCTGTAGCCAAACTTCTGCATTTTCCTGATGGCCGGCCAGATGTACACGCTCGACGAGATTCAGATCGGCCACCAATTTTTCTATGCGTGGCCGCTGCGGTCCGTCGCCAACGATGAGTAACTGCCACTCTGGCGCGTTAAGGCTAGAAAAAGCCTCGAGCAAGTGATGATGCCCTTTCCAGCTACGCAGCGTCGCGACTATACCGATATAGCGCTTGGACTCGTCGAGGCCGAGATGCCGCCTTGCCGCAAATTTGTCGCTTGGCACAAAGCGAGTGGTGTCGATGCCGGTGGGGACCGAGGAGATTTTCCCCGCCGGATAGCCGTTGTCGCAGACCAGTTGCTCGCGCAGTTTCTCGCCAGTGGTAACAATATGCCGTGTGGCGCGCGTATAAAGCCAGCGCGTGGCAAGGTTGTTGGGGATTGGCGCGGAAATATGTCTCGTACGCACAATGGGCGGCGCCTGCGCGCTGGTGGCGCAGGCCAGCGCAACCAACCAACTATCGGTAGAACTATGAGTGTTGATGACATCCACCTGATGCGCTTGCACCCAGCGCCGCAGGGCCACTAGGCCACGTAGGGATTTTCGCGCGATGGGTAGCGCCTCAACATTTAAGCCACGTTTACGCGCCTCGGGAAAAATGCGCGCTTCTTCGGGGCACAACAGCGTAACCTTGTGGCCGCGCGTAACCATGCCAGCGGCCTCGGTAAGGATACGGATTTCTTGCCCCCCCCAGCCGCAAGAAGACTCCGTGTGAACAATATGCATCAGTCCTCCAGCACCAAGCGTGAGCGGTACAACCGCGCATAAACGCCACCTAGAGCGAGCAGTTCGGCATGTGTGCCACTCTCAGCTATAAGACCCTTTTCGAGTGCCACTATGCGGTCGGCGTTTTCAATAGTGGACAAACGGTGTGCAATGACCAGTGTTGTCCGATTTTTCATGAGCTCATCTAACGCGGCCTGCACCTGTCTTTCGGATTCAGTATCCAATGCCGAGGTGGCCTCATCGAGAATCAGAATGGGCGCATCTTTCAAAATCGCGCGCGCAATGGCGAGTCGTTGACGCTGCCCGCCCGACAGCTTGACGCCGTTTTCGCCGATTTTCGTATCAAAACCTTGCGGCATTCCGAGGATGAATTCGAGCGCATGTGCCGCCAGTGCTGCGGCTTCAATTTTTTCGCGGCTCGTTCCGGCCATGCCGCCATAGGCGATGTTGGCGGCCACACTGTCATTGAACAAAACCACGTCCTGACTGACAAGAGAGATATTGGCACGCAAAGAGGCGAGGCTCAATGTGTTGAGGTCATGACCATCTATAAGAATCCGTCCGGCTGTATTGCTATAAAGGCGCGGCAATAAATTTGCTAAGGTTGTTTTTCCACCACCTGATTGCCCCACGAGTGCAACCCGTTGGCCTGGCTGAATAACGAGCGATATGTCATGTAACGCGTCGCGTTCGGCATCAGGATAACGAAAACTGACATTGCAAAATTCGATACCCCCTTGCGCGCGGCTAATCACTGTTTTACCGAGATCCAGCTCAGGAACCTCATCAATCAACTCAAAAACACTCTCTGCTGCCGCCAACCCACGCTGCAGGGGCGCATTAATATCAGTCAATCTTTTGATCGGTGATAAGAGCATCAACATAGCCGTAATGAAAGACACAAAGCCGCCCACCGTTGTTTGATTCTCTGCGGTCTGTTTCAATGCAACGGAAATGATAATGGCAAGGGCGATTGAAACCACCACTTGTACGATAGGGCCAAGCCCAGCTGCCGCGACAGTTTGCCGCATATTGAATCCACGTTGGCGCGCGTTAGCGGAGGCAAAACGCTCACGCTCATAATCCTGCCCGCCAAAAATCTTGACGACTTTATGCGCCTCAATCGTCTCTTGAAGCACGTGCGTAATGTCCCCCATGGAACTTTGCGCGCCACGGCTCATGGCGCGCAAGCGACCACCAAACAATTTTACAGCCCCCGCAATCGGCGGCACTACGGCAATAGCTACCAATGTGAGCTGCCAATTGAGATAAAACAGCCAGCCAAGCAAGCCCACTACCGCCAATGAATCTCGCACAATGACGGTCACAACGCTGACCGCCGCACCAGTCACGCCAGTCACGTCATAGGCGATCTTCGACATTAACGCTCCCGACGATGCGTTGTCATAATAACGAGAGGGTAAGCTCACCATGCGTGTAAACATAGCATTGCGAAGATCAGGGATCACGCGATTAGCAACCCAAGACAAGCAGTAGTCGGCAAGAAAACCCAATATACCGCGCAGCAAAAAAATGCCGACTAGCGCGAGCGGCAAAGTAATGACATCCATCTTGCCATCTGCCCCAGGACGCCCATCCAGCAAGGGCTTCATGAGTGCGGGTAACAACGGCTCGGTCGCCGCCGTCGCTGCCATACCTAGAATCGCAAGGCCAAAAACTTTCCAGTAAGGACGAACGTAGCCGAGCAAACGAAAATAAAGCTGGCGGCTGGTGACGGTTTTTGAGGTCATGTCTAATTAGTTTGTAGTGGTTGGCTATTATAACGGAGGTGTTATCAGAGTCTGATATAAGGTGATCAACTGCTCCGCCATGCGCTCTACGCCAAGATGCGCGACACTGCTGCGCGCGTGCTCACGCATTCTTTCGGAGGCGCCGGGCACGCTTAGCGCATCCAGATGATGAGCTAATTGCACCTCATCATGTGCATTGCCCACATAACCATTTTTGCCATTGCGAATAAACTCGGCTACACCACAGGTGGTGGAGGTAATAACCGGCAAACCGCACGCCAAGGCCTCGAGCGCCGCATTGGGAAATGGGTCGTAAAGCGTAGGAAGCACAAAGGCGTCGGCCGCACCGTAAAATGGCTTTACGTCATTTTGACCGCCTACAAATTGCACGCGTTGCACCAAGCCTAAAGTCGATGCCAATCGTTCCATGTTTTTTTGTTTTTTATCTTGGCCAACAATCAACAACTGCGCGGCTTTATTTTTCATTAGCGCAAAAGCGTGTAAGAGCTGCGGCACGCCCTTTCGTTCGAAGCCCGAACCTACGTACAGAAAAAATGGTGCGGCTTCGGCAATACCCAAATTTGCCCGCACGTTGTGGCGATGCGTCTCGCGCAAACTTGGATGGAACAACTGTAAATCGACACCGTTGTAAATCACATGCAACTTCGATTCCGCCACATCAAATCGATTGGCAATATCGTCGCGGACCATGCGCGAGTTACAGATGACTGCCTTCAGTCGTAAATCTCTGAACATCGCCGACTCAGCGGCAAGCGTGTAGCGATGCCAAGGATGCAATATCGTTGCCAAACGCATGAATGCACTCTGTCCTCTTCCCCGAAGAGCCAACCACGTAGCATGAACTCCATCTCCGGCCCGATAAATATCGCAACCCGGAATTCGCTCATGACTTTGCACAAGATCAAAGCGGCCTTCGGCCACAATCGCCTGCACACTGTATGAAAAGCCGCGATCACGCCACAACCGGCCAAGATAAAAAGGATTGCACATGAGCACGTTTTGTTCGGCGGGGCCTTGCCACTGGCGCGTGATGAGCGTGGTGTGTATTTTTTGATCTGGGGTTGTTGATGCCTGCGCGGCTTGCGAATTTTGTAAAGCCAATGCGGCTAAGGCACGCTCAACAAAACGCTCTGCGCCACCATAGGGATTGTATTTTTGCCGAACCAGCGCAAGCTTCATGCAGCCGCCGTGCTCATAGCCAACAATTCTTCACACGCAGCCAACACGCGATTGACCGGCAACGTGGTCAAACACTCGGACACTTTTCCCCCGCCACATCCATCAAGGCCGCAAGGACGGCACGGATGCGCCGTACTGGTGATGACGCGATTCGGCACGCCGACCGGACTCCACGGCCCCCATTCGTGATCACCCGATGGGCCAAACAGCACGACCACTGGCGTTTGCATGGCTGCCGCAATATGCATGGGCGCAGAATCCACGCCCACAAAAAGAGCGGCGCGACTCGCCAGAGCTGCGAGTTCTTTGAGGCTTAGCTGACCGGAGAGATCGACAATCGGATTGCCGTCGTTTTGAATTGCAGCTTGAGCAAGTATGGCGGAAACAAAATTTTGCTCTCGTTGATCCGGTGCACACGTCATCACAACACGATGGCCCGCGGCGTGAAGCTGGCGCAACAGTTCTGCATTTTTTTCTACCGTCCAACACTTGAAAAACCAACGAGAGGCAGGATGGAAATGTATGAATTTTTTCTTTGTTAAATCATGTTGAACTAGCAACGCATCAACACGCGCATCCGCTGCTTTGCCCGACACTAAAACGAGCGACCTTTCATTAGAGGCCGGTTGAATTCCGATTTGAATTCCAATCCGACACAGTGCGTCAAGATTGCATTCAACCGTGTGCCGCAGCGCGTTGCTAGGCTGCCCGTAAAGGTGAGTAAAGCTATTTCGCCAGAACTTCGGCTTGCCTGCAATTTTTTGCGCCACGGCATAGCGCGGGCCAAGCAATCGGGTGAGCCAAGCACCGCGCGGATGTTCAGTAAGGTGAATAACTAAATCGTACTGGCGCGCTTTGAGTTGTTTGTACAAACCCATTTCGGCGGCGGCCTGTGCAAACACTCCGCGTTTCTTCCACGCACGATCAATGGTATGAATTTGAGCGATCGCCGGATGCAATTCCAACATGGCAGCGGTGTCCGCATAGATCAGCGCATCAATTTCTAGGTGCGGCGCATGAAGTTTCAAGACTGAGAAAACCGGCGAGGTCAGCAACACATCGCCGTGATGGCGTAATTTAATGACAAGGACGCGTCGTAAATCGGCGAGAGGAATCGCGTCTGGAACGGGATTAGGCGCGCTATTAAAAGTGATGGTGTT
>Ga0209181_10002943_pt1 | contig 27147 bp, 19 predicted proteins | sample MAT05_FD_187208 | JGI IMG/M metagenome (GOLD analysis project Ga0209181, IMG submission 187208) | Freshwater microbial communities from Lake Fryxell liftoff mats and glacier meltwater in Antarctica - MAT-05 (SPAdes) (version 2) | ecosystem: Environmental > Aquatic > Freshwater > Ice > Liftoff...
TTCATCCAGCACCCCAACCGCCGCCGCCGTCGTTCCGCCTCGGCTCGTCACGCTTTCGCGCAGCGCGCCCGGCCCACGATCGATACCCGGCTCAGTCCCGCTCTCTCCCAGCAGCCGCGCCGCCCCCAGCAGTGTCTGACCCACGATCACCCGGGCCTCCGCGGCTGAAAATCCCAGCTCGCACGCCCCCTTTTCCATCCCCTCGGCCAGATAGAACAGGTACGCCGGACCCGATCCCCCCACCGCCGTAAACGCGTTCATCATCGCTTCGTCTATCTCGCACACCCGCCCCACGGCCTCAAACACCGCCTTTACGGCCCCTAACTCCTCGGCCGTGAGCGCTCCCGCTTGCGGCCGAGCAATCGCCGTCATGCCCGCCCCGATCGAGGCTGGCAGGTTCGGCATCACGCGAACCACCCGGCTTGAGTCACCAGCGGCTTCGCGCAGGCGTCGCACCGTCACGCCGGCCATGATCGATACCACCACGCCACCCCGTGAAGCGCCCTCGTGAATCGCGGGAGCCACATCCGCGAAATACTGCGGCTTCACCGCCACCAGCATCAGGTCCCCCGGCCCGACCATCTCCGCCGCCTCAGCCGCCTTCTCGAATACCGCTATGCCCGCAGCCGCAAACTCGGCCCGTTTGCCGCCTTCCGGCTCGGCGACCGCCGCTCGCTCAGCCCAGACCACCCCGGCCGCGATCGCCCCGCGCAGGATCGCACCTCCCATATTGCCCCCACCGATCACAATGAGCCGACGGCTGCTCATCCCGCCACCCCAGTTGCGGCGCTCCGCGTCCACAGTGCCAGATTCGCGCCCACCGTGCCCGGCAGGCCACGCCCCTCCACTTCCACCAGCACGCGCGTGCCCGCCGCTGAAAACTTGCTCTTCACCGTCGCAAAGCAGATCGCGGCTCCACCCAGCATCGGGCTCACCGCCGAACTGGTCACGCCGCCAATCACGTCCGGCTCTGCCTCGGCGCTGGCCCCCCCCGCCGCCGCCGTCAGCACGGCCGCCCCACACTCAGGCTGCTGCTCCTCGCCGACCGTTGGCCCTCGCTCGCCGGGTTTGTCGTCGATCCGCACCGCGACCACCTTCTGCTTGGGGCTGCCCAGCGACTGAATCCGGGCCACGATCTCTTGCCCGAGGTAGCACCCCTTGGTGAAACTCACGCGCGAACTCAAAACGCCGCTCTCGTGCGGCAGCGATTCGGGCCCGTAATCCAGCAGATATATCGGCGAGCCTCCCTCGATGCGCGCCACGTTGAACGCCGCCCATCCAATCTCCCGAAGATGAAACTCACCCTTCACGTGCGTGAACGCCTCGTCCTCCGCGCCGCGAAGATGCTCGGCGCCCAGCTTCATTAACGCGCCATACACCGCGCTCGCGCCGCTCGCGGGCACGAACAGTTCGGCCCCGGGGTCGCCCGTCATATCCCGACGCGCTACCAGCACACGCTCACCCCCAATCGTAATCTCCACCGCACCAAGCGGCCCCAGTCCCGCAACGTCTCCCGAGCCCGACGCAGCCGCCAGCACCGCCAGCGCCTCTGGCCCATGCAGCCCTAACCGATGCCACGCCTCGGTCACGTCCGAGATGGCCGCGTCCTCGCTGATGATGTACGACCCGAGCCCCTCAACCACGCGCGCAGCCGCGTGCACGTCGACATCAACAAGGATCAAGTTGGCCGTTCGCACCAAAAACAAGTCCGCATCAATGCGACCTTTGCGCGAGAGCCAGAACGCCTGCCGGCATTGACCGGCCTCGAAACCCTTGAGTTCCTGCGTCAGCATGCGGTTGAGAAAGTCCGGCCCGTCGCCGCCGCTCACTTGCACCACCGCCCGCTGCGGCAGGTCGATCAGCCCTGCGCCCTTGCGCACGGCCGCGTATTCAAGGTCAATCTCGCCAAACGTCTGCACGACCTCCACGCCCGGCCCATATTCGGCCGTGACGGCCTCGCGGTCATGATGTTGCTTGAGTAAGGGACTCGTTCGAGCCATGGTTTGACCACTCCGTGAAAACCCTCGCCGTTCTGGCAGCCGCGGTCTCGGGGTTTCCGCGCAAGCGTACGAGCCCTTTCGGGGCACTGGCCGCAAACTCACAGTGCTGTCGTCCTAACAAAATCCTTTATTCGCGCTGCAGATCGCCACCAAACCCGGCCCAGCGTCAGGCTCGCCCAAAGTTGGCATCCACCGAACTACTCGATGCGAACTCGCAGGGCTTCTGCACGCCGTACCGTCTGCACGACCGGTGCGCGGTCAACCCTCTCGCGTCCTGCACAAACATCCAACCGTTGTCCCGGAGTTCCCTTCATGCGTTCCTCACTCGCCAGCTCACTCGGCCTGATCACCCTGCTCTGCATCGCGGGCTGCAACAACGCCCCCCGCGGCGATGAAGCCGGCCGAATCTCACCCAACGAGTCCACCAAGCTTGATCAGCGCTCGCCAGAAGCCAACGCCGTCTACCTCCAGGAACTAGCCAATGAGGTCGCTCAGCGCATGGCCTCCGGCATCGCCACGATCTCCGACATCACCGGCTCGCCCACCAAGGTGGCCATCGAGCTCGGCCGCATCGATAACCGCACCCGCACCCCCAGCAGCGACTTTGAAATCGTCCGCCGTCGCGTCTTCATCGCCATGCAGCAGAGCGATTACATCAACCGTTTCTGCACGGTGTATGAATCCCCCGAAACCATGGACGCCGAATACGCCCGCCTTGCCCCAAGAGGCGCACCCGATCGCCTCGACGAAGGCCGCGGCGGCAGCGGTGGAACCCAGCGCAATCGGCCCGACCTCGTCTATGTGCTCAACGGTTGGTTTGGCGAGACCGTTCGCGGCGGCGGCCTGCAGAGCGACTACTACTTCGAGCTCACACTCACGAACCTCGCCACCCGCAAAATCGTCTTCGCTTCCCAGAAGATTGAGAAGCAGCTCCGCTGATTCGCCCCGGCTTTCGTCCTCCAGAGCAGCACGGCATGCGCCATCGCGTCTTCCTTCCAATGCCCGGTGCGAGTGCGGCGATCGTTCTCGCCCTGCTCAGCGGCTGCGCGCCCGACGGTCGCCAGCAGGCCGCTCCGTTTGGTGCTGAGCCCGCGCGTTCAACTCGGCTTCGTTCCTCTGACCTTGACCTCACCATCGCCGCCACCGTGCAGCAGCTCGCCGCCAGCCCCTTCATGACCGCGCGAACCGCCTCGTCGCCGGTGGTCCGCCTCGTGCCGCGCGGGCTTGAGAATCAATCCTCTGACCGCATCAGCGTCGCCGACCAATGGGTGGCCGTCTCGCGCATCCTCTTTGATCCCGGCATGCAGCGATTGCTGGGCGAAAAGAACGTCATCCTGCAAATGCCTCCAGACGAAATGTCCCGCGTGCGCCGTGTCAGCGGCCTCGTCGCCCCCGACAGTGTCGATCTTCGCGCCGATCCTGAGCCCGCCACCCACATCATCAAAGCCGTCATCCGCTCCATGACCCGCGTTGGCTCGGAGACTTTGACCAAATCCAATCAGCGCAAAGAAACATTCGTTGTCACGTACGAAATCACCGACGTCGCCACCAGGCAAATTGTCTGGGCCGGTGAAACAACGTTCGCCCGTATCGCCCACGGCCTTGTCGCCGACTGATCCCCTCACGCTCCTCGATGCAAATGTCCCGACGCTGCCCCAGCCAACCCGCCCGCCTCCGCCGCCGCCTCGCCAGCGCAGGTTTCTGCGCGTCCGCCTCCCTTGCCACACTCTTGCTCGGCGGCTGCAACACCTACGTGCGTGATGACGGCGCCATGCGCATGGCCGCCGACGGCCAGTTCGGTGCCGCCCGCGAGCGCGTGCTCGCCCGCGCCACGACAGACCCCAAAGACCGCTCCTTCATGCTCGACCGCGCCAAACTCGTCGTGCTTGCGCTCGCCGATGGCGTCCCCGAAGCCACCGAAGTCGGCGTCGATCGCCTCTACGACGGCCTCCGCACCCAGGGCCTTAACGACGACAAAACCGTCGCCTCGTTCGTCTTCGGCGAGAGCGGCGTCCGCATCTACAAAGGCGAGCCCTTCGAGCAAGCCATGGGCTACTGCTACGTCGCCATCTTCGACGGGCTCCGCGGCGATTGGGGCAACGTTCGCGCCGCCGCCAACAACGCCCTCTTCCTGCTCCGCGATTTCAGCAGCGCCCTCCAAGCCCGCGGCGTAGCAACAACCGAGGGCGAACCCCCGACAACCGACCAGGTCCTCGCCGCGGCGTCAAAGTCGAATAAACCCGATTCGCTCGGCATCGACTATCGCCCCGTTGCCTCTGACTTCGAGCTCGGCTACGTGCTCAAGGCCGTCGCCGCGCGCCAGCTCGGCCTCGTTGACGAGACCCGCGAAGTGTGCGCCCAGCTCCGCCAGGTCGCCCCGCGCCTCGCCGACTTTGCCGGATTCATCGAGAGCGGCCAATACAACACCGTGCTCGTCGTCGATGCCGGGCTCGGCCCCCGCAAAGTCGGCCGCGGGCCCGACAACGCCATCGCTGACTTTGTTCCCGTCACGCCCAGCAGCGACGCCCCGCTCCAAGTCACCGTCGCTGGCAGTACCGGCAACTACCCGGTCATCACCGACCTCAATCGCCTCTCGCGCGATGTTCGCTGGAAGAACCTTGAGGACCTCCGCCAGGCCAAGAGCGCGGTCGGCACCGCCCTCCAGATCGGCGGTGTCGCCGTCGCCGCCAGCAGCCGCGATCGCGGCGCGCAGCTCGGCGGACTCATCGCCGCCATCGCCGGCACCGCCATGCGCGCCTCTGCCGCCGCCGACACGCGCCACAACGAACTCCTCCCCCAGCGCGTGTACGTCGCGCTCTTCAATGTCACCTCCTCCGGTCAGCAGGTCGCCATGACGATCCGCGAGGGCCAGACCCAGTCGCTCGTTCTCTCCGATTTCCCCGTGCCCGACTCTGCTCGGGCCCAGCTCCGCTATGTGCGAATGCCCGTCAACCCCGCCGCGTGGGCCCAAAGCGGCACGATCCTCTACAGCAACGATTCCTCTGGTCCCGTCGCCGGTCCGCAACTGCCGTGGATTCTTGGCGGTCACTGCGTCCGCACGCCCTCACTTGAAGTGATGCGCGAGTACCACGCCGCGGGGCTCCCTGCCTCGATCGGCGTCGGTCAGATGCTCGACCTCTACAAAGAAGAATCGATCATCGTCGCCGACAGTGCGCTCGAAAGCGACTTTGGCCGCCACATCCTCGAAGGCGGCCGCTCGCTCTATTCACCCCTCGCTGGCTCCACCGGCTTCCAGCGGCTCTTCGGTGTCGATCACGGCCCTTACCAGCCCAAATCCCGTCGCGTGCTCGAACTCGCCGGCCAACTCCGGCCCCCGTCCGCCCCCCGCCCTCCAAGCACTCCAATTCTGAATCCAACCACCCCCGCCGAGCGCATTCAGCAGCGCTCCAACTGAACTTGAGGACCCCATGAACACCCGCCACGCCGCCCGTTTGCCCCTCGCCGTCTCGCTCGCGCTCTTCACCCTGCCAATCACCGGCTGCGAGGGACCGCCCCGCGCCCCGTCCGCGCCCGGCCAAGACCCCGTCCGCGCCTACCCGGCCGCCGTCATCGAGCCCGCCCTCCAGAAGTTTGTCGTCATCGACTACACCCGCATCATCTTCGATGCGGCTTCGACCGAAAAGCCCATGGCCGTCACCGTCCCGGCCCGCAGCACCGCCGACAACCCGTTCTTTATCCAGTATGAGTTTCGCTGGTTCGACCAGCAGGGCCGCGAGCAAGGTGCCAGCGGCTGGAAGTTTGTCACTATGGAACCCGGCCAGGAGCGAATGCTCTCGGCCAACGCCCTCGACAGCCGCGCCACCGCCTGGCGGCTTGAGATTCGCTCCGCACGCTGACGCGCCAGTCCCTCGCTGAGGCCGCCCCGCGATCCAAACGCCTGATCCAACCGCGCCGCCGATTCGTAGATCCCTTTGCTTCGCCGCGCGCCAGGTTCGCCCCCATCCTCCTGCTCGCCCAACCGCTTCCCGCTTCGCACCTGAAGGACCCGCCATGCTCCGCCGCCACCTCGCACTCTCCGGCCTCTCCCTCGTGCTCTTCGCGGGCGCGCCCGTCGCTCTCGCCCAGAAGGCCGACCCACCGGCCGCGGAAGTGCCCATGGATGAGCTCCCTGACATCGCTAAACTCAAGTACGCCTACGAAAAAGCCGGCTTTCCCCGCGTCATGGTGCTGGTCGGAAAGGGCACCGACGAGCATCAGGTGATCGATCCCGGGTCGATCCTCGCCAACACAGACGCCTCGGCCGTCAGCTTTAAAATCAAAGCCGCCTTCGAGCAGGTCATCAACGACCCTGCCGCCGACCTTGAACTCGTTTCGATCAACGATCTCCGCGCCGCCATTGATCGCGTCAAGGCCACCCTGGCCAACACGCGCGACGAGGAAGCCGCTTCGCTCATCGGCAAGCAGGCTCAGGCCGAGCTTCTCATCCTCATTCGCCTCACCAAGAGTGACCTTCCCGGCGCACCCTTCTCAGTGGTTTTCGAAACCAGCAACCCCGTCCGCGGCCGCAAGGGACTCACGTTCGCGTTCGATTGGAAGGGCGACACCACCCAGCCCGAGATCAATGCCAACGCCGCCGCCATGGCCCGCAAGTTCATCAACGACTTCGCCCAGCGCGTGAGCCAGCCCAGCAAGTACACGCTCCGCCTCTTCGGGCTCGATTCTCCGGAAGCGCTTCGCTCCGCTCTCGATGCCGTCCGCAGCATCGAAGGCATCAAACGCGTCCGCTCTCGCTCGTCATCGCTGATGGACGATCCTTTCACCGGCAAACAAGGCTCCGCCGCTGAGTACGAAGCCACTATCGATCCCGCCGCCGATAGCGACCAGATCGTGCTGCTCGCCGCCATCGCCGAATCGCTCAAGCAGAAGCTCGTGGGGAGCGAGGTCCTCCTCCGCCAAACGGAAGGCGGCATGATCGCCATCAAGGTCGTCGCCAAGGGCGCTGTGCCCGCCGCCTCCGGGCAGGCCGCGGGTCTTTGCGAATCACTCTTTATGGCGCGCAGCCCGGCGGGTGATGCCAAGCGCGCCGAACTCCGTAGCGCTTACGAGGCCAAAGGCTCCCCGCGGATCGCCGTCGTCGTCAACCGCACCCTCCAGCCCGGCTCGGCCACAACCGCATCAACCGGCGTCTCGACCGAGAATCTGATCGTTGTCACCAACAGCGGTTCGAACCTCGTCCTCGGTGCTCCGACATCGACAACGCCCACCGAGTTTTACACCCCTGACCGCGCCGAGTTCCAAGCACGCCAAATGGAGCGCGGCCTCTCCGAACGCCTCAGCGTGAACCTCGTTGGGCTCAAGAACATCGTCTCCGCCGACGTCGCCAAGGCCCAGTTACTTTCCGACAAGAAGCAAACCGAGGTCGCCATCCCGCAGGCTGAACTCATCGCCGTCCTTCAGAAAGCCTCGGTCGCAGATATCGTGATCTTCGGCACCGGCAAGAGCGTTCAAGAAGGTTCCTCCGTCCGCATCACCTACACCATCGAGGCCGTCCGCATGAGCGACGCCGTGAAGCTCGCCTTCGCCGATGCCACGGCCCTCATGACCGGCGAAACCGAGAGTGCCGTCATGTCCCGCCTCGCCGATGAGGCCCTTGGCAAGCTGGGTTGCTCGCTCCTCGCCTCCTGGCGGTGACGGGGCCGCCCATCGCGCCCTCGACCGCCCCTCCGTCCCGGCGCGTTACCCTCTGTCCGCGTGTCAGACTCTGATCCATTTGCATTGCTTCGACCACGCCTCCCAGGCGTGATGGTCGCCGATTGGCGCCCGCTCTCCCAGCGCCTCGCCTCCCTTGAGCGCGACGCCCGCGCCGGCTCCCTCCGCCCCGGCGCGGGGCGTGAACTCGCCGAGCGGATCGTTGCCAGCGAACTGATCGCCAGACGCCGCCGCGACCTGGTTCCGACGATTCACTACCCCCCCGAACTCCCCATCTCGCAGCGCAAGGACGACATCCGCGCCGCCATCGAGCAGCACCAGGTGGTCGTCGTCTGCGGTGAGACCGGCTCGGGCAAAAGCACCCAGCTCCCCAAGCTCCTGCTCGAAATGGGCCGCGGCGTCCGCGGCATGATCGGCCACACCCAGCCCCGCCGCATCGCCGCCCGCAGCGTCTCGGCCCGCCTCGCCGAGGAACTCGGCGTCGAACTCGGCGGAGTCGTCGGCTACAAAGTCCGCTTCGGCGACAAGACCACCGATCGCACCCTCATCAAAGTCGTCACTGACGGCATGCTGCTGGCCGAAACGCAAACCGACCAGTTGCTTGAGCGCTACGACACCATCATCATCGACGAGGCCCACGAGCGCTCCCTCAACATCGACTTTCTCCTCGGCATGCTCCGCCGAATCCTGCCCAAGCGGCCAGACCTCAAGCTCGTCATCACCTCCGCCACCATCGATCCCGACCGCTTCGCCCGTCACTTCTCCGGCTTTGGCGAATCCCGCGACCCCGCCCCCGTCATCCTTGTCTCAGGCCGCACCTACCCGGTCCAAATCCGCTACAAGCACAACGACGCCCTCCTCGATGCCGATGCCGCCGACGAGGACGATCGCGACGACTCTCAGGAACACGAGGTCGTTGACGCCGTGAACGAACTGGCCAAGGAGGGACCCGGCGACATCCTGGTCTTCCTCGCCGGCGAGCGTGAGATCCGCGAAACCGCCGACCTCCTCTCCGAGTCGCAGATCATCGGCTGGAGCGGGCGCGAACAAATCGACGTGCTCCCCCTCTTCGCGCGCCTGAGCGCCGAAGATCAAATGAAAGTCTTCAAGCGCAGCCGAAGTGAGACCCGCCGCCGCGTCGTCCTCTCCACCAACGTCGCCGAGACCTCCGTCACCGTTCCCGGCATCGCCTTCGTCATCGACACCGGTCTCGTTCGGCTCTCGCGCTACAGCACCCGCACCAAAACCCTCCGCCTTCCCATCGAGCCCGTCTCGCAGGCCTCCGCCAACCAGCGCGCCGGCCGCTGCGGACGCACCGGCCCGGGCATCTGCATCCGCCTTTATGCGCAGGAAGATTTCGACAAGTCCCCGCCCTTCACCGAGCCCGAGATTCTCCGCACGAATCTCGCCAGCGTCATCTTGCAGATGAAGGCCCTCCGCCTCGGCGAGCCACGGAGCTTCCCGTTTGTCGAACGCCCCGACGGCCGCCTCATCGCCGATGGCTACGAGACTCTTCTCGAACTCGGCGCCGTTGAGGAAGACAAAGCCGGCGAGTTCCAGCTCACCCACCTCGGCCGCGCCATGGCCCGCCTGCCCGTCGATCCGCGCATCGCCCGCATCATTCTCGCCGGCTTCGAAGAACGCTGCCCGAGCGAAATGCTCCTCATCGCCGCGGCTCTCAGCGTGCAAGACCCCCGCGAACGCAACATCGACACCGCTCAGAAGGCCGACGAAGCCCACGCCGTCTTCCGCGATCCCGATTCCGACTTCCTCTCCTTCCTCCGCCTCTGGGCCATCTTCAAAGACCAATCAAACAAACTCGGCGGCAGTGCCCTGCGCCGCTGGTGCAAGGCCGCCCACCTGTCCTATGTCCGCCTCCGCGAGTGGCAAGACGTGCACCGCCAACTCAGCGAGATGCTCGCCGAGATAAAGCCGGTCGCCACCCGCGCCGAGAGTGTCCCGCGCCTCCCCAACATCCGCGGCTGGAAGGGCGGCGGCACGAGCGAACCCACCTACGAGCAGATCCACTGCGCCCTCCTCGCCGGCTTGCTCAGCAGCATCGGCACCAAGCACGAAACCTTCGAATACGACGGCACCCGCGGCAGCCGGTTTAACATCCATCCCGGCTCGGCGCTCTACAAGGCCGCCCCCAAGTGGATCATGGCCAGCGAGCTCGTCCGCACCACCAAGCTTTACGCACGATGCGTCGCCAAGATCAAACCCGAATGGGTCGAACGCATCGGCGCCACCGTCAATCTGCTCAAGCGGTCCCACCGCGACCCGAACTACGACGAAGCCAGTCAGCGCGTCATGGCTCTTGAGAAGATCACGCTCCTGGGCCTTGAACTCGTCGCCTCGCGCCGCGTCCACTACGGGCCGCTTCACCCGCCCGAGGCGCGGTCCATCTTCATCCAGTCGGCCCTTGTTGACGGCCTCTTCACCACCCCCGGCCGCTTCCTCGCCCACAACGCCGAGGTCTTCGCCCGCGTCAAAACCATCGAGCACAAGCTCCGCCGCAACGACATCCTCGCCGGCCCGCAGCAACGCTACGACTTCTACGAAACCCGCCTCTCGCACGAGGTCTACAGCGGCCAGTCCTTCGAGCGCTGGCGGCAAGACATCGAAAAGAAGACCCCCCGCTTGCTCTTCATGACCGAGCAAGACGCCATGGCCGCCCAGCCCGGTGCCGACGCCCTCGCCAAGTTCCCCGACCACCTCGAAGACCGCGGCACCCGGCTGGAACTTCGCTATCGCGCCGAACCCGGCAAACCCGACGACGGCGTCACCGCCGTCATCCCCGTCGAGGCCCTCAATCGCGTCGATCCCGCCGCTGGCGAATACCTCGTGCCAGGCATGCTCGTCGACAAAATCGAGGCCATCATCAAGACGCTCCCCAAGAGCCTCCGCACCGCCTTCGTGCCCGCCAAGCAATACGCCGATCTCTGCGCCGCCGAGCTCGCCCCGCGCGGGAACGCCCCCAGCCGCGAACCTCTCGTTGACGCCGTCGCCCGCATCCTCAGCGGCCTCAGCGAGACTCAGATCAAGCCCGCCGACTTTCGCGCCACCGAACTCCCCGAATACCTCCGCCTCAACTATGCCGTCGTGGATCGCGCTGGCAAACAGATCGCCACCGGTCGCGAGCTCACACCCCTCCGCCGCGAACTCGCCAGCGTGATCGATGCCCACCTCCGCTCCCTGCCCCCCACCAAGCCCGCAGCCGGGGCGCCAGCCGCCGCATTCAACCGCACCGGCATCACCCGCTGGGACGTGGGCGACCTGCCCGCCGAAGCCGAGATGAAGCACGGTGCCGTTCAGATCTCCGGCTTCCCCGTCCTCATTGACGAAGGCTCCACCGTGTCCCTTCGCCTCATGGCCTCCAAGGCCGCCGCGGCCGAGGCCCATTTCCTCGGGGTTCGTCGCCTCTTCACCCTCGTCGCCCATCGCGCCTTCGCCGCCGCCCTCCAGCGCATCAAAGACTGGAATCGCCTCGCGGTCCTTTACGGCCCGCTCGGCACCACCGCCGCCCTCAAACAGGGCCTCATCGATCGTGCCGCCGAAGCCGTCTTTCTCACCGGCCCTGCCGATGCCGTCGCCACCACGACCATCCGCACCCAATCCGAGTTCGAAGCCCGGTTCCGCGCGGGCGAATCCGCCATTGATTCTGCCGTACAGCAAGTCGCCGCCACCACACTCGCCATCTTGAATGCCGCCCAGGCCGCCGGCACCGCCCTCGCCGATGCCATTCGCTCGCCCAACCCTTTCATCACCCCCAACCTCGCCGATGCCCGCCAGCATCTCGGCCGCCTTATCGTCCCCCGCTTCCTCAGCACCATCCCCGCCGCGGCGTTCCCCGATTACCCCCGCTACCTCCAGGCCATCGAGGTCCGCGTTCGCCGTCTCATCGAAAAGGGCGCCGTCATCGCCCCGCGCGACGACCAGCACGCCGCCATTGCCGCCGAATGGTGGTCAAAGTACATCCGCCAGCACGAAACCAACTTGGGCCGCCGCGAGCCCGACCCTCACCTTGAACTCCTCCGCTGGATGATCGAAGAACTCCGCGTCTCGCTCTTCGCTCAGGAACTGGGCACCAAATACCCGATCAGTGAACAGCGCCTGGCCAAGCAGTGGGACAAATGCGCCAAGTGATCCAGGCAACCCGGTAGAATATCGGTGCTACTTCACGCCCCAGACCCGATCCACACACCCTGCGTCGCCGAGCCCCACCATGCTCCTCCAGTTCCTCGCTCGCATCCGCTGGCTCTCCCTTGCGCTCTGCATCCTGCTCGCCGCCGGCTCGTGGTTCTGCGCGTACTACTGGCTCAGTTGGGAATACTCCAGCGGTACGACCTCACGGCTCTACACGTTCACCGAGAACGGCGGCATCGCCATCGTCGGCTTCGACTCCTCTTTCGCGCCTATCAACAACTGGCAGTTCGAGCGCCAGATCGACGAGCGCGGCATCTGGCGCTTCCGCGCTGCCGCCCTCAGCCGCACCAGTAACCGCTCCTCCGCCACGTTCATCCCCCTCGCCCCCATCGCCATTGTGTTTGCCGGGCTCGCCATCGTCGGCTTCAAGAGTTTCAAACACCCCCTGGGCCACTGCCGCAACTGCGGCTATGACCTGCGGTCGCTTCCTCCCGGCAAGTGCCCCGAGTGCGGCGACGCATCGGTCGAGCAGTCACCGGCCTCAACGCCTTCAACCTCGCCATCGCTGCCACCTTCACCCGTCTCGAAAAGTGCATAAAAAAACCCCACGCCGAAGCGCAGGGCCGAAGAGGAGGGTTTGTATTTCAATCTGAGGTCTTCACGACCCGCCGCTCATTTACTGAGCGAGCTTGGGGGCCGCTTCTTGGCCGGGGTTGCCCAGCGCGATTTCGCCGTTGCGCTCCTCAAACTGACGGATGACCTGGCCGAGCGAAATGGCCAGGCGCTTGGCACCGCGCCAGTTCATGATCACTCGGCTGCCGACCGCGAAGCCGATGACCGGCTGGTTGTCCTGCGAGGGGACCGGCAGGTTCACGCCGAAGTCGAGGATGACCTCGTCGGGCGTCGTGGAGGTGCGGATGGTGTTGGCGTAGGTCGTCTCCATCTTCGACTCGTCGATGCGGAGTTGAACCTGACGCTGCTGGCCTTGCTGCTCGGACATGGGATTCGATTCCTTTTTGAGGGTTCTACAGGTGGTGAATACAGGGGGTTAAGGTTAGTGGGCCAAGCCCGTAGAGACAAGACCACGTACCGGTGGGGTACCGACCGGGTTCGCTGAAAAACGGCTTTTCAACCCCAATCGGTCACTTCTTTTCGGTCTCTTTGTCCGCCGGTTTCATTTCTTCTTTATTGGTTTCACTCTTTTTGTCGCCCGTGCCTGCCTCGCCATCAGGGTTTTTCATGGCCCGTTCGGTCGCCGTCACCACCTCCGACGCCGGCATCACCACGATCGCCCCGCGGAAGCGGTTCATGCTCATGGCACCCTCTTCGTCATCCTCGCTGGGAAGCAGAATCGTGCTGAACCCCACCACCGCCCCGCCCGTCGTGAACACCGCCGCGCCAAACTGACGCGCCTCCGACGCCGGCATCACCAGCGTCCGGGGCTTCTTTACAATCGCGCCCACCTTCGTCTCCGTCACCATCGGCACGCGATCAAAGAACTTGTCCAGCCGGTCGAGCGTCAGCAGCGGCTCGCCCACCTTGGCCTCCACGCTCTTCGAAAAATCAACCGACACATATGGCTTGTCCGACGGCTTCTCGATCTTCACCCACGCCAGGTCCAGATCACTGTCGCGCGTCACCAGTTTGGCATCAACACCCTCGGTGTCGTCGCCAATGAGCACCTTGATCTGCGTCGGCGTCACCGTGATGCCGCCCCCGCCGCGCCCCATGCGCGCCGCCGCCCCGCCCATCGAAAAGTTCGAGACCAGCACGATGCCCTTCGGGTCCATCATCACCCCGAACGCCTCTTCCTGAAACTCGCGGGCCTCGCCCGAGCCGCCCATCTCCATCTTCATCACAAACTTCACCGTCACAACCGCCGCGCCCTTGTCGGCAATCAACTTCTGATATTCATTGTCCGCCAGCGCCGCCTTCGCCGCAGGCACCGACGGCGCCGCAGCGTTCGCCGCCGCCGCACACAGCCCTGCTGAAAGACAAAGACCGACAATCGCACCGCCGACAAACCTTCGAGCGAACATGGAGAACTCCTTAAGAACCGATAAACCAAATCGGGGTCAAAGCGACACACACTCCACGCGCTGCACGCCAGCGCGAGGTTTCAAGCGGCAGTCCGGCTCACGGCCGGCTTCATTTGCCGTCTTTTTGCTCTTCTTCCTTCTTTTCCTTCTCTACCTGCGCAGCCGCCTTCTTGTCAATCGTGGGCTTCCAATCCGGCTCCACAAACTTGTAGTACGTCCGCTGCCCGCGCAGCACCACGAACACCACCCGCTCCGCCTGCGCCTTTGCCACCCGCTCCATGGCCTTGCGGTAGCTCGCCAGGTCGGTGATCTCATCGCTGTCGATCTTCTGAATCAGATCGCCGCCAAACAGCCCGCCCAGGCCCGCCCAGCCCGCCCGGTCAGCGCCCGTCACCATCACTCCCTTCACCGAATCATCCCAGCGATTGTCGTCGCGGTCAAAGAACGTCAGCTCGCGCACGCCAAGCTCAAAGTCCCGGTTGTCGTCCTTGCGGGCCTCGTCCGCGCCAATGCGCGTCCGCTCAATACCCACCCCCACCTCCACTGGCTCGCCCTTGCGCAGCACTTTCAGCGTCGCCTTCGCGCCGTCATCAAGCTTGAGCTTCTCCACCTGCCGCCGCCAGAAGGCCGTGTCCTGCATGCCCTTGGGCGCCAGTTTCTCACCATTGAGCCCCACGATCACGTCGCCAACCTTCAGATCACTCTCGGCCGCCAGCGTCCGCGGATACACCCGCGTGATCCGGAACCCCGTCTGCCCGTCGTGCCCAAGCTGCTTGGCCAGATCCTTCAGCACCGGCTGCGTCTCCACACCAATCCACGCCTTCGCCACTTCCCGCGGCGGGTCTTCACGCTTCACCGGCCGCGGCTTCACCACCGTCACGTTGTTCTTTCCGCGCCGGTCAATCTCGACCAGCATGAACTCGGGAATCGCGTCTTCCTTCATGATCGTCTTGTACCGCTCGACAAAGTCCGCGAGGTTCTTCACCGGTTTGCCATCGATCGATTTGATGATGTCCCCCGACTGCAGCGCTGGCTCGCTCAACCCCGCCGGGCTGCCGCCACGCACGCCCGTCACCCACACGCCGTCGCGGCTCTCAAGCCGAAGTTCGCGATAGAGCATCTCGGTGATGTCCTCAACCGAAACACCCCAGCCGCGCAGCGCCGTCTCGTCGCCGCGGTCCTTCAGCATCTTCTCTGTCGTAATCGTGGCGTCCACCACCTGCTCGCCCCGCCTGAGCGAGAACGTTACCGTCCCGCCAATGGGCATGTCAGCGATCCGCCGCGACAGAGCCGGAATCTGCTCGGCAAACCGCGCCGTCACCGCCTCGCCGTTGATCTTCACCAAGAGGTCCCCGGCCTTCACGCCCGCCTTGCCCGCCGGCCCGTCCGCCACCACGCTTGTCACCAGCACGCCCTCTTTGAAGCCCGTCTTCTCGATCTGCCGCATCGCGATCCCAATCTGCGACCGCGGCACCTCGCCAAACTTCACCAGCTTCTCGGCGATGTCCTTGACCATGTTGCTCGGTGAGGCAAACCCCATCCCCGACCCGCCACGCGTGTTCACCCCCACCACCTGACCCTTCAGGTCCACCAGCGGCCCGCCCGAGTTGCCCGGGTTGATCAGCGCATCATGCTGAATCCACCGCGTAAACGCGCCCGTCGCCTCACCGCCGATGTAGTCGATCGCCTCCACCTCGTCGCTCCCGCCCATCCCGCCCGCAAACACCCGCTCGCAGTTGCTCACAATCCCCAGCGTGATCGACCTCGAAAGCGAATACGGCGAACCCATCGCGATCACATAGTCGCCCATCACCAGTTCATCGCTGTCGCCAAACGAAGCCACCGGCAACTCCTTGCCCTTGAGCTCGTCCAGGTTGATCTTCAGCACGGCCAGGTCCGTCTGCGGATCCTCACCCACCAGCTCCGCATTCACTTCCGACTTATCGCTCAGCGTGAGCTTGAACTTCTTGCCCTTGCTCGTCACGTGGGCATTGGTCACCACGTGCCCTTCCTTGCTGATGATCGTTCCAGACCCCGTCCCGCCACCCTTGGTCTCTTTGCCGTCGTAGAAGTTCACCGTGATCACCGAGATGTTCACCAGCGACGGAAACACCTTGTCCCGCGCCGATGCGATCATGGTCCTCAAGCCATCTCGCAGCAGCGTCCCATCCGCCGTGCTCAGCGGCGGGCTCGCCGCATCGGCCGGCGGCGCCACCTCGTTCGCCCGCGCCATCCCGCACGCACTCCCGGCAGCGGCCAAAAACACGGCCATCGAAAAGACCGCGACCAAGCGACGTTCAATGAGCATGGTGACTCCGGAGCGAAGGAACCGCGAAGAAAACGCGAAGCAGGAAACTCACGGCCCCACCGCCTCAAATGCGAATGGCGTTTCGCCGTGACGGCGAGGATAGCTTGTCTCTGTACGCTTGACACGCAGCCCGCGGTTCGATGCTGTTTTCTTGGTTGACCCGCAAAGGCCCATCGCCCGCTTCAGCGACGCTCAGCGTCCGCCGCCTTATCGACCGGAAAACAGCAGCCGGCTGATCACCGACCGCACGCCCCGCACCTGCTGCTGAGCCGCCCCAATCGCCGAGCGGTCCCGGATCGCACTCAGCGCATGCGCCGCCGATTTGAAGCCCACAGGGCCGTGCAGACCCGTCTCAAACCAGTCATCCCACACCGCATCCAGGCCCGGCACCACACGCCCGGCCGCGATGAGCGGTTCCTCGGGAACAAGGCCCGTCACAAGCTGGTAACCAATCCGCAGCACCGAGCGAACCTCATCGCTCTCGGCATCACCTTCATTCACCGTCACATGAAGCAGCCGCGCCACCCCATAGAGCTCAATCGCGATGCTCCCGCGACGATCGACCAGCACCCCCGACATCAAGAGTTCGCCATGCCGATGCCCGGCGCTGTGCGCTGCTTCAACCGCCTCAAGCACCTGCACGACCGCCTGGCGCGCCTCGCTGGGAGAGAAAAAACCGCCCTTGACAGTCATCAGCGACTCGACCGTCACAAGTCCCGTCGAATCACCGGTAAACGGCGTCACGATGTACGGATGTCCGCGCTCATCAAGCCCGAACTCTTCGATCGATAAAATGTGCGGGTGCCGCAACATCTTCGCCGCGCCCATCACGGCCAGAAACCGCCGCTGCTCCGCCCGATCGCGCCCCACCCGCGGCCGGTGAACCACATGGCTGCTCGAATCGATGTCATGCAGCGCAAGGTCCCGTGCCCCGAGGGGGCCCGGCTCAAGCTGCCGCGTCAAGATGTATTGCCCAATCCGTGGGCGCTCCATCAACTGCACCATATCAAATGCTCGCTTAAACGCATCCATCCATCGAAGCTGTTCACTGCTATCGGCACTTCAAAGGGAACCATCACCGCGATTAGGGCAAATGGTTCACCTCCCAAGGACCAATAACGATACGCGACGACGCCAAATCCGTCGTGCCGGTGCAGCATAGGTGCCCCCAGCCACCCAGACCACGCCCGCGCACGCCTTGCCCAAGCTCTCGATACCCCCTCCGAACCCTTACGCGGCCTTCTTGATATGCGCCAGGATCGTCGAAACGCCCCTCACCAGGTCTCTGGCAATGTCAATCTTCGAGATAAACCCATTCGCCCCCGCTGCGAGCGACGCCCTTCTCGTCTCGTCATCATCGTCCGAACTGATAATGACCGTAGAGGTCTCCCCAAGCGCCGGGGCGTGACGCACAAAGTTGATCACCTCAAGCCCTGTCCGTCGCCCGAGCTGAAAGTCCGCCAGAACCAGATCCGGCCGAGTTGACGAATCGAATCCGGCCAGCATCCTGGATGCATCATCCACGGAGCCGGCACACACAACCTCGACCCCCGGACTGCGCATTAAAGCCGCTTTGAGCAGCTTCATTGAAAGCGGGTCGTCATCCACCAGCAGCACCAACGTCCGGCCAGCCGTCGCTGACGTGTTCGGGCTGGCCGCTGGCCCCGGCCCAATCGTCGCCGCCACCGCCTTCCCAGCCGTCTTGCCCGAGTCAACCGTCCCCGTGGGGATTGCCGCGCCGCTTGGAGCCGCAGTTGGGCCCGCCGTCGCCACCCGATTTCGCCCCAGCCGCTTGGCCTCGTACACACCCTCGTCTGCCGCCTTCACCAGCGCCGCCGGCGACTCATGCCTCACGGCCTCGACACCGCCCGGCTCGTGTGCCGCCACACCAATGCTGATGGTCACCGTCCGCTCCGGCGCCGCGCCGGCAACCTTGGTGAGATCAAACGCCGGTGCCTCCACCGCCTTCCGCAACCGCTCGGCTACGTTCTTCGCCTGAGCCAACGTTTGCTCCGCCAGCAGCACCGCGAACTCTTCGCCGCCGTATCGGAACACGCTCCCGCTCTGGCCGATCGTCTCGCGCGCCCGCCGCGCCAGTTCCACCAGCACCGCGTCACCCGCCTGATGCCCCAGCGTGTCGTTAATCGACTTGAACCGATCGGCATCCACGAACAGCACCGCCATCGGCCTGCCCTGCGACCGGCACTGCTCCCACATCGCCGGCAGCATCGCGTCAAAGTGCTTCCGGTTGCTCGCGCCCGTCAGTGCGTCCGTCACGGTCGCACGCTGCAGTTCCTCTTGCCGCTGCGCTGACTCAAGCTGCGCCTCAAGAATCTGATCGCTCGCCTGCCCCAGAATGGTCCGAACATCCGGCCGCACGCCGATCTTCTTGTCGAACATCCGCGCCACTTCCTGCGCCGAATCCGCCACCTTGTTCATGATCGATTCAATCGACGCCGCGAACTCATCGCTCACCCACCGCGACGACTTGACACGCAGCTCCGTCATCGCCGCCTGCGGCGACTCCGCCACCAGGCACTCAGACATCAGCGTCGCTAGCGCCACCACACGCACAAGCCTTTGCGTCTGTGCCGGTGCCGAATCAGCGTCATGATGGAACCGAATCGCCGACTCATACAGCGGGCTCAGGTTCCATTTTTTCGCTATCTCCGCGCCGATCTCTTCGTGCGATGTGCCCAACCTCTCCCGCTCCATCGCCGACAGACGCGTGTGCTGCGTGCCAGCCGCACCAACGATCTCGCCGTACTCAGCCCCCAGCGCCACCACCGCCGCCAGCACCCCAATATCCGAAAACAACGTGGCCGTGAACGCCTCGTCCTGATCCGCATGCCCCGTCATCGCCGCGATTGCACGTGCCGCGGCACTCGAGTAAATCGATCGCTTCCAGTGCTGGTCGATATCGAACCCGTTCCCCGATTGCACGCTCCGCGCCGAATCCACCAGCGAGAACCCCAGCACCACCGACTTCACCGTGTTCAGCCCCAGGAACCCGAGCGCTCTGTCAATCTTTGAACACTTCTGCGTGAGACCATAAAAACTCGAGTTCACCGTCTTAAGCACCTTCGCCGACAGTGCCGGGTCATTCTGAACGACCACGGCGATCTTCGCGACCGACACGCCGGGGTCGCGTGTGAGTTTGAGCAGTTCCATCGCAATCGCCGGCAGCGATGGAAGGGTTGGGCACGACAGAATCGTCTCAAGCGATGACATGCGGGGGGAAACCTTTACTCAATGAGAGCCCGTGACGAGCGGAGTCAGAACTCAGCGCGCGTCGTTGTCTCTCGCAACCCTCGATGAGGATGGCCAGCCAATCAATACATCGAGCATCCCTGCCCCCCTCTGAACAGGTGGGCGCAAGGTTTTCTAAAAATGAGGTGATCACCGTAAACCTTGCCGAACCACTCCGGAAGATGGCCGGTTTGTTCCGTCTATCACCTCTGCGCAGCCCCTCACTCTCGCTGGGGCAAACGCGTTCTACCCACATCCTTATCTGGGGTCACGGGTCGCTTGCCGGTCTCGCCGCACGCCGTCAGACATGCACAGCCCGACCCATCGCCACCAACTTCTCCCGCGCAAACTTCATGTGGTGCTCAACATGGTGCACGTACAGGTCGACAAACTCCCCAAGCGTCACCTTCCCGCGCTGGTTGTGCACCCCCCACCGCGCCATCGCCTCCGCCGGCGCCGCCCGCAGGATCTCCCCCATCTGCCGCCGATTGAGCGTAAACAAATCCGCCGCCAGCTTCAGGTCCAGCCGCTCATAAAACAGCGACTTCGCAAACGCCGTCTCGTCATACGAAATCAGCAGCGGCATCTCTTCCGCGATGATCCGCTTCATCCGGTGCGTCGCGATAAGGTCGCTGTCCAGCACATGCAGCACCAGCGCCTGGAGCGACCATGTCCCGGCGACCGGTGTCGCCAGCAGCTCCTTGGTCGAGAGCGGCTCGATCAACCTTCGCATCGCGTCGGCATCGGTAATGAATCGTTCGATCGCAGGTGTTGAGGGCATCCGTTCATCCTTTGTTCAAGTTCCACACTCACCAAACTCACACATCCAGCCCGCGCAGAATCGCCCGCACCGGGCTCCCGTCAAACCCCATCAGCTTGAGCGGAAGCGCGATGAGCTCATACCGCCCCGGCGGCACCGGGCCCAGCATCAGCCCTTCTAAAATCACCAGCCCCCGCCGCAAAATCGCCTGGTGCGCAATCATCGCCTTGTCACTGAACAAGTCCACGCTCGGCGCATCTACGCCCACCGTCCGTACGCCCCGATCCGCCAGCGCATCAATCAACTCCGGCGATAGCCCCGCAAAGTCGTTGTTCCAGTTCTGCGGATCAGGAAACGTCCCCGTCTTGATAAGCACGCGCGTCGTCACAATCGACTCCACCCCGCCCACCAACTGCCCCGGCAACACCCGCTCGCCGCGCGAAACCTTCGCCTCAATCACATCGCACGGTCCCAGAAAATACTCAAGCGCCAGTTCTCCCACCCCGCTCGCATCCTTGCCGTAGTGATTCGGCCCGTCCGCGTGGCTCCCAAGATGCACCGTCGTCTCCAGCGCGCTGAGCGTCAGGTTGTCGCCCTTCTTCATGTCAAGGATCATCCGCCGCGCCGGCGGCGTGTCGCCCGGCCACACGGGAAGGGTGTTCGAAATCGGCGGACTGAGATCGTACATCATGCTAAGAACGCCCTTTCAGACCTTTCCAATCCGTGCCTTCACCGCCGCCTCAAACGCCACCTCATCAAGCGCCGAGCCGGTCGCCATCGGCACCGCCATCTCCAGCCCGTCAAGCATCCGCGCAATCTCGTTGCCCCGCCGCTGCGCCTCGATATACGCCACCGTCGAAAAACTCACCAGTTCATACTGCGGCGTGCCCCGCTCACCCAGCAACCGGTGCACCGCTCGCTCCAGCCGCTTGCGATACAAAAACGCCGGCTTGCCGCTCGTGTCCCGCATCTCAATAAAGTTCGACAGCGCCATCTCCGCAATCGCGTCAGCATTCTCCTTCCGCTGCTGCTGATACGTTTCGAGCGCCGCCCGCTGATTGCCCGCGTGCGCCTCCAGACACGCCGCCAGCGCGGTCGCGTCCTCAAACCCCGCGTTCATACCCTGCCCATAAAACGGCACAATCGCGTGCGCCGAATCGCCCGCCAGCACAACCTTCCCATTCGCCTGCCACGGCCAGCACCGAACCGTCACCAGCGATCCGATCGGGTTCATCCGATAGTCCGCCAGCAGCGTGGGCATGAGCGGCGCCGCATCGGCATAGTGCTTCTCAAAGTGCGCCGTCACATCACCATCAGACCGTAGCGACGCGAACGAATGGTCCCCCTCATACGGCCAGAACAGCGTGCACGTAAACGATCCATCCCGGTTCGGCAGCGCGATCATCATCGATCCGCCCCGTGGCCAGATATGCAGCGCATTCGGCTCCAGCGCATACCCGCCCCCGTCCTTCGCCGGAATCACCAGCTCCTTGTACCCGTGCTGTAAGTACGTCTGGCTGTACTCAAACCGGTCCGTTTTCATCATCGCGCCGCGCGCCACCGAATACGCCCCGTCAGTACAGACGATCAAGTCCGCCTCCACCCGCTCGCTCCGCCCACCTCCCCCGCCGCCCCCACCCCCCCCATCCCGATCAAACATCGCCGCCGGAGCCGCCAGGTCTACGTCAGTACACGGGCTGTCGAACACCATCGTCACCCCCGCCTGCTCCGAAGCCGCCCGAAGCAGCGTCACGTTCAGACCGCCCCGCGAGACCGAGTTAATCGCATCGTGCCCGCTCGCGCTATACGGCTGAAAAAGCTGCTTCACCTCCGCCCGCGTCCCCGCCGTGTGAATCATCCGCCCCGGCATCCGGATCGCATCGCGCTCCAGCACCAGTTCCTCCAGCCCCACACTCCGCAGCGCCGCCAGCCCGCGCGCAGAGAGCGCCAGATTGATCGACCGCCCCCCAGCATACCCGCTCATCCGCGGGTCCGGCCGTCGCTCCCGCACCTGCACGCTGTACCCCAGCCTCGAAAGACAGCACGCCGCCAGCGAGCCGACCAGCCCGCCGCCGATGATGAGAACACGTTTGCCCGAACCCGTTGCCATGCCCGATTGTTGCGCCCCGCAACCCCGCCGCACGCTCCATTTCGCAAGACCATGCGCCAAATCACGGCGCCGTCGCCTGCCTCAAAATCGTCGCAAACCGGTACACATCATGAAACGAGTTGTACATCGGCACCGGCGCTGCACGAATCACGTTCGGCTCGCGGAAGTCGCAGATCGCCCCCGCCTCCTTCAACGCCGCCATCGCTGCCTTCGCCCCCTTGGCAAACACCAACGACAACGCACACCCACGTTCCTTCGGCTCCCGTGGCGTAATGATGTTCACCGGCCGCCCCGGCAGTGAATCCACCATCCACTCAAGGTACCCCGTGAGCTTCTCCGCCTTGGCCCGCAGCGCCGGCATGCCCACCCGCGCGAACATCGCCAGCGATTCCCGAACCGGAGTCAGCGAAAAAATCGGCGGGTTGCTCAACTGAAACCGGTCCGCGCTCGCCACCGGCGTAAACGTCGAACCCATCTTGAACCGCCCCTCCGGCGAGTTCCCCCACCACCCCGCAAACTGCGCGAGGTCACCCCGCGCGACATGCCGCTCATGCACAAACGCACCTCCCACCGCGCCCGGACCACTATTAAGAAACTTGTAACTGCACCACGCCGCAAAGTCCGCCCCCAAATCGTGCAGCGCCAGCGGCACGTTGCCCGCCGCATGCGCAAGGTCCCACCCCACCGCGGCGCCCGCCGCGTGCCCGGCCTTGGTGATCGCCGGCATGTCAAACCACTGCCCCGTAAGATAGTTCACCCCGCTCAACATCACAAGTGCCAGCGACGTCCCTTCGCGCTCAATCGCCGCCACCACGTCCTCCGTCCGCAGCGTTTCCTCCCCCACCCGCGCCTTCAAGCGAACCACCGCCCCCGCCGGGTCAAACCCCGCCATCGGCGCATGAAACGCCGTCTGCGACCCCACCGCGTAGGAGTCCGACGGAAACGCACTGTCCTCGATCATGATCTTGTACCGCTCGCCCGTGGGCCTATAAAATGCCACCATCAGCAGGTGCAGGTTCACCGTCAGCGAGTTCATGATCACCACCTCATGCGCCAGCGCCCCCACCAGCGACGCCGCCGCGCTCCGGCAGAACTCATGCGCAGGCAGCCACGGGTGCTTCCCGTGCGTGTGCCCCTCCACTCCAAAGTTTGCCCAATCGTCCAGGTCCTGCTTGAGCGCCGCCGCCACCGCCTTCGGCTGGCACCCCAGCGAGTTGCCCGTCAGATACACCGACGCATGCGTATCACCCGGGCGTCCCGTCACCGCCCAGGCGGGTGGAATCAGAAACTCACCTCGCATGGAGGCGAGCGGGTCGGCCTTATCCAGGCTCAGGGCAAACGCTTCGTCGGGTCGGAAGTCCATCGGGCATTATTGACCGCCCCCCTCCCCCCGCCGCCGTTCATCTCCGGCCTCCGCCGCACGCCCCTCCGCGCCCCCCCGCCAACCTCCTTCTTGGGTGTGCCCATAGTTTGGGGCAGGGGGGCGGGGGGGCGGGGGGCCGTTGTCGATCGGAAACATCGCCGCCCAATCCGGGCAACAGTCGACCAAGCGACCAGCAACACGCCCCGATGCAGAGCATCGTGGACTGGCTGCAAAACCGCGAAGGGCCCTCAACCGTGGTCACACCCGACACGCATGACGTCCGTCCAGTGACCCAAACCGCATACCATTTCCTTATGCCAAGCATGCCCAGGTCTGCCCGCTCCGCCACGCCGGTGCTCCATGATTCTTTCCTGCTCCCCATGCGCATCCGCCGCCTCGAAGACGGGTCCTATCTCGGCCGCGCTTCCACCCTTCCGGGTCTGAACGTCCAAGCCGACACTGTCGAAGAAGTCCTCCGACTTGCCCCCAAGATCGCCAAAGCGCTCATCGAAGCCATGCGTGCCAAGGGCGTCAAGCTCCCCGCCACCCTCGCTACGCTCAAGCCAACAACGAACGTGCATCTGGTTGTCGCCGCATGAACTTCCGCGACTTGACCCGCAAGCTCAAACGGCTCGGCTGCGAGTACATCCGGCCCGCCGCCGGCTGGCACGAGATTTGGTGGCGACCCTCCCCCCCACCAACCAGTGCTTCACGACCATTCCCACGTACGCCAATCGCGACCTTCGCACGGGCACGCTCCGCGCCATACTCCGAGATTTGCAGATCACCAAAGCCGAGTTCGACCAAGCCTGAGCAAACGGCAGGCTTGGCCGGAACTCACGCCCCTACTCCCATTGCGCCCGCCGCGGGTGTGCCCAAAGTTTGGGGCAGGGGGCAGTTGTCGATCGTAAAAATCGCCGCCCAATCCGGGCAACAGTGCACCAAACGACCAGCAACAGGCCCCGCTGCAGCCAATCGTGGACTGGCGGCAAAACAGTGAACCGCCCAAATCCGTGGTCACACCCCCCCGCCGCAAGAGAGCCCCCCCGCCGTCAAACTCGAATACAGTTCCCCAATGTCTGAACCAAGCAAGCATGAACGGGTCACGGCGCAGGTGCTCATCGTTGAAGACGAGCACGAGCACGCCGAAGTCATGGCCGAGGCCCTCCGCAAGCCCGGCCACGTCTGCACCATCGTCAACACCGTCGATTCCGCCCTCGACGAGTTGCGCCACGGCAGCTTCGATATTGTCGTCTCCGACCTGCGCATGCCCGAGAGCGGCGGCCGCAACGGCGTAACCATCGACGGCGGCGATGCCGGCATGATCGTCCTCCGCACCGCCGCCAAGCTCCAGCCCGAGGCCGCCACCATCATGGTCACGGCACACGGCGATGTCCCCACCACCCGCCAGGCCTTCAAAGAAGGCGTCTTCGACTTCATCGAAAAGCCCATCGATCTCGAAATCTTCCGCGCCCTCGTCAACCGCGCCGCCGAGCAGGTCCTGCTCCGCCACGAGGCCACTCGCGAGGGCGTCCCTGAACTCGCTCAGCACGCCGGCTTCGAAGGCATCATCGCCGCCAGCGAGCCCATGCGCAAGATCTTCAAAACCGTCAAGTCCGTCGCCGCCAGCACACTCCCCGTGCTCATCACCGGCGAGAGTGGCACCGGCAAAGAACTCATCGCCCAGGCCGTCCACAACAACTCCCCCCGCAAGCCCAAGCGCTTCGTCGCCCTCAACTGCGCTGCCGAAACCGAAAGCCTCCTCGAAAGCCAGCTCTTCGGCCACATCCGCGGCGCCTTCACCGGCGCCGAGAAAGACCGCGAAGGCGTCTTCGAATACGCCAGCGGCGGCACCCTCTTCCTCGACGAAATTGGCGACATGCCCCTCAAAATGCAGGCCAAACTCCTCCGCGTCCTCGAAAAAGGCGAGGTCGTCCGCGTCGGCTCCAACGACGTCCGCAAGGTCGATGTCCGCCTCGTCAGCGCCACCAACAAAGACCTCCCAACCATGATCGCCCGCGCCGAGTTCCGCGAAGACCTCTACTTCCGCATCAAAGGTGCGCAGGTCCACCTGCCCCCGCTCCGCGAGCGCCGCGAAGACATCCCCCGCATCATCCATCACGCCATCGCCAAGGCCGCCAAGTCAATGCCCTGGCCTCATAGCGCCGTCCCCGCCATCAGCGATGCCGCCCTCATGCGACTCACCAGCTTCGCCTGGCCCGGCAACGTCCGCCAACTCCTCAATACCGTCCAGATCATCATGGTGAGCGCCCTCCCCGAGGCCGACCAGCGCTCGGGCGCCGCCCTCCTCGACGTGCAGCACATCCCAGACGAAATCCGCTCCAGCGACCCCACCGAATCGGCCGCCGCCGGCAACGCCGCAAGCGATGCCAACTCCTCGCTCGCCTCCCTCGCCGGCACCTCCCTCGCCGTCATCGAAAAACGCGCTATCCGCGAAACCCTCCGCCTCACCGCCGGCAACCGCGAGCACGCCGCCAAGCTCTTGGGCATCGGCGAACGCACCCTCTACCGCAAACTCAACGAATACGGCCTCAGATAGCCGCCCCGCTCGATGGACCCAATACCCCTCCGCAAACGTACAGCACCTAGCAACGATGCGGCGACCCACTCTCCACGCGCCATGGCGAAGCCGACAACCACTCCGACCGACCGCAACCCCGCAGAGGCCGATCTCCCCGGCCCGCGCCAAAGCGCAACCGCCGAGCCCTCCACCTCATCCCCCACCACCTCATCGCCCACCATCGGCCGCATTCGCCGCGTCTACCACCTCCACCTCCCACTCGTTCTCTTCTGCGGCGTTTCACTCCTCATCGCCATCGGCGCCTTCAACAGCAACAACAACCTTCTCTTCTGGCTCTTCTCCCTCGCCCTCGCCATGCTCATCGTCTCGGGCATCGTCAGCGGGCAGATGCTCATGGGCGTCCGCATCGAGCGCGAACGCACCGAGCCCGCCGAAGCCGGCTCCCCGCTCATCGTCCGCTACCGCCTCACCAACACCAACCGCTTCGTCCCTGTCTTCGCACTCGCCATCGTTGAAGAGCCACAAGCGAGCTCCGCGCAGCCCCTCGCCTCGCTCGCAGTCGCCAAGGCCGCCAAACCCACACTCCGCGGCCCCGAAAGCTTCTGCACCTATCTCCCCGCCCGCACCACCCTCATCATCGAAGGCCAGTCCCCCACTTTCAGCCGCGGCGAGGTGCTCCTCAGCCACCTGCGAATCATCAGCGAGTTCCCCTTCGGCATCGTCCGCAAGTCGCTCCTCTTCACCCAGCCCACCAGCGTCATCGTCCATCCCGCCCGCGTCGCCGAGATCACCATCGACGCCCCCTCCAACCGCGGCGCGCCCTCCCAGCAAGTTTCCCGCGAGCGACTCAGCCGCGTCGGCAGCGGTGATGAGTTCCACTCACTCCGCGAGTACGGCCCCGGCGACAGCCCCCGAATGGTCGCCTGGCGCGCCTCCGCCCGCCGCGAAGCCACCACCGGC
>Ga0209181_10002945_pt1 | contig 27133 bp, 27 predicted proteins | sample MAT05_FD_187208 | JGI IMG/M metagenome (GOLD analysis project Ga0209181, IMG submission 187208) | Freshwater microbial communities from Lake Fryxell liftoff mats and glacier meltwater in Antarctica - MAT-05 (SPAdes) (version 2) | ecosystem: Environmental > Aquatic > Freshwater > Ice > Liftoff...
CCGTCAACCGTAACCGTAACCGTAACCGTGACCGTGACCGTAACCGTAACCGTAACCGTAACCGTGACTTTGGCCGTCCGTCGTCGCTACTCGCCGTCGCGCTTCGACAAGTTCTCGAAGCGCGTGAACCGGCCCTCGAAGTGGGTCTCGACGGTGCCGATCGCGCCGTGGCGATTCTTGCCGATGATCACCTCGGCGACGTTGGGCACTTCTGAGTCCTTGTTGTAGACGACGTCGCGATAGATGAAGAGGATGACGTCGGCGTCTTGCTCGATCGCGCCCGACTCGCGCAGGTCGCTCAGCTGGGGGCGCTTGTCAGTGCGCGACTCGAGGGAGCGGTTGAGCTGCGACAGCGCCATCACCGGGCAGTGGAGCTCCTTGGCCAGCGACTTGAGGCCGCGCGAGATCTCGCTGATCTCCTGCTCGCGGCTGCCCTTGGCGGCCTGGGTCGAGCCCCGCATCAGCTGGAGGTAGTCGATGACGATGAGCCCGGTCTTCTTCTTGCCGTTGGGGCCATCGAACAGCTCCTTGTTGGCGCGGAAGCGACGGGCGCGCGATCGCAGCTCGCGCAGCGACAGCGCCGGCGTGTCGTCGATGAGGATCGGCGCCTTCGACAGCGTGTTGGCGGCGTAGGTCAGGTTGGTCATGTCCTGACGCTGGAGCTGGCCCCGGCGCAGCGAGCTCGAGTCGACGCGCGCTTCCGAGCACAGCAGGCGCTCGGCCAGCTGGGTCGACGACATCTCGAGGGAGAACACGATCACCGGCCAACCGCCACCGATCGCGGCGTTCTGCGCCAGCGACATCGCGAACGAGGTCTTGCCCATCGCGGGGCGGGCCGCGAGGATGATGAGCTCGGTGGGCTGGAGGCCGGCGGTCTTGGCGTCGAGGTCGGTGAAGCCGGTCGGCACGCCGGTGACGCCGTCGGCCGACGCGAAGCGCTCGTCGAGCGACGAGAACACCTTCTTGATGAGCGACTTGATCGGCTCGGGCCCCGAGGTCTCCCGCTGCTGGGTGACCTCGAAGATCTTCGACTCGGCGAAGTCGAGGTAGTCGCGGACCTCGAGGTCGTCCTCGTAGCCCTTCTCGGTGACCTCGCTCGACGCTTGGATGACCTTCACCGCGGCGCGGCGATCGCGCACGATCTCGACGTACTCGAGCACGTTCTCGACCGACGGCACCCGCAGCGTGAGCTCGCCGAGGAAGGCGAGGCCGCCGATCGCCTCGCTCTTGCCCATGCGCTTGAGCTCTTCGTCGACGGTGACCGGGTCGATCGCCTTGGCCGTGGCCTCGAGGTTGCGGATCGCCGCGAAGACCGCCTGGTGCTTGGGGCTGTAGAAGTCCTCGACCTCGAGCGTGTCGATCTGCGCGAGGATCTCGTTGCGCAGGAAGATGCCGCCGAGGACGGAGGCCTCGGCGTCGAGGTTGTGGGGAAGCACCCGCCCGGCCATGCGCCGCGTTGTATACCGCGACCGCTCGCGGGGCGAGGCTCCCACCGATAAGATGCGCCGGCATGAGCAATCCGGCCGCGGGCACCGAGCTGGGTCCCTACCGCATCGAGAGCCTCATCGGCGCGGGCTCGATGGGCGACGTGTTTCGCGCCGTCGACATCGGGCTGTCGCGCAAGGTCGCGATCAAGATCCTGTCCGAGAAGCACAAGGACTCCAACGAGCTGCGGGCCCGCTTCACCCGCGAGGGCCGGGCGGTCGCGGCGATCGCGCACCCCAACGTCGTGCAGGTGTTCGCGACGGGCACCTACTCGGACCGGCCCTACATCGCGATGGAGCTGCTCGAGGGCACCGACCTCGCGACCAACATCGACGACAACGGCCCGATGACCCCGCTCATCGCCGCGCGCGCGATCCTCGACGCCGCGCGCGGCCTCGACGCCGCCGCCAAGGCCGGCCTGATCCACCGCGACGTCAAGCCGTCGAACCTGGTGCTCCTCGACGACGGCCGCGTGAAGGTCACCGATTTCGGCCTGGCCAAGCCGGTCGATCCCGGCACCGAGCCCGCCCTCACCGCCCTCGGCGTCGTCGTCGGCACGCCCGACTACATCGCGCCCGAGCAGGCCCGCGGCGAGACCATCGACGAGCGGGTCGATCTGTACGCGCTGGGTGGCACGCTGTACTTCCTGCTCACCGGCATGCCGCCGTTTCGCACCGGCACGCCCGCCGACGACAAGTACCTCAAGGTCGTCGCCCGCCACCTGAAGAACCCGCCGCCCGACGCTCGCGAGCGCGCGCCCGGCACCGATCCCGAGCTGGCCGAGCTGGCCCGCGCGCTGATGGCCAAGAAGCCGGCCGATCGCCCCACCTACGAGACCGTGATCGGGCAGCTCGAGCGGATCGTCGCGCGCCTGCGCAGCGGGGGGCCGCCCACGGTGCCGCCCTCGGCCGCGACCGCGCCGCGCTTCGAGAGCGGCACGCCGTTCGTGGGCGAGGCCGCCCCGCCCGCGTTCGTCGACGAGGGCGCCGCGACCCGGGCCGCGCTCGCCGCGGTCGGCGGCGGCGGTTTGCCGCGCTGGCTGTGGGCGGTGACCGCGCTGTGCGGCGCGATCTTCATCGCCGGGCTGGTGGTGTTTCTGACCCGCGGTGACCACCGCACCGACGCCGCGGCCGCCGCCGTCGTCGAGCTCGAGGACGCCGGCGCGCCGTCCGCGCCCCTCGACGCGCCGTTCGCGCCGCCGCTGCCCACCGCGCCCGACGGCATGGTGCTGGTGGTGCGCGCCGACGGCACGCCCTGGTTCTTCGTCGACGCGCGCCCGGTCTCTGCCGCGCAATACGCGGTGGGGTTTCCCAAGCTCAAAAAGCCGAGCGCCGCGGCCGCCGACCAGCCGATCGTGAGCGCGCCGTACAACTTCGCCAAGGCCTACGCCCAGACCGTCGGCAAGCGCTTGCTCACCGACGAGGAATGGCAGGCGGCGGCGACCACGCCCGGCGTCATCGCGTCGCCGTCGATGTTGGAGTGGATCGCGCCGGCCAGCGGCAAGCGGGCGCCGGTGCGTGCGCCCGGCAAGCGCGACGATCGCGCCCTCACCGGCCAGCAGGACGTGACCTTCCGGCTCGGTCAGGACCTGCCGAAGTAGGTATAGTCGCGGCCCATGTCGTCCGACGTCGATCGACTCGTCGATCTGATCACCGCCAAGGTGCGCGCGCGCATGCAAGGCACGCCCAGCCTCGTGACCTTGCCGCCCCGCGACCGCGGCGATTGCACCGACGACAGCGCGCCCGGCGAGGACTGCGCTAGCTGCGGCGTGTGCGTGGTGCGGCGGCCTTGGTCGGTGCGGTCGATGGAGAGCGCGGGCGCGATGCGCGTGGGCGCGCCGCTCGGCGTCGGCGCGGTGCCCGCCGATCTCGCCAAGCTCATCGACCACACGATGCTCAAGCCCGAGGCGACGCGCGACGAGATCGTGCAGCTCTGCAAGGAGGCCAAGCAGTACCGGTTCGCGTCGGTGTGCGTGAACACGACCTGGGTCGGGCTGGCCCGCTCGCTGCTCGCCGGCACCGACGTGATGGTGTGCTGTGTCGTCGGCTTCCCGCTCGGCGCGATGACGCCGACCGCCAAGGCCTACGAGGCGCGCGACGCGGTCCGCCAGGGCGCCCGCGAGATCGACATGGTCGTGAACCTGGGCGCGCTCAAGTCAAAGGACTACGAGACGGTCTATGAGGACATCTGCCGGGTCGTGAAGTCGGCGGCGCCGGCCGGCGTGAAGGTCATCCTCGAGACCTCGACGCTCGATCACGACCAGAAGGTCATCGGCTGCACGCTCGCCAAGCTGGCGGGCGCGGCCTTCGTCAAGACCTCGACCGGGTTCGCCAAGGGCGGCGCCACCGTCGAGGATGTGCAGTTGATGCGCTCGATCGTCGGCAACGATATCGGGGTCAAGGCCTCGGGCGGCGTCCGCACCACCGAGGACGCGTTCAAGATGACGGCGGCCGGCGCCAACCGCATCGGCGCGTCGGCGTCGATCGCCATCGTCTCGGGCAAGGCCGCAGCCGACGGCAAGAAGGGCTACTGATGACCCGACTGGCCGTCGAGCTCATCCGCGCCAAGCGCGACGGGCTCACCCTCACCGACGACGAGCTGCGCGGGTTCATCGCCGGCGTGACCGACGCCAGCATCCCCGACTACCAGATCGCGGCCATGCTGATGGCGATCTACTGGCGCGGCCTCGACGACCGCGAGCTCGCGACCTGGGCCGACGCGATGGTGCGCTCGGGCGACGTGCTCGACCTGTCGGCGATCCCGCGCCCCAAGATCGACAAGCACTCGACCGGCGGCGTCGGCGACAAGATCTCGATCCCGCTGGCGCCTGCGGTCGCGGCCTGCGGCGTCGCGGTGCCGATGGTGTCGGGCCGCGGCCTCGGCCACACCGGCGGCACGCTCGACAAGCTCGAGTCGATCCCCGGCTTCCGCATCGACCTGTCGGTCGAGCGCTTCACCGAGCTGGTCGGCGAGCTGGGCGTTTGCCTCATCGGCCAGACCGCGCGGGTTGCCCCGGCCGACAAGCGGCTCTACGCGCTGCGCGACGTCACCGGCACGGTCGAGTCGATCCCGCTCATCGCGTCGTCGATCATGTCGAAGAAGCTCGCCGAGGGCATCGACGGCCTGGTCCTCGACGTGAAGGTCGGCACCGGCGCGTTCATGAAGGACGTGACCCGGGCCCGCGCGCTGTGCGTCGCGATGCAGGCGATCGCGCGCGGCGCCGGCAAGCGCGTGACCTGCGTGCTGACCGACATGAACGCGCCGATCGGCGCCGCCATCGGCAACGCGCTCGAGATCCAGGAGTCGATCGAGTGCCTGCGGGGCGGCGGCCCGGCCGACACCCGCGAGCTCACGGTCGTCCTGGGCGGCGAGATGCTGCTGCTGGGCGGCGTCGAGACCGACAGCGCCAAGGCCCAGGCCCGCATCGCGCGCGCGCTCGACGACGGCAGCGCGCTCGCGGTCTTTCGCAGGCTGGTCGCGGCGCAGGGCGGCGATCCGGCGGTGTGCGATCGCCCCGAGGCGGTGCTGCCCCAGCCGCGTCGCAAGCTGCCGATCGTCGCGCCGCGCGCCGGCTCGATCGCGTCGATCGCCGCCGATCAGGTCGGCATGGCCGCGCTGGTCCTCGGCGCCGGCCGCGGCAAGCAGGACGACGTCATCGACCCCGCGGTCGGGCTGGTGCTCGCGCGTCGGGTCGGCGATCGCGTCGAGGCCGGCGACCTGCTCGCCACCGCCTGGTGTGGCGACGATGACGCGCGCTTCGAGGCCTGTCGCGATCGGCTGCTCGCCGCTTACCAGCTCGTCGAGGGCGAGGTCGCGGCGCCCCCGACGACCCGCATCCTCGAGGTCCTCCGATGACCCCCACCACCGACGGTCTGTACGATCGGGTGCAGGCCGCCGCCAGCGTCGTGCGCGCCGCCATCGGCGACCGCGCGCCCAAGGTTGGCCTCATCCTCGGCTCCGGCCTCGGCGGGTTCGCCGAGCGGCTCGGCGACTCGGTCGCGATCGACTACGCCACCATCCCCGGCTTCCCGGTGTCGAAGGTCCAAGGCCACGCCGGCCGCCTGGTCGTCGGCGAGCGCGGCGGTGCGATGTGCGTCGCGATGCAGGGCCGGACCCACCTGTACGAAGGCCACAGCGCCGCCGAGATCGCGTTCCCGGCCCGGGTCTTGGTCGCGCTGGGGGCCCGGGTCCTGGTCGTCACCAACGCGGCGGGCGGGCTCAACCCGACCTGGGCGCCCGGCACGCTGATGCTGATCCGCGATCACATCGATCTGCTGCGCGATCATCCGCTGCGCGGGCCCAACGACGAGCGCCTGGGGCCGCGCTTCCCCGACATGACCACCGCCTACGCGCCCGAGCTGCGCGCGCTGGTCAAAGACGTCGCGGTCGCGCAGCGGATCGCCCTCGAGGAGGGGGTGTACGTCGCGATGCCGGGGCCGACCTACGAGACGCCGGCCGAGGTGAAGATGCTGCAGATCCTCGGCGCCGACGCCACCGGCATGTCGACGGTGCCCGAGGTCATCGTCGCGCGGCACATGGGCGCGCGCACGATCGGCATCTCGTGCATCACCAACCAGGCCGCCGGCATCACCGGCGCGCCGCTGTCTCACGCCGAGGTCACCGAGACCGCGACCCGGGTCCGCTCGACCTTCGAGGGCCTGCTCGACGGCATCTTGGCCACGCTGGTCGAGCACGGCGAGCTCGAGCCCAAGGCGCTGGTGCCGACGTGACCGCGCCTGACGTGACCGCGCCTGACGTGACCGCGCCGGCCGCGCCTGACGTGACCGCGCCGGCCGCGCCGGATCTGGCGGCCCTGGCCCGCGCCGCGCAGGCACGAGCATATGCGCCATATTCAAACTTCCGGGTCGGCGCGGCGCTGGTGACCCGGACCGGCGAGGTCTTCATCGGCGCCAACGTCGAGAACGCCTCGTACGGGTTGTGCGTGTGCGCCGAGCGGACCGCGCTGCTGGCGATGGCGCTGGCCGGTCACCGCGACTTCGCCGAGCTGTACGTCGCGACCGACCTCACGCCGCCCGGCTCGCCGTGCGGGATGTGCCGTCAGACCATGCTCGAGCTCACCGCCGATCCGACGGCCTCGCGGGTGGTCGCGGTCGGCCCCGGCGCCGAGCAGCTCGAGTGGACCGTCGCAGAATTGATTCCGGCAGGTTTCACCGGCAAGCAGCTCGCCCGGCCCTGACGACGGTCGACGGCCATCGGGCGAGCTTGCCACGACTTGCGGTAAGGTCGTTGCCCATGTCCGAGACCATCTTTCGCGGCGGCACGATCGTCACCGTCGATGACGAGCACCGGATCGTCGACGGCGATCTCGCGATCGTCGACGGCGTGATCGCGCAGGTCGGCGGCCGCTACCACCCGACCGGCCCCGACTACGACATCGTCGACGCCGAGGGCTGCGCGGTCATGCCCGGCCTGATCCAAGCCCACGTCCACACCTGCCAGACCCTGGCCCGCGGTCGGGCCGACGATCTCGAGCTGCTCGACTGGCTGCACCAGGTCATCTGGCCCTACGAGGCCGCGCTCGACGAGGGCGCGATGGCGGCCTCGGCGCGCCTCGCGATGACCGAGCTGCTCTTGGGCGGCACCACCGCGATCCTCGACATGGCGTCGGTCCACCACACCGAGGCGGTCTTCGCCGCGGCCCAGGAGTCGGGGCTGCGCGCGACGATCGGCAAGGCGATGATGGACGCGCCCGATCCGGCGATCCCGCCCGGGCTGCGGGAGTCGACCGCGGCCTCGCTGGCCGAGAGCGACGCGCTCGCCGATCGCTGGCACGGCGCCGCCGACGGTCGCCTGCGGTACGCCTACGCGCCGCGCTTCGTGTTGTCGTGTACCGACGAGCTCCTGCGCGAGGTCGGCCGCCGTTCGCAGGCGCGCGGCCTCGGCATCCACACCCACGCCAGCGAGAACCGCGGCGAGATCGCGGCGGTCCACGCCCGCTTCGGCAAGCGCAACCTGGCCGCGCTCGCCGAGCTGGGCGTGCTGGGCGCGCGCACCGGCGTCGCGCACTGCGTCCACCTCGAGGACGACGAGATCACGTTGCTCGCCGACAGCGGCACCCACGTGCTGCACTGCCCGAGCTCGAACCTCAAGCTGGCGTCGGGCATCGCGCCGCTACCCGAGCTGCTGGCGCGCGGGGTCGCGGTCGCGCTGGGCGCCGACGGCGCGCCCTGCAACAACAACCTCGACGGCTTCCTGGAGCTGCGCCTCGCCGCGCTCTTGCACAAGCCGCGCGGCGGGCCCAAGGCCATCCCGGCGTCGACCGCGCTCGCGCTGGCGACCCGCGGCGGTGCCGCCGCCCTCGGACAGGCCGACAGCCTCGGGGCGCTCACCGTCGGGCGGCGCGGCGACGTCATCGCGGTCGATCTGAGCGGCCCCCACGTCGTGCCGACCAGCAACCCGATCTCGGCGCTGGTCTACGCCGCCCGCGCCAGCGATGTGCGCCACGTCGCCGTCGACGGTCGGGTGGTCGTCCGCGATCGCCGCTTGCTCACGATGGACGTGAAGGACGTGGTGCGAGAAGCCGGCCTCCAGGCCCGCAAGGTGTTCGCCCGCATGCGCTAGAGAAGCGCTAAGGTCGGCCCATGCTGCTCACGCGCGAGGAGATGACGTTCGACTTCCAGGGCGCGAAGCTCGAGCCGGTTCGCGACCGCGAGCTGCTGGGCTGGATGATGAACCAGTTCCTCTACGGCGAGATGACCGGCATCCAGGTCGGGCACTGGCTGTACGAGGCGCCCGACGTCGGCGCCGCCAAGTTCTTGGCTCGGCAGTCGCTCGAGGAGATGCAGCACGTCGACAACTTCCTGCGCATCATGACGATGCTGAACGTCACGCCGGCCAAGGCCCACTGGGCGGTGCGGTTCTTGTCGACGGGCATGATGGGCTCGTCGTGGGCCGAGCACGTCGCGCTCGAGATGGCCCAAGGCGAGGGCTTCGTGCTGATGGCGTTCTACGGGATCATCGACGCGCTCGACCACAAGCCCTCGGTCGACATCCTGCGCCGCGCGGTGAAGCAGGAGGAGCGCCACGTCGAGTTCGGCGAGCGCGAGACCGCCAAGGCCGTCGAGGGCAAGGCCTGGCTGCGCCGCCGCATCCTCGGGCTGTCGCTGGTGTCGATGTGGGGCGTGGGCAAGCTCGCCGGCTTCATGGACAAGCGCGTCAACGTGCCCGGCAAGGAACCGCATCCGGTGATGCGACATCTGCCCGAGTTCCTGGCGCTGTCGAACCGCTGCGCCGAGCTGCGCCTGCGCCGCATCGGCGTGCTCGACCGTCCGCTCGCCGAGCTGAGCGGGCTCAAGCGCGCGGCGCTGGTGGCCGAGGCCTACGGTGGCAAGGCGCTCGGCGCGCTGGGGTCGCTGGTGACCTGGCCGCTGCGCATGCTGCCGTTTTGGCCCAAGAAGAAGCGGCTGACCGACACCTATCTCGCCGATCCCCACGTCGCGGGCTACACGCTGCCGGCCGCCGGCGAGACCGCCGACGAGCTGTAGCGCTTCGGCCCGAGCCGCGGTGGCGATGTACCCGTAACTGTTCGGATCGTCCCGCGTGGCACGATCGCGCTGGCTTCGGCCGCGTCTTCCTATAAGGTGCGCGGCCATGCTCGAGACGCCGCGCCCGCTGTTCGGCTATCGCAAGTTCTGGGCGCACCGCTTCGGCCCAGCGCCCTTCTTGCCGACCTCGCGCGCCGAGATGGACGAGCTGGGTTGGGACGTGTGCGACATCATCATCGTGACCGGCGACGCCTACGTCGATCACCCGAGCTTCGGCATGGCGATCGTCGGCCGGCTCCTCGAAGCCCAGGGCTTTCGCGTCGGCATGATCGCGCAGCCCGACTGGCGCTCGGCCGAGCCCTTCACCGTGCTTGGCAAGCCCGCGCTGTTCTTCGGCGTCACCGCCGGCAACATGGACTCGATGGTCAATCGCTACACCAGCGATCGCCGCCTGCGCTCCGACGATGCCTACTCGCCCGACGGCGCCGGCGGCCTGCGCCCCGACCGCGCGGTCGTGGTCTACGCCCAGCGCTGCCGCGAGGCGTTCGGCGACGTGGCCATCGTCATCGGTGGCATCGAGGCCAGCCTGCGCCGCATCGCGCACTACGACTACTGGTCTGACGCCGTGCGCCGCTCGATGCTGGTCGACAGCCACGCCGATCTGCTGGTCTTTGGCAACGGCGAGCGCGCCATCGTCGAGATCGCCCACCGCCTGGCCGCGCGCACGCCCATCGACCAGATCCTCGACCTCCGCGGCACGTCGTTCCTGGTGCGCGAGCCGCGCGCCGGGTTCGTCGAGATCGACTCGACAACCGTCGATCAGCCGGGCCCGATCACGCCGCCCATCGATCCCTACGCGATGGTCGAGGAGCAGGCCGGCGCGGCCTGCGCCACCGACGGCACGCCGGCCCCGCCCTTGGCCCCGCCCTTGGTCCAGCTGCGGGCCCGCCCCGCCAAGGTCGACCGCGCGAAGCAGGTCATTCGACTGCCGGCCTTCGAGGCCGTGAAGAGCGACCGGGTGCTCTATGCTCACGCGTCGCGCGTGCTGCATCAGGAGGCCAATCCCGGCAACGCCCGCGCGCTCGTGCAGCGCCACGGTGAGCGCGACGTGTGGCTCAACCCGCCGCCGCTCCCGCTGACCACGGTCGAGATGGACCTGCTCTACGAGCTGCCGTATCAGCGGTCGCCGCACCCGCGCTACCAGGGCGCCAAGATCCCGGCCTACGAGATGATCCGGTTCTCGGTGACGATCTTGCGCGGCTGCTTCGGCGGCTGCAGCTTCTGCTCGATCACCGAGCACGAGGGCCGCGTCATCCAGAACCGCTCGGAGGAGTCGATCCTCCGCGAGATCGAGGCGGTCCGCGATCGCACGCCCGGCTTCCACGGGATCATCAGCGACCTGGGCGGCCCGACGGCGAACATGTGGCGACTGGCCTGCAAGACGCGCGAGATCGAGGCGGCCTGTCGCAAGCCGTCGTGCGTGTTTCCCGACGTCTGCGACAACCTCGGCACTGACCACAATCCGCTCATCCAGCTGTATCGCAAGGCGCGCGCGCTGCCCGGCGTGAAGAAGGTCCTGATCGCCAGTGGCCTGCGCTACGACCTCGCGGTGCGCTCGCCGGCCTACGTGAAGGAGCTGGCCGCGCACCACACCGGCGGGTATCTCAAGATCGCACCTGAGCATACCGAGGAAGCCCCTCTCGCCCACATGATGAAGCCGGGCATTGGCGCGTATGCCAAGTTCAAGGAGATGTTCGACAAGGCCAGTGTCGAGGCCGGCAAAGAGCAGTACTTGATTCCGTACTTCATCGCCGCGCACCCCGGGACCACCGACGAGGACATGCTCAGCCTCGCGCTGTGGCTCAAGAAGAACGGCTTTCGCCCCGATCAGGTCCAGGCGTTCTTGCCGTCGCCGATGGCCACCGCGACCGCGATGTACCACACCGGCTACAACCCGCTGCGCTCGCTCAAGGCCAAGGAGGCCGTCATCACCGCGAAGACGCCGCAGCGACGCCGGCTCCACAAGGCGTTCCTCCGCTACCACGACCCGGCCAACTGGCCGATGCTGCGGGAGGCCCTCGAGCGCATGGGCCGCCCCGAGCTGATCGGCAACGGCAAGCATCACCTGGTCCCACGCTGGCAGCCCCAGGGCGTCGCGGTGGCCGGCGAAGGCGCTCGTCGCCCGTCGGGGCGCCGGGGCGGTGGGCCGTCCGCGTCGGCGGCGCCGGGACCCGGCACCGCGCTCACCCAGCACACCGGATTGCCCCCGCGCTCGCTGGCGGCCTCGCCCAACCGGCGCGGCGGCCGTTAGCCTTCGTGGATCAGGGCGGTAAGGGCCCGAGGCGCCCGCGCCGCCGCGCCGCAGCCCCCGAGGTGGGTGACGCAGTCGTGCTAGCGCGCCGACAAGAGGGGCTGGCCGGCCGCGTCCGCTGCGACGCCAGCGTCGAGCGCCCCGACCCCGGCGTCTCGAGGGAGCAACACGCCAGCGTCGGCGGCGAAGGGCACGCCCGCCGAGAACCGCGAGGTGGTGCCGTTACCGGGGCTGCCGGTCGTGGTGCCATTGCCGGGCGCTGTCACCGAGCCGTTGCCGACGGTGCCAGTCACCGCGCCATTGCCGACCGTGCCGGTCGTCGAGCCGTTGCCGACGGTGCCAGTCACCGAGCCGTTGCCGACGGTGCCAGTCGTCGAGCGGTTGCCGACGGTGCCAGTCGTCGAGCCGTTGCCGGGCGCGGTCACCGAGCCAGTGCCGGGCGCGGTGCGGGTTCCGGTGCCGGCCGCGCCGGTCGCGGTGCCCTTGCCGACGGTGCCGACCACGCCGTTGCCCAGCGCGCCCGGGCTGCCGTTGCCGATCGGCGCGCTGCCGCTGCCGGCACCGGCGGGCACCGGCGGCGTGGTGAGCACGACGGGCGCGGCGATGACGCTGGGCCGGTCGCCGGCGATCACGCTCGGCATCGGCGCGGCCACCACGTTGGTCGGACTCGGCGCAGCCGGTACCGGGGGCGTAGGTGTCGGCTCGACCGGGGTCGGCTGCTGCTGCGACCCGGCATCAGCACCAAGCGCGACCCCAGGGTCGATCGGCGCCGCGGTCACCGCGACCGGCGCTGGCGCGACCGGCGTTGGCGCGACCGGTACGGTGGTGACGACCTCGACCGCGCCGGAGCCGGTCGCCGGCGCCGTCGCGTCGGGCTGGGTGGAGCACGCCGCGCTCGCGAGCAGCGCACCGGCGATGAGCACGCGGATGGTCGTCATGGGGCGTCGCGTTGCGAAGGCCGTGCCGGCCCTGCGGCACCCCAAACCAGCGGCGCCGCTGCGCTCGAGCGGCGGACGGGAGTTTGCGCAGGGCGTGAGCGCCCGACGTGCGGGTCGGCTCGGGTCAGTTCGAGCTGACCGTCGCTGAGTCGACTCGGTGCGGGTCAGAGCGGCGGGTTGGCCAGGCAGGCGTCGAGCGCCGCCGTCGGGGTCCAGCCACACTCGCCCTCGACCTGCTCTTCGCAGGTGGCGTCGGCGTAGCAGGCAAACTCGGGGCGGTACTCGCAGGTCGTGATGACGCCGGGGCGGTCACTGCACACCTGGCTGCTACAGCCGCCGACGAAGCACGCCCGCTTGTCGCGCGCGCGCGTGTAGAACTGCGTGACCGTGCGGGCCTTGCCGGTGCCGGCCGGGCCCCGCACCGTGTACCGATCACCGGCGATGATGAGGTCGCGCACGAACAGCTCGGTGATCGCGTTGCCGATCTGCTCGTCGGTGGCGCCGGCGTGGTCCCAGCCCAGCTCGGCGAGCGTGGCGGTCGCCGAGTCGTTGAGCTTCTTCTCGCGGAACGACGGGCAGGGCGCCGCGAAGCAGCGCACGCCGGTCTCCTCGACCTTCACGAACGGGCCCGACGGCGGGTTGGGGCCCTGGCCCAGCCAAGCCTCGGTCGGGCGCAGCTCGCCCAGCTTGCCGATCGCCGCGCCGAAGCTCTTTTGGCCCACGGTCGCGCGCATCACGACCGAGCGCTCGAACATGGTCGCGAGGATCTGGTCGCGCGTCGCGTCGGCGAGCCCGAGCTGCGACCACTTGATCTCCGCCACGTAGCAGCGCTCGGCGAACGTGCCGTCGCCGCACTTGGTCGTCGTGCGGTTCACGCGCTCGACCCAGAAGCCGCCGCATCGCGGCGCGGCGCAGCGGCGCGGGTCGGGGCTGACCTTGTAATAGGTGTACGTGCCGCCGAGATCGGCCTTGGTGTCGGCGAGCTCGGAGGTGTTTTCGACCGCGAACTCGTCGCCGTCGTCTTGGTCGGCGCAGCTGGTGGCGAGGGTCCCGAGGACGGCGACGAGGACCGTGGTGCGAAGCAAACGAGCGATCATCACGGCCGCTAAAGCACGGCCTGTACCACCACGAGTCCCAGTCAAATCGAGCGCTTACGTCCGCGCGCAGCTCGACTCGCCGGTCACTGAAGCAGCCAGTGTCGTCGTCGCAGTCAGCTCGAAACCGGTCAGGCCGCGAACTGGGCCTGGTGCAGCGCGGCGTAGGCGCCGCCCGCGGCCAGCAACTCGCGGTGGGTGCCCTGCTCGACGATGCGCCCGCCGTCCATGACCAGGATCAGATCGGCGTCGCGGATGGTCGACAGCCGGTGGGCGATGACGAAGCTGGTGCGCCCGGCCCGGAGCGCGGCCATCGCGTGCTGGACCAGCACCTCGGTGCGGGTATCGACCGACGAGGTCGCCTCGTCGAGGATCAGGATCGCGGGATCGGCGAGGAAGGCGCGCGCGATCGTGATGAGCTGCTTCTCGCCCGAGCTGACGTTGGCGGCCTCCTCGTCGATCACGGTGTCGTAGCCGGCCGGGAGCGCGCGCACGAAGCGGTCGACGTACGTGGCCTTGGCCGCGGCCAGCAGGTCGTCCTCGTTGGCGTCGGGGTTGCCGTAGCGGAGGTTGTCGCGGATGGTGCCGCCAAAGAGCCAGGTGTCTTGCAGCACCATGCCGATGCAGCCGCGCAGCTCGTCGCGCGTGAGCGTGGCGATGTCGACGCCGTCGAGGAGAATCCGGCCCGAGTCGAGCTCGTAAAACCGCATGATGAGGTTCACGAGCGTGGTCTTGCCGGCGCCGGTAGGCCCGACGATCGCGATGGTCTGGCCCGGCGCCGCCACCAGCGACAGGTCGTCGATGAGCGGCTGATCAGGCTGGTAGCGGAACCCGACGTGCTCGAAGCGGACCTCGCCGCGGACCTTGGCCAGGTGGACCGGCGCCGCGGCGTCGGGTGGCTGGTCGGTGGCGTCGAGCAGCTCGAACACGCGCTCGGCCGAGGCCACGCCCGACTGCAGCACGTTGGCCATCGACGCCAGCTGGCTGAGCTGCTGCGAGAACAACCGCGCGTACTGGATGAAGGCCTGGACGCCGCCGATCTTCATCGCGCCCGAGGCCACCCGCAGCCCGCCGATCACGGCGATCGCGACGTAGTTGAGATTTCCGATGAACAGGATCGCCGGCATGATCATGCTCGAGATGAACTGGGCGCGAAAGCTGGCCTGATAGAGCTCGTCATTCTTGCGGGCGAAGCGGGCCTCGATCTCGCGTTGGCGGCCCATGACCTTCACCAGCGCGTGGCCGGTGAAGGCCTCCTCGATCTGGCCGTTGAGCGCGCCGACGTGCTTCCACTGGGCGGCGAAGCGCTGCTGGGCCCGACGCGCGATCTGCGCGGTGAGCCCCACCGACAGCGGCACGGTGACGAGCGCGATCACCGCCAGGAGCGGCGAGATCACGACCAGCATCACCAGCACGCCAATGACCATCAGGATCGATGTCATTATCTGGGCGAGCGTCTGTTGCAGGCTCTGCGCGACGTTGTCGATGTCATTGGTGACGCGACTGAGCACCTCGCCGTGCGGCGTCTTGTCGAAGTACGCCAGCGGCAGGCGGCTCAGCTTGTCCTGGGCCTCCCAGCGCAGGCGGCGCACCGTGCGCTGCACGATCGTGTTGATCAGGTAGCCCTGCAGCCACGAGAACACCGAGGCGAACGCGTACAGCACGAGCATGAGCACCAGCACGCCGGCCAGGGCGTCGAAGTCGATGCCGCGGCCGGGCACGACGTCCATGGCGCCGATCATGTCGGCGGTGGTGCCGTGGCCACGGGCCCGCAGCTGGGCGATCGCCTCGGCCTTGCTGAGGCCGGCCGGCAGGCGCGCGCCGATGATGCCCTCGAAGATCAGGTTGGTGCCGCGGGCGAGGACCTTGGGGCCGCTGACCGTGATCCCGACGCTCACCAGCGCGAGCGCGAACACCGCGACCAGGGCGAGGCGGTTGGGCGCGAGCCGACCGATCAGGCGCCGCGCCGAGCTCTTGAAGTGCTTGGCCTTCTGCGGCGGGGCCGAGCCGAGCGCGCCGGGGCGGCTCATGGAAAAGCCCCCGTCGCGCTGGGCCGGGGCCGCCGGCTTGTCGCTCATGCGGCCTCGGCGTCGCGCTGCGACGTGACGATCTCGACGTAGGTGGGGCAGGTCGCGAGCAGCTCGTCGTGGGTGCCGCGCCCGACGATGGTGCCGCTGTCGAGCACCAGGATCTGGTCGGCGTCGACGATGCTGGCGATGCGCTGGGCCACCAGCACCACGGTGGCCTCGGCGGTGAGCGGGCGCAGCGCGGCGCGCAGGCGGGCCTCGGTCGCCAGATCGAGCGCCGAGAACGAGTCGTCGAACAGGTAGATCGCGGGCCGGCGCAAGAGCGCGCGCGCGATCGACAGCCGCTGGCGCTGGCCGCCCGAGACGTTGGTGCCGCCCTGGGCGATCGGCGCGTCGAGCCGCTCGGGCATGGCCTCGACGAAGTCGCGGGCCTGGGCGGCGGTCAGCGCGGCCCACAGCTCGGCGTCGGTGGCGGCCGGGTTGCCGTAGCGCAGGTTGCTGGCGACCGTGCCCGAGAACAGGTAGGGCCGCTGCGGCACGTAGCCGATCTTGGCCCACAGCGCGTCGAGCTCGATCCGACGCACGTCGGTGCTCTCGAGGCTGACCGCGCCAGCCGTGACGTCGATGAGGCGCGGCACCAGCTGCAGCAGCGTCGTCTTGCCAGCGCCGGTGCTGCCGATGATCGCGGTGATCTGGCCGGCCCGCGCCTCGAAGGACAGCTGCGTCAGCACCGGCAGCTCGGCCCCGGGATAGCGGTACTCGACGTCTCGCATGGTGAGCAGGCCGCGCGGGCCGCGCGGGACCTCGGGCGCGACCGGCGGCACGACCGACGACACGGTGGTCAGCACCTCGGTGATGCGCTCGGCGCACACCGCGGCGCGCGGGATCATGACGGCCATGAACGTCACCAGCATGACGGCGACCAGGACCTGCATGAGGTAGCTGAGGAACGCCAGGAGCGCGCCGATCTCGATCCCGCCCTCGGCGGCGCGGTGGGCGCCCAACCACAGGACCGCGAGGCTCGTGACGTGGAAGACCAGCATCACCGTCGGGAACATCAAGGCCTGGAGCCGCCCCACCCGCAGCGCGGTGGCGGTGAGCTCGCCGTTGGCGTCGTCGAAGCGCGCGGCCTCGGCTCGCTCGCGCACGAACGCGCGCACCACCCGGACGCCGGTGATCTGCTCGCGCAGGACCCGGTTGACCGCGTCGATGCGCGGCTGCATCCGGCGGAACACCGGCACCATGCGCGCGATGATCACGCCGACGCCGCCGACCAGCGCCGGGATGGCGACGATCAGCAGCCGCGACAGCGCCAGGTCCTCGCGCAGCGCCATGACGACACCACCGATGCACATGATCGGGGCGGTCACGAGCAAGGTCGCGCCCATGAGCACCAGCATCTGCACCTGCTGCACGTCGTTGGTGGTGCGGGTGATGAGCGACGGCGCCCCGAAGCGGTCGACCTCGCGCGCCGACAGCTCGCCGACCTTGTGGAAGATCGCGGCCCGCAGATCGCGGCCGTAGCTCATGGCGGCGCGCGCGCCGAAGTACACGGCGGCGATCGAGGTCGTCACCTGCACCGCCGAGATGATCAGCATCAACCCGCCGGTGCGCAGGATGTACCCGGTGTCCCCGAGCGTGACCCCGCGGTCGATGATGTCGGCGTTGAGCGCGGGCAGGAGCAAGGTCGCGGTGGTGGCCACCAGCTGCAACCCCACGACGGCCCACAAGAACCGCGCATACGGTCGAAGAAACTTCCGCAACAACTGAATCAGCATCGGGCGCGCGGACCGTACCCAGCCGGCTCCCCGCTGACAAGCCGTCGCAGGTTGACGCTTTGCGGCTCGGTGAGTATACGTTCACGCAAATGAGCGCAGGTTCATCGCGACGAACGACGGTTCGCGAAAAGGCCCGCGAGGCGGTCGCCGACGCGATCCTCGCCGCCGCCGAGACCGTCGCCCTCGACCAGGGCTTCGACAACCTGACGATCGCCGCCATCGCCGCGGAGGCCGGCGTGGCGGTGGGCACGCTCTACAACTACTTCCCCGACCGCGACGGCATCATCTTCGCGCTGTTCGCGGCCCGGCGCGCCGACTTCATGCCGCGCATCACCGCCGCCGCCGAGGCCAGCGCCAAGCTGGCCTTCGAGCCTCGGCTGCGCGCCTTCATGGGCGAGCTGTTCGCGATCTTCGACGCCGAGCGCACCTTCTTGCGGCTGGCCCTGGCCGCCGAGGAGATGCAGATCCAGACCCGGCCCCGCGGGCCGACCATGATGACCCAGGTCAACACCATCTTCGAGCAGCTCATGCGCGAGGGCGCGGCCAAGAAGCTGTTCCCGGCGGCGCGCGCGCCAGCCTACGCCCGCATGCTGCACGGCGCGACCAAGGCGCTGGCGCTGTGGCGGGTCGCCGAGAACCAGCCGATGACCGGCGACGCCGAGCTCATCGTCGACCTCTGGCTGCGCGGGATCGGCAAGTCGTGAGCGCCATCGCCTCGTCGCCGCCGGTGCCGGTCAACAAGTGGCTGGTCACGCTGTCGATCGCGTTCGGCTCGCTGATCGCGACCATCGACTCGTCGATCGTGAACGTCGCGCTGCCCAACATCCGCGGCGAGCTCGGCGCCAGCATCCAGGAGATCACCTGGATCTCGACCGGCTGCATGATCGCGATGGTGCGTGCTGGTGATGCCGCTCACCGGCTTCCTCGGCGGGTTCTTCGGCCAGAAGCGGGTCTACCTGATCTCGATGGTCACGTTCGTCGCGGCGTCGGCCTTGTGCGGCACCGCGCGTTCGCTGCCCGCGCTCATCTTCTTTCGCGTCCTCCAAGGCTTCGGCGGCGGCGCGCTGCAACCGACCCAACAGGCGATCTTGCGCCAGACCTTCCCGCCGTCGGAGCAGGGCATGGCGATGGCGATCTTCTCGATGGTGATCATGGTCGGTCCCGCGATCGGCCCGGTGCTGGGCGACCGCATCTTCCTGTTCCAGGGCGCCCTGTTCCTGCTCGTCATCCCGATCCTCTTCTTCCTGCGCGTCCAGCGCACCGGCGCAAAGGTGCACGTCGAGCTCTCCGCGGAGTGACCATGACCACCACACACGAACAGCCTCCCGCCACCACCATCGCGCCGCGCAAGAGCAAGGCCACGCGCGCGTACATCGTCCTCGCCCTGCTCGCCGGCGTGGTCGTCGCCGTCTATTTCATCCACGGCCACCTCACCCGCAACCAGGTGTCGACCGACGACGCCCAGATCGAGGCCGACGTGGTGCCGGTCAGCGCGCGCGTGTCGGGCGTGGTGATCGAGATGAAGGTCTCCGACAACGCGGAGGTCAAGGCCGGCCAGACGATCGCCTTGGTCGACCAGGCCGACTACCAGGCCAAGCTGGCCGCCGCCAACGCCGACCTGCTGGCGGCCCAAGCGCAGGCCGAGGCCGCCGACGCCCAGGTCGAGATCGTGCGGTCGACCTCGACCGGCGGGCTGTCGACCGCGCGGGCCCAACTCCAGGGCACCAGCGCCTCGGTGCGCGCGGCGGCGTCGCAGGTCCAGGCCGCGACCGCCACCGTGACCCGCGCCAACAATGAGCTGGCCAAGGCCGACAGCGACCTCAAGCGCGCCAAGACGCTCCACGATCAGGGCGCGGTCACCGGCCAGTCCCTCGAGACCGCGCAGTCGGTGCGAGACAGCGCCGCCGCCGCGGTCGACCTCGCCCGCGCCAACCTCGCCGCGTCGCGCGATCAGCAGCAGCTGTCGCAGACCCGAGTCGCCGAGGCCCAAGGCCGGGTCGCCCAGAGCGCGCCGATCGATCAGCAGATCGCGGCGGCGACCGCCACCGCCAAGCTGGCCCACGCCCACGTCGCGTCGGCCCAGGCCGCGGTCGAGCTCGCGACCTTGTCGCTCGGCTACACCGAGATCAAGGCGCCGGTCGACGGCTACGGGTCGCGCCTGGCGGTCCACGCCGGCCAGATGGTGCAGCCCGGGGTCACGATCGCGATGGTCGTGCCGCGCGCGACCTACGTCATTGCCAATTTCAAAGAGACCCAGATCGCGCGCATCCGCAAGGGCGACCGGGTCGAGGTCGAGATCGACGCTGCCGGCACCTACCGCGGCGTCGTCGACAGCGTGGCGGCCGGCATCGGGGCGCGGTTCTCGATGATGCCGCCCGACAACGCGACCGAAACTTCGTGAAGGTCGTGCCGCGGGTGCCGGTGAAGATCGTGTGGGCGACCGGCCAGAACGTCGCGGAGCTCCAGGCCGGCTTGTCGGCCGAGGTCACGGTGCACTTCCAATGAAGCCGCTCCTTCACCACGATCGTGCTCGCGTCCCTCGCCGGCGCGACGGTCGCGTCGGCCGAGCCGCGCCCGGTGTCGTTTCGCGACGCCATCGCGCTGACCCTGACCGAGAGCCCCGACCTCGCGCTGGCCCGCACCGCCATCGACCGCGCCGACAACAAGGCGGCCAGCGTGCGCGCCAAGCGACTGCCCGTGCTGCGCGTCGAGGCCACTGGCAACCTCTACACCGAGCCCTACCAGGTCGACTTCGCCGGGCAGCCGTTCACGCTGCACGATCGGGTGACCACGTTCGCGCAGGTGCGCCTGGCCCAGCCACTCACTGGGCTGGTGACGTTGTCGCAGCTGCTCGGCGCCGCCCAGCACGACGCCGCCGCCGCCCGCGCCGACTACGATCGGTCGCGCCTCGCCGCCGCCTACGCCACCGCCGAGGCCTTCGTGCGCGTGCTCGAGGCTCGCGCCACCGCGGACGTCGCGCACCAGTCGGTCGTCGATATCGCCGGCTCGCTCGATCGCGCGCAGAAGCTGCGGCTGGCCGACACGCTCACCAACGTCGATGTGCTGCGGCTGCGATCGGCCAAGGCCGCCGCCGATCAGGCCAGCGTGCGCGCCGACACCACCAGCGAGGTCGCGATCGCGCAGCTGGCGCTCACCATCGGGCTGGCCGAGTACCTGCCCGACCTCCGCGCGGTCGCGGTCTACCAGCACACCACCGGCGCCGAGCCGTTCCAGCCCACCGACGAGGAGTGGGTCGCGCTGACCGTGTCGTGGAACGTGTGGGACTGGGGCGGCATCCGCGCGTCGGCGCGCGACGCCGAGCACACCCGGGCCCGGGCCCAGCTCACCGCGTCGGCGACCCAGGACCAGGTCCGCTTCGACGTGCGTCGGCGCTGGCTGGAGGCCAAGGCCGGCTTCGACAACCTCGCGTCGGCCCAGGTCCAACTCGAGTCGGCCGAGGAGGCGTTCCGTCTACAGCGCGTGAAGTTCGACGCCGCCGCGGCCACCACGACCGACGTGCTCGACGCCGAGACCGACGTGGCCCGGGCCCCCTTACAGTCGGCGCTGGCCCGCGACGACTACTATCTGGGCCTGGTGGCGCTGGCCCGCGCGGTCGGTGACCTTCCCCGCGTGAAGTAGCCGGGCTTGGGTGATATTCTCACCTCCATGCTACGGACCTCGTTACTCGCGCTCGCGCTGATCGTCGGCACGGTCGGCTGTGCCGGCCGTCAGGTGCCGCAGCACTCGGGCTACAAGGGCAAAAAGCCCACGCCCTGGACCAAGCCCAAGGTCATCGAGCTCGACGACGAGCTGACCGCCAAGGTCGAGAGCGACCTCGACTACGGACAGTTCAAGCGCGCGAAGTGGTTCGCGCTGACCTTGCCGGGCCCCGGCGAGCTGACCCTCGACCTCGAGACCGTCCCCGCCGGCGACGCCGACCTGGACGTCGCGATGGAGGTGCTCGATCCCAACTACCACGTCATCGTGCGCGCCGACGAGGAGTCCGAGGACGTCAACGAGCAGAAGAAGCAGCGCGTGCTGCCCGATCTGCCCGAGGGCACGTACCTCATCCACGTCTACCTGCAGGGTCGCCTCGACTCCGCCGACTTCGAGCTGAAGCTCAAGTTCGCGCGCGGCACGCTGGCCTGGAAGTCCGACTTCCCCAACCAGGTCGCGTACGTCGACGAGCTGGCGGTGGTGCCACCGCTCGACGACACCCCGGCCGTGAGGCCGCCGCCGGGCAAGCCGCGTCCGCCGGGCCCGCGTCCGCCCAAGCCGCCGCCCGACGCGCCGCCCAGCGGCAAGCAGGCGATGTTCGCCGACATCACCGATGTCCAGCCCGAGGGTGACGGCAGCAAGCTCGTCATCGGCGGCGGCACCAGCGACGGTCTCGGCGACGGCATGAAGGGCTCGGTCAGCGGCATCAAGAACGGGTCGTTCACGCTCAAGGGCTGCAACGCCAACCGTTGCTTCGCCTCGGTGAAGGCCGCGCCCGACGACGTCCGCTCGGCCAACGGCGTCGTGGTTCGCCCCTAAGCGGTTCGCGGGCCCTTAGCGGTTCGCGACGACAGGGGTGGCGCCACCACGGCGCCCGGCGGCGGCAGGGGTGAGCTGACCGGGGTCGACGCGGCATTCCGCGGACCTGGCGCGGCATGCCGCGCGCTCGGTGTGCGGGCATGCACCTCGAGGCCTTTGCCATCACCACCGTCGGTCGTCGCGCCAACAACGAGGACGCCGTGTGCGCGCGCCCCGATCTCGGCCTGTTCATCGTCGCCGACGGCATGGGCGGCTACGAGGGCGGCGAGATCGCCAGCCAGGTCGCGGTCGCGACCATCGAGGAGCTGGTCAGCCGCACTGCTGGTGATCAAGATGTCACCTGGCCGTACCGGATCGATCCCAGTCGCGACGTCGACGAGAACGAGATCGCGGTCGCGACCCGCCTGGCTGGCGCTCGCATCGCGGCCCAGCGCCACGGCCGCCTCGCGCAGATGGGCTCGACCGTCGTCGTGCTGCGGGTCAACCGTGGACGCGCCGTCATCGGCCACGTCGGCGATAGCCGGGTCTATCGATTGCGCGCGGGCGTGCTCGAGCAGCTCACGATCGATCATTCGCTGTACGCGCAGATGATCGCGGCAGGTGTCGAGCTGCCGGCCCGCGACGACTATCCGTACCGTCACGTCGTGACCCGCGCGCTGGGCACCACCTCGGGCGATCCCGAGCTACGCGTCGACGAGGCGCGGATCGGCGACACCTTCTTGCTGTGCAGCGACGGGCTGTCGGAGGTGCTCGAGCCGGCCCACATCGCGACCCGGCTGGCGCAGCCGGCGGCCCTGGGCTGTCGCGCGCTGGTCGACGATGCCTTCGCGGCCGGCAGTCGCGACAACATCTCGGCGGTCGTGGTGCGGGTGCTGCGCTGACTCAGTCGTGCGCGTCGTCGTCGTGGGGGTCGCGGCCGGCGAGGAGGCCATGGCGCAGCGCGAGCGTGCGGAGGTGCTTGCGGTCGACCTGCGCGGTGCGGGCCGCGGCGCTGAGGTTGCCGTCGGCGCGGGCCAACGCTTGGGCGACGTAGCGGCGCTCGAAGTCGTGGAGCACGAGCTCGCGCGCGGCGGCGTAGGGCAGGTCGGTGCGCAGGTCGCTCTCGACCGGCGGCGGCGCGCCACCGTCGATGCGGATCACCAGCTCGTCGAAGCGGGTCGCGCCCGGCGCCAGCGCGATGGCGCGGTCGATCACGTTGCGCAGCTCGCGCACGTTGCCGGGCCAGCCGTGGGCGTGCAACCGATCGAGGCCGGGGCCGCGCGGGCGCGCACCGTCGAGGCCGCGCCGACGCAACAGCTCGGCGACCAGACCGCCCAGATCTTCGCGCCGGACCCGCAACGGCGGAAGCCGGACCCGGACCACGCCGAGGCGGTACAAAAGATCGGCGCGGAACCGACCGGCCGCGACCTCGCCGTCGAGATCGTCGCGCGAGGCCGCCACCACCCGAACGTCGACGGCGCGCTCGCGATCGGCGCCCAGCGGCCGTACCACGCGCTCCTCGAGGACGCGCAGCAAGCGGGCCTGGACGCTGGGCGGGATGCGGCCCAGCTCGTCGAGGAAGATCGTGCCGCCGTCGGCGCGCACCAGCAGGCCGTCGCGCGGCGCCGCCGCGCCGGTGAACGCGCCCTTGACGTGGCCAAACAGCTCGCTGTCGAGGAGCGCCTCGGGCAGCGCGCCGCAGTCGATCGCGACGAAGGGCCGAGCCCGCCGCGCCGATCCGTCGTGGAGCGCGCGGGCGACCAGCTCCTTGCCGGTACCGGTCTCGCCCTCGACGAGCACGGTGGCGTCGGTGCCGGCGACCCGCTCGAGCACGCCGAAAACCTCGCGCATCGCCAGGCTCTCGCCGACCAGCTCGCCGAAGCGGCGCGACGCGCTGGGCGGCACGTCGAGCGGCTCGGCCTCGGGCTCGATGCGCAGCGCGGTGCGTCCCACCCGCATCGTCGCCCCCGGTCCGACCCGGACCTCGCTCACCCGCGAGCCCTCGAACCAGGTGCCGTTGGTCGAGTCGAGATCGCGGATCGCGAAGCGCCCACCGTCGACGCGGATGGCCAGGTGGCGCGCCGAAACCCGATCGTCGGACAGCCGCAGCTCGACGCCAGCCTCGGTGCCGACGGTGGCGACCCGCTCTCCCAGCCGACAGGCCCGTCCCCGGTCGGCGCCGTCGACCACGACCAGCTGGCAGCGGAACCGGCCGGTGCCGTCGAGCGCCTCGCTGTACACTGTCGCCGCGGTCCGCTCGCTCACGCCGCGATTGTACGATGAACCGCTCGTCCCTCGGACCTTACGCGCTGGTCCGCCGCCTCGGTCGCGGCGGCATGGCCGAGGTGTTCCTGGCGATCGCTCACGGCGCCAGCGGCTTCGCGCGCCGGGTCGCGATCAAGGTGCTCTTGCCCGAGCTGCAAGGCGAGCCAGCCCTCGAGCGAGCGCTGGTCCGCGAGGCGCTGGTCGCTGGCGCGCTCGCCCATCGCAACCTGGCCGCGGTGCTCGACCTCGGCGTCGACGACGGCGTGACCTACGTCGTGATGGAGTACGTCGACGGTGGCGACCTCGATACTCTCACGCGCGGGCAGCGGCTGCCGCTGCCGCTGGCGCTGCTGGTCGTCGAGGAGCTGGCGCTTGGCCTCGATCACCTGCACCGTGCCGTCGACGACCGCGGCTTGCCGCTCGGCCTGGTGCATCGCGACGTCAGCCCGTCGAACGTGCTGGTGTCGAGCGCCGGTGAGATCAAGCTGGGCGACTTCGGCATCGCCAAGGCCACCGCCCTCGCCGATCTCACCGGCGGCACCCGCAAGGGCAAGTACGCGTACATGTCGCCTGAGCAGCACGCCGGCGAGCCGCTGGGCCCGGCCAGCGATCAGTTCGCGCTCGGCGTCACGCTGGTCGAGCTGGCCACCGGCAACCGGCCCTTCGACGGCGAGACCCCGCTCGCGACGATGGAGAACGTGCGGCGTGGCGTGCGGCCGACGCTGACGATGTTGCCGGCCGACGTGGTCGCGCTGGCCCATCGCAGCCTGGCACCGGCGGCGGCCGATCGCTTCGCCACCGTCGAGGCGCTGCGCTTGGCGATCGCGGCGGCGCGGCGCGGGCTGCCGCCAGTCGCGCTGCCCGACCTCGCGGCGTGGCTGATCAGGGCGGGCTCAGCCGCGTCGCCGGCGTGAGCCGGTAGCTGCGCTCCGCCGTGCTGGGGTTGGCGCGGCGGCTCGTCGGGAGCTCGCGGCCGCGGTGGGGGGACCGCTAGGACGGCGATGGGCGTGGCGAGGGCGAGTACCCCCGACATCGTGTCGGTGCTCGACGACACGGCCAGGGTCACTGACCGAACAGGCGCCGGAGCACGGACGGCTTGGTGGCTTGGAGCTTCTTGGGCTGGTCGCGGCAAGCGCACCGCTGCGCGCGCGGCACGTCGGCCAGCACCTGCTCCACGTGCATGCCGCAGCCGGCGTATGAGGGCTTCTTGCATTCGGTGCAGACGGTTCTTCGACACATGCTGTTTCTCCGGTGGGCGGAAACGACCCGCATGCCGTGAGAGCCGGCGACACCGCCAGAGGGTTCACCTCGCGATCCGCCTCGCGCGGCCACGCCTCGCTCCTCCTCGGAGGTGACGCAGCCCTTAGCTCGCGCGTTGCGCGGCCCAGGCCCGAACGGCAGCCTTGACCCGGGCTTGGACCTCGCGCGGCACCGCTTCGGTGCGCACGCGCTGACACGCCAAGAGCGCCCGCTTCAACGCGTCGCAGGTGACGCCGCACTGGGCGCACGTCTCGATGTGCTTCTCCATCGCGGAGCAATCGCGCTGGCTGAGGTCGCCTTCGAGCTTCTTCGACCACAGCTCGATGACCGCGGGACAGCTCGCCCGCGCCACGTCACCTCGAGGCTCGAGCAGCGGGAGGAACGCTTCGCGGAGCGCTTCGCGGGCTCGATGAAGCCGGCTCTTCAGCGCGTCCACCGAGATCCCGATCGCCGCCGCCGCCTCCGGAGCTGACAGGCCCTCCACGTCGCGCAGCAGGATGACGTCGCGGTGTTCCTCGGACAGCCGATCGAGCGCCACCGAGAGGACCGACGCAAGCTGCTGGTCGGCGGCCCGGGCCTCCGGAGAGGGGGCCGGGTCCTGGGATTCGGCGAGCCGGTCGTCGCTCACCGTGGGCTGATTCTTGAGCCCCCGGCGCTTCCTGGCGCACGCGCTGCGCGTCAGGGCGAAGACCCAGCTCGTCAGCGAAGAGCGGCCTTCGAATTGATCGAGGTGCTGCGCCACGTTGATGAGCGTGTCCTGGAGAACGTCCTCCGCGTCCTGCACGTTCTTGCACATGCGGAGGCCGAAGCGGTTGATGGACGGTGCGACCGTCAGCAGGACCGCCTCGAGGGCCGCGCCATCGCCCTGACGCGCCCGAGCCACCAGCTCGGTGATGTCGGTGGAGCTGGTCTGATCGGGAGCCATCGCGCCTCCTACATAGGGCCCGCGAATGAACAAGTCGACCGTTCTCGCGGCCGATCCATCCCGGCTGGCTGCGTTGCCGGTTCCGGTCCTCGGGTCACATCCGTCGAGGATGCTCCCCTGCGGTCCTCACCGTCGCCTTGCCATCCGAGCGCCTCGACCGCGATCATCGATCGACTTGTCCATTCGCGGGCCCATCGCGCGGAACCGCCCGATCCTCGGCAGCAACACCTCATCGGCCGCGGCTGACCCACGTCGAACGCAAGGCCGCGCTGCGAACCCAAGCCGCCGTCCGCTGGCTCTCATGACAAGGTGAACACCATGGCAAACGAAACCGCGCACGCGCCTGGATATTGGACGGACCTGTCGCTGAGCTACGACGAGGCGTTGGCGCGCCTTCCGGACGCCCTCAAGAAGGAGGGCTTTGGGGTCATCACGCAGATCGACATGCAAGAGACCTTGAAGGCGAAGCTCGGCGTCGACGTTCCGCGTTACCGGATCTTTGGCGCCTGCAACCCGTCTCTCGCCCATGCGGCCTTGCGCAAGGATCCGCGGGTAGGCGTGCTCTTGCCATGCAACGTGGTGCTCTACGAGCAGGCCGACGGCAAGGTCGTGCTGGGCGCCGTGGACCCGATGCAGACCCTTGGCGCGGGCGCGGCAAGCTCGGGGCTCGTCGAGATCGCCCGCGAGGTCGCGGCGCGGCTCGAGCGCGTCCTCGCCGAGCTCGCGGCGTGACGACCACAGCGATCGAACGCTCCCCGAGGAGTCGCATCATGGGTATCAAGCTCGCGCTGTTCGTGATCGTCGGCGCTGCGCTGGGCTTCGCGTACCACCGCTTCGTCGGTTGCCGCACCGGGGCCTGCCCGATCACCGCGAATCCGTACATCTCGACGCTCTACGGGGCCGTGATGGGTTACCTCCTGTCGGGCGGACTGCGCTAGCTACAGCGTGCCCGGTAATTCGGGCCGCTGAAACTCGGCAGCCACCCAGTCCTCCGTCGCGCCGCGCGCTCGTGCCGTCGGGCGCGGCGAGT
>Ga0209181_10002947_pt1 | contig 27130 bp, 25 predicted proteins | sample MAT05_FD_187208 | JGI IMG/M metagenome (GOLD analysis project Ga0209181, IMG submission 187208) | Freshwater microbial communities from Lake Fryxell liftoff mats and glacier meltwater in Antarctica - MAT-05 (SPAdes) (version 2) | ecosystem: Environmental > Aquatic > Freshwater > Ice > Liftoff...
CCTCTCACCTCTCACCTCTCACCTCTCACCTCTCACCTCTCACCTCTCACCTCTCACCTCTCACCTCTCACCTCTCACCTCTCACCTCTCACCTCTCACTATAAACGTTTTTTGTTTCACGTTCTCACCACTCACAACTCAGAATTCAAAATAAAAAACTCAATACTCAAAATTCTCATACCTCATCATACTCCCCTTGCCACGCGTACTTTCCAAAAATTAGTAAGCCACCTACAATAATGGGGGTCAGTACAAATGCATAAATAATGGCAGGGATAAGGTCTTCGGTTTTACCGGTTTCAAATTTGGGAATGGCCTGGTTAATGATCAGGTAGTAGCCACCTGCCAAACCCAATAGTATCCATACAATGCCTAAAATACGTTTTACTTGTTTCATTTAATTTTTTTAAGTGTGATCGTCGTAATGGGTGCGGGCTGTATTGTTAATGTATAATACCCCAATTACAAAACATACCCCTCCAATAATAATAGGATACCAAAGCCCTTCCAAAAATGGCTTTTCGTAAGGCTTAGGTAAGCCTGCTTTGGTAGCAGCATCGTTTAATTGCATGGCCCTGGTAGCTAAAAAAGTAGCGATGGCCGGTAGTAGTCCACCAAAAATTCCGTTGCCAATATGATAGGGCAACGACATTGAGGTATAACGGATTTTTACAGGGAACATCTCTACCAAAAACGCAGCTATGGGACCATATACCATGGTTACAAAAATAACCTGGATAAATACGAGCCAAACCAACTTCCAAAACGAACTTCTATCCAGTACCACACTTTTAACGATTGAAGTGACGGGAGGTGTACCATCTGTAATATTGCTAACGGAAATGGTTTCTTTTTTGGTTTCCATGTAAGTGGTTCCATCGGTAAAAGATTTATGAATGATGGAAGTACGAACGCGATCGTCAATATTATTTGCATTGGCCACCATGTAAAATTTAGTGGTACTTTTTTGTGTCTCTTCAATTTTTTTAGTAATACTTCCCGCCTCGTACATAGCTGAATAAATAGGACGATAGGATACAATGGCTATTAACATACCTGCCATCATAATCCATTTGCGGCCTATTTTATCGCTTAGCCAACCAAACAATAAAAAGAAAGGAGTACCCATTCCAAGACCGATCATAATTAGTTTACTGGCCTGTGTTATTTCTACATTTAATGTGCTTTGTATAAAACTTAAAGCATAAAACTGCCCCGTATACCAAACCACGCCCTGCCCCATGGTAGCGCCAAATAAGGCCAGTAATACATATTTAAAATTGAGCTTGTTTCCAAAGCTTTCCTTTAATGGATTGGCAGAGGTTTTGCCCAACGCCTTTACTTTTTTAAACAGTGGCGACTCATTCATTCGCATTCTGATAATGACAGAAACACCCACCATTAAAAACGATATCCAAAAAGGAACCCGCCAGCCCCAGTTATTAAAAGCTGCTTCGCTCATGGCTCCTTTAATTACTATAATAACAAAGAGCGATACAAACAAACCCAACGTGGCCGTGGTTTGTATCCACGAGGTCCAGAAACCTCTTTCGTGTACGGGCGAATGCTCGGCCACATAGGTAGCAGCACCGCCATACTCGCCGCCCAATGCCAGGCCCTGTAACAACCTTAATATCAACACCAATATGGGTGCGGCAAATCCAATGGTTTCATAACCGGGTATCACCCCTATTAAAAAGGTGGAGAGCCCCATAATAACAAGGGTTAACAGGAAGGTATATTTACGACCAACAAGGTCGCCCAGCCGGCCGAAAAATAAAGCGCCAAACGGCCGTACCACAAAGCCCGCGGCAAAAGTTGCCAACGTAGAAAGCAAGGCCGCCGTTTGGTTGCCCTGCGGAAAAAATTTGGTGGAGATAATAACGGCAAGACTTCCAAAAATGTAAAAGTCGTACCACTCAATAAGGGTGCCCAGCGACGAAGCAGCAATAACGCCGGCAAGGCCCTTTCGGTTAACAGGTTGATCCATATGCAAATAAATAGGTGGTTAAATGTAGGGGAAATAAATAGTAGTGCCAGGTGTACATAATAGTAAGCAGCTTTTATAAATGACATTTCTTTTAATTAAATTGATACAAACCTTTATGACCTACAAAGCAATTGATACTGAGACCAAAAAAGGTAAAAAGTTGGTAAAACTCATTAAACACAATGCCCTTTGCAGCTATCTTATCGGAGCCGGATGCTGTTACAAAAAAAGCTATGGCTGATGTAAAAGAGGCTAAAATAAAAAAGCATAAAAGCTCTCAAAAGCTGGTTGGTGATTTAGCATTTTAATAAAACCTCCATTACTTCGGTTTACCAAAATGTACCTTTTGTAAATGGGCGCCAGTCTTATTTTACCAATCCCTTTACCTTTTACCCCTTACCTTCGCCGCATTCATATACGTTCTCTTAGCAGACCTGATAAACTTCCTTCTCCTTAAAAGTTTCATTTGGTCAACCCATTTGACCAGTATATACAATCGGCCTTTACATACTATTTGACCGGCCGTACCATTTTTACTTAAATAATTTTTCAATTGTTATTCGAAAATTTAAATCTCATTGAGCCCATATTAAAGGCGCTCCAGTCAAAAGGATATACTCATCCAACCCCCATTCAGGCCCAATCAATACCCGTAGTTTTAAACAGGCAAGACCTATTGGGATGTGCGCAAACAGGTACGGGTAAAACCGCTGCATTTGCCATACCTATACTACAAATATTGCACGATGAACTAACGGGGCAGCGAGGCCCTCGTGGCATAAAAGCATTGGTATTGACCCCCACACGCGAGCTTGCTATACAAATTGACGAAAGCTTTGCTAACTACGGTAAAAACCTCAACCTCAGCCACCAGGTAATATTTGGTGGCGTATCGCAGGTGCCACAGGTAAACGCCTTGCGCCGCGGTGTAGATATTTTAATTGCCACACCCGGCCGTTTGTTAGACCTGATGGATCAGCGCCACGTAAACCTGTCGCAGGTAAGTTTATTTGTGCTTGATGAAGCTGACCGTATGCTTGATATGGGCTTTATTCACGATGTAAAAAAGGTGATAACCAAACTGCCTGCAAAAAGGCAAACACTGTTTTTTTCGGCTACCATGCCCCCTGAGATAGCCACATTAGCCAACACCATTTTGCACCAGCCGGTAAGGGTTGAGGTTACCCCCGTTTCTTCAACGGTAGAAAAAATAGACCAGGCAGTTTACTTTGTTGACAAAAACGACAAACGTTTGTTGCTGCTGCATATTTTAAAAGACGAAAACATAAAGACAGCATTGGTATTTACCCGCACCAAACATGGTGCTGATAAGGTGGTTAAAGACCTGGCAAAGGCCAATATTGATGCGGCCGCTATTCATGGTAATAAATCGCAAAATGCCCGTCAGCGTGCATTAACCGATTTTAAAACAGGTAACCTGCGTGTATTGGTTGCCACCGATATTGCCGCAAGAGGTATTGATGTTGACTCACTATCGCACGTAATTAATTTTGAACTGCCCAACGTACCCGAAACCTATGTGCACCGCATTGGCCGTACCGGTCGTGCAGGCCTAAGCGGTATTGCCCTATCGTTTTGCGACCGCGAAGAACGTCCGTTTTTAAAGGACATTCATAAGTTGATAGCCAAGCCAATACCAGTAATAGAACATCATCCTTTCCATATGCCTACCCGGCCCGAAGAGGTGAACCCACGCCCTATTAATAATTTTGTACCACGTAACAGTAGTAGCAGGCCAGCCAACAACAATAATGGCTCAAGAGAACGGTCCTGGAACAGGACGCGTACTTATTAATATTTCTGTTCAATAAAATAACAAACCCTTCCACATTGGAGGGGTTTTTGTTTACACGTATTATGCAGTGGTGTGATGGTAAAAAAAACCTTCTACGCTATATTAATTTTTCAGGTTCATCATTACCCTCCGATAGATTTCTCGCTTCAATATAGATGCGTTTTATTGCCGGAATTTCCTGTCTGATAGTTTTTTCCAGCCTCCGTACTGTTTTGCTCAGTTCCTGCCCATTTATGGATTTCTGAAATTGCACATCAAGCGCAAGTAAAATGTCTTCGGGCCCAAAGTGCATTGTCAATGGCCTCGACAATGAATGAACGTTTTCATCTCCATACACTATTTCATACACATGGTCAACCAAAGTTTTGTGAGCGCTTTCACCAATTAGCAGGTTACGGCTTTCAACAACCAATACTACCGCTACAAAAGCCAGTAATATGCCTATTAGCACAGAAGCCAACCCATCGGCTATTGGCAGGTTATATTGCTGGCCAAGAAAAACGCCTAAAAAGGCTATCAATAATCCTGCAACAGCGGCACTATCCTCGTATATAACTACAAATAAAGTTGGATCCTTACTAACGTGTAGCCTTTTAAAAATGGTTCCTGTTAATTCTTGTTGTTTGTATAAGTTTTTAACCGCAATATATAATGAGGTGCCTTCAAACAAAATGGCACCACCTAATACTGCATAGTTCCATGCAGGCCTGGTAATTTGCTCCGGGCGCTTAATATGCACTATACCTTCATAAATAGACATTCCCCCGCCTAACCCAAAAATGAGAATTGATACAATCAGTGACCAGAAGTAAATTTCTTTTCCATGACCAAACGGATGATTAATATCGGCGGGCCTTTGACTGCGTTTAATTCCAAGCAACAGCAATAATTGGTTCCCAGAATCTACCGTACTATGAATTCCCTCTGAAATCATGGCTGAGCTGCCGGTAAAAAAGGCAGCTATAAATTTCATAATTGCAATGGCCACGTTTGCTATCAGCGCCCCATAGATAGAAACTTTTGAATGAGCCATTTTGTGAATGGTAGTTTAAGTTATGCCCTTAGGAGGGCCCATAGCTTGCTTCACAATTATTACGCCACCCATCGTAAACTCACCCCGTTTTGAATAGCCGTCAGCAGGTCATGAGCATTAAGTCAATTTAAAAAAAATCAATAATTATCCGCTAATTGGTACACTCAATGCTGAATATAAAATCAGGATAAAAAAGGCTGAATAAAATTACCAACAGTATAACGGTGCGACCTGTATGGTTACAGAGGCAGGCTGCAACGACTAATGAAAACTACTATAAAGCCCGGTTGCAAAATATCAGCACCAGATTACGGATGGTCGGTAAAAATCTTTATTTTATTAATATTTCTCCATTGTTCCACTGCTTTGCAATACATATTTACTACTTGCTTATAACTCAAACATAATTATACAACCACTTCAACCTCAGGCGGTATTAACTTATACACTACCGGCGTTACCATCCGCGATAGCAACGTAGACGAAATTAACCCACCAATCAACACCAACGCCAGCGGCGATATTAACGGGTTGTTGCTAAGCGCTATCGGCAGCAGTCAAAATCAGCAAGGGCCAACAAAAATTTATATTGGTTAATATTTACCTGAAGTTGAGCATTGGTCAACTGGGTGCGGGCATCCAGCAATTCTATAAAGTTGTTTACGCCTTGTATGTAGCCACGGTCTATTAACTTACAATAGCTACGGGCTGCCTCTTGTTGTTTGGTGGCGGCGGTATAGTTGGCAAAGGCAGTAGTGATGTTATTTCGACTGGTAAACGCAGCAAGTTCCAGTTGCTTTTTGGTGTTGTCTTTTGCCAATTCCAGGCTTTTAGCATCCAGGTTTGATTGTTCTACTTTTAAAGGTTTCGCTTGCCTGTATATATGGGTATCTGCAATTGCACCCCACCAAAATAAAAAAACGATTTGCTGTCAACTCTAAAATCTCTTGCCTGCGAGGCAAAGTCGAGAAACGCATTTAACCGTGGAGTGGCAAAGGCCTTATTCATTTTAATAGCCTGCCCGTTAATCTCCCGTGCTATGTTCAATCCCTTCAACTCTTCGCGTTGGGTTACGTCCTGGCTGGCCGGTATTTGCGCCAGTGTTGGTGAAGGTGTTTCCTTGTTGGTTGCTATGCTATTTGTTAGCTCTTTGTTCAATAAAAAATTGAAATAAGCCTGTGCGTTTTTTTGTTGGTTTTGGGCGTCCTGCAATTGGCTTTCTACCGTTTGCACCTCGCTTTGGCTGCGACTTACATAGGCATACAAGCCCTTGCCATTGGCCAGCAGCGATTGGTTGGTGCGCAGGTTTTGATTGACAACCTGTAATGCATTTTGGTAAATAATGATGGCTTTTGTAGCCATAAGATAATTGTAGTAAGCCACCTTTATATGCAATACCAGTTCGCGTTTGTACTGTTCTATTTCGTTTTGCTGCAATTGTGTTTGCTGCTCTTTGATGGTCCGGTTGTATTTAATATCAGTATTTATGATAGGCATGGTGGTGTTAATCCGCACATCATAAAAGTTATCAGGCAATAGTTGCTCGCTGGTATTGCTGATAGATTTAAAGTTGCTGCTACCAGTTAATTGGTTCAGGGTTTGGTACACCGGGTTTACCAAATCCCCCACAGGTATGTCGATTGTGCGACCACCCTTTGCCACGTTGTACGTACCCTCAAACCAGGTGGTTGGCTCAAATAAGCTCTTTGCTTTTTTTAATGCTACCATACTTTTTTGGAGGCTAACTTTTTTGTCTTTTAAAACAACATTATTAGTTAGCCCTTTTTTAATATAGCCAACCAATACCGGCTGGCTTTGGGCAGATGCGGCTATCAAAAAAAGCCCAATAACCACCGCGGTTTCATCATCGATTTCATAAGCGTTACTATTTATAATCAATGTATTTTTACTGAACACTGTTCACAATCAAGTCAAAAAAAATCAGGATTTCCCCAACATGTTTACAAAATAGGTGTAGGCATTTTCCATTAGCTTCTTGATACCTATTTCCGGCGGATAAACCTGGCAGCGATCGCGGCAATAAAGGGCGGCCATACCATGCACCTGCGCCCAAATCATAAACGACAGGTATTCCACATCCTGATTTTTAAAATGACCCTTGGCCTGGCAGTCTCTGATCACTTGTTTTAAAAAGTCCAGCGCCCTCGAGCCCATGTCCCACTTACTTTTTTCATGATCAACTGCCTCATTCATAATAAACATGAGGTCGTAAAAGTCTTTATTATCGTTGGCAAATTGTAGGTAAACCCTACCGAGCGCCTTTAGTCGTTCCATTGGGTCAAACACGTGTTGCAGTGTTTCCATTTTTCCAATCATTCTCCTAAAGCCTTCTTCGTGCAACGCATGAAAAATCTCGTCCTTCTCTGTAAAATACAGGTAAATGGTTCCGGGGCTGTACTCAATTTTTTCTGCAATATTTCGTATGCTCGTTTGGTCGTACCCCTTTTCTAAAAATTGCGTTGACAGTTTCCAGGAGATCCTGAAACGGGTTGAGGATGACGGACGCGGTTTTAGTCATGCAGAATTTAATTCGGCATCCCCTGGTGATGGCCCTGACAGTTTCCAGGAGATCCTGAAACGGGTTCAGGATGACGTTTACGGTTGCCGTTATGCATTATTTATTTCGGCATCCCCGGGTGATGGCCCTGACGGTTTCCGAGGTTCGTGAAACGGTTTGAGGATGACGTTCGCATTTCACCTTTCACGTCTCACGATTTCCCCATTCACAACCTCACTTCAAAATCCCCTCAATCTTATCCAACTCCGCCTGCTCAAAATTGGTGTTTCTCAAACACTGCAGGCTATCGGCCAGTTGCCCGGGGCGGCTGGCACCTACCAGCACTGTTGTTATTCTTTTGTCTTTTAAAATCCACGACAAGGCCATTTGCGCCAACGTTTGTCCACGTTGTTGGGCCAATTCGTTAAGGGCCTTTATTTTGCCTATGATGTTTTCGTTTACATCGTTTTCATGTAAAAAGCCATGTGGTTTTGCTACCCGGCTATCTTCGGGTATACCGTGTAAATATTTATTGGTTAGTAAGCCCTGGGCTAAGGGGGAAAAAGGAATACATCCTACACCTTCGGTTTCCAAAATGTTCAGCAGGCCGCCTTCTACCCAACGCTCAAACATGGAGTATTTAGGTTGGTGAATAAGGCAGGGCGTACCTAATCTTTTTAAAATGGCGATGGCCTCCGCGGCTTCCTTATTTTGGTAATTGGAGATACCCACATATAGCGCTTTTCCCTGCCGAACTATTAGGTCGAGAGCGCCCATTGTTTCCTCCAACGGCGTGTTAGGGTCGGGGCGGTGCGAATAGAAAATATCGACATAATCAAGTCCCATTCGCCTGAGGCTTTGGTCGAGGCTGGCTACCAGGTATTTTTTTGACCCCCACTCACCATAAGGACCGGGCCACATATTATAACCAGCCTTGCTGCTAATAATCAGTTCATCGCGGTAGCCGGCAAAATCTTCTTTCAAAATTTTACCAAAGTTCTCTTCGGCCGAGCCCGGCGGTGGGCCGTAATTATTGGCCAGGTCAAAATGGGTAATGCCAGAGTCAAACGCAAGGTGCAAGATTTTACGGCTGTTTTCCAGCACATCTACATGGCCAAAGTTGTGCCACAGGCCAAGGGATACAGCAGGTAGTTGAACACCACTGTTGCCACAGCGGCGGTACTCCATGGTGTCATATCTATCGGGAGAGGGCGTATAGCTCATACGTTTTTGTTTTGCGTAAATGTAAAACAAATGAGTTTGAGCTATCGCTAAAAACGCAGAGAAAAAAAGGGTAACTTATCAGCATCAAAGTCTATTTTACCTCCAAACGTATACTTTATACGCGTTTATCTTCTGCGCCCAACTTTACAGTAACCAGGCGTCCTAACGTAGTTGCTACCCCGGCGCACGTAGTGGCCTTTAACCCAAAAGTGGCCTGGTAACGGATCAATGGGTGAAACCTTAATCCCTGGCGGATGACGTGCTACAGCTACCCGTGTTGCACAACCCGAGGCAACAAGCGGGCATATTATAAAAATGGCAATGAATAATTTGACTGACCTATTGTACATTTTGCCTTTGACCGTACAAAAAGCACCAGGTATAAATGACAACTTTTTATAAGCTCCGGCGTGTGCCAGCTAGCTTAGCCTCCGGGAGATGTCACTATCAATTTTTTCGAAGAGGTGCTGAGGTTTGTATATCCTCCACGTGGGCATGTCCATTAATTCAATATAATAATTGAGCTTCTTCTTTTTAAAATCATACTGCGTTTGCGAGGGCATATTTAGCGATACTATCCAGCCATCTTCGTCGGTCACTTCTTCAAACCATTCTTCATAATAGTCTTTATCTCCACTATGAAAATTGAGTACATTTTCGGTAATGAGAATAAACTTTGTAATTTTTTGAGCTATCAAACTATCAATAACATCTCTTTTTAAAAACATGATATCATCTTCAATTGCGTCATTCCATTCGCCTATCATTTCAATGATAGCATATTGCTCGGCATAGTCAACAAATAAAATTTTAATGTAAAGGGTTTTGCTGCCAAACTCGTCCCACTGCGGGTGTATGTAATAGTTGTAGACCGTTTGCGAGTATTCAAACTCGCTATAAACCCGCCCAAAAAAAGGTGAGTTTTTATCTTCTTCGGCCATGTACAAATGGCGCCAGTTAAAATAGGGTTCTATATCGTGCATACGTCCATCCTTTCTATTTTGTAAATTTTTTATGGTTAACTGCAAAGCGTTTGCAATGTATTATTGTCAAAGCAAATTTACCATTGCTCCCATCTTTTTAAATAATGTGTACCATAATATTCCTATATTTTTCAAAATTCACCGCTGCATACCCCATAAAAGGAAAAGTATTAAAACTCGTGGAAAAAAAGCTGAAAAAAGTACTTCTGTAAAAGTGTGCGACGCAACGGCCGTATCAACAAAGCCAAAATGACTGGCCCCCCAAAATATATTGGCAGCAATTTAGTTTGTAACAGTTAGGGTGTTAAGCTTTTTTACCGTTTTTACTGCAGTTTAATGATACCGAATACCATATAAAAAAGGGGCCAACATTGCTGTTGGCCCCTTAAGAACATCATTTATTCAGAACCTATTGCACGATCACTTTATTGCTAAATACTTCTTTCATTCCACCGCTAACCTTTAGCAGGTACATGCCAGAAGCAGAACGGGGAAGATTGATTTTTTCAACCTGGCCAAAAAAGTTGATTACCAGCGAGCGGGCTAAAACTATTTTACCCGACGCATCTAATAACGTAAGGTTATACCTGCCGGCCGGTACCTTATCAAATTGCACTGTCATTGCTTTATTTGAAACCGGGTTGGGATAAACCGACACCTTATCGTTGCCTAAAATTTCGGTGGTTGTCATTAACGGCATACCCGTTTTTTTGTATAAAAGGTTACTGCTGGCAAGGTCGCTGGCATTATACACATTAGCAGTATTACCATTTTTTAATTGGGTAGCCTGTAGGGTAGCCATGTTAACTTTGTAAAAGGTACCGCTTACCGCAGCGGAGCTTAAAAGCACCTCACCATTATCGTCAACCGCCATACCATTAGTGGTATACTCGGCAGGCAATCCTTTAATGGCACCAATAAAATCGGCAACCATGGTTTGCGGGTTTATTTTAAAAACATTGCTACGCATACTAACCAGGTATAAATTACCATAGGCATCGCCTACCATATCGCCACCCCAGCTACTGCACAGGTTGTGAACACTCATTGCACCGTTTTTGGCACCATCTCTTACCTGGCCCAGGTTGGTAATAACGGGTTTTTGGCCAGTACTAAATTTTACCAGGTTTTTGGCATCGTTTGTTAGGGCGTAGCCAGCGCCGTCGGCACCAAAGGCCATACGGGTAATAACATTGGCCTCGTCGTAGCGGTTGCCCTCAAATAATAGTGTAGACTGGTTATACACCACTTTGCCTTTGGGATTATTGAGGTCAAAATAGCGTAATTCGTTGCCACGCATAGTGGTGTAATACAACCTGTTGTGCTTTTCGTCGAAGGCTGTAGCAGCCACCCCTTCGGCCATAGGCATTAGCCTTATTTGCGAACGATTATCGGCCGCGGGCACCAACCTTGCATTTTGGTCAGTTACTATTTCAAAACTGTTGTGGCGTTTGGTATCGTAAAAAGTATTTACAGTTTCGCCACTGGAAAGGTCAATTTCCCGAATAGTATTCCAGGAAAAAGTGCCCGGTACATCGCTGGTAACAGCAAACGCTTTTTTACTTTGCGCATTTGCATTGCTGGCAAATAAACAGGCGGCAATACAGGTAATGGGTAAAATTTTTTGCATCATACAATTATTTTTAGTGACCTAAATTTATGAAACAACGATGTTATTTAATATTAAATTATTGAGCAACTTCAAGGGCTTTTTTTACGCTCCCATTAGCCAACAAAAGTTGTTTAGCTTTTTCGTAGTCGGAGGTAGGCAATGCTTCCATAATCATTTTTATACCGCGGTCTACCAGTTTTTCGTTGGTTAACTGCATGTTAACCATTCGGTTGTCTTCCACCCTGCCCAATTTTATCATTACCGAGGTTGAGAGCATGTTTAATACCAGTTTTTGGGCGGTACCACTTTTCATACGGGTGCTGCCGCTTACAAACTCGGGGCCTACCACTACCTCTACCGGAAAATTTGCCAGGGCGGCAATAGGCGAGCCGGGATTACAAACAATACAACCTGTAGCAATATCACGTTTTTTACATTCGGTTAACGCGCCAATTACATAGGGAGTGGTACCGCTGGCCGCCAGGCCTACCACCACATCTTTATCGCTGGCAAAATGTTTTTCCAGGTCGTTCCAGCCTTGTTCGGCACTGTCTTCGGCATTTTCTACGGCTTGTGTTATTGCTTTTTCGCCACCAGCTATTAGTGCTATTACCAGCCCATAAGGCACTCCGTATGTGGGCGGGCACTCGCTGGCGTCAACCACGCCGAGGCGGCCGCTGGTTCCGGCACCTATGTAAAATAAACGGCCTCCGGCCAGTAGGCGGTCGGTAATGGTATTGGCTAATTTTTCAATTTGGGGTATCGCCGTTTCAACAACCATAGGTACTGTTTGGTCTTCTTTGTTAATGCTGACCAATAACTCGTGTATGGACATTTTTTGGAGATGACGGTACTTGGATGGCTGTTCGGTTATTTTTTGTAAAGACATGAGGTTTTTATTTTAAATGCTAAATTTTGAATTATGAGTTAAGAGTTACGAGTTTTTTATTTTGAATGTTAAATGCTAAATTTTAAATTGAATACAGTGAGTTAGGTGAATTTATTTTAAATATTAAATGCTAAATTTTGGATTGAATACAGTGAATTGAGTTAATTTATTTTAAATGTTAAGTGCTAAGTTTTTAATTGAATACAGTGAATTGAGTTAATTTATTTTAAATGTTAAGTGCTAAGTTTTAAATTGAATACAGTGAGTTGACAGAATTTATTTTGAACGTTAGATGGTAAATTTTTAATTAAATACATTGAGTTCAGTGAATTTATTTTGAATGTTAGATGCTAAATTTTTAATTGAATACAGTGAGTTGTCAGTAGTTAGTGTCTTCATATTTTTTCAGTGGTTTTGCGAGGACAATGATGACGACTTCAATCTTCACGACTGATCCGTTATTTATTAAATTTACGATTGACCACAATTTATGCACCTTGAAACCTTCACCTTTCACGAATTTCACTATTCACTATTGACCTTTCACGTTTCACATTTTACACATTTCACCATTACTATTTTAATTATCCCTTTTTCACTTTTTACTTTTCACTTTTCACTTTTTACTTTTTACTTTTCACTGGTCTCCAAAATAGTCTTTCATTCTACCCCGCACCAACTCCCAGAGAACTATGCCGGCGGCTACCGAAATATTGAGCGAATGTTTCATGCCCAATTGAGGTATTTCTATGCACCCATCAACCAGTAGTAAAGCACTGCTGGTTACACCCTCTACCTCATTGCCAAACACAATGGCCAGCGGCCGGGTGGTTGGGGCAACAAATTTTTGAAGGCTAATGCTGCCAGTGGTTTGTTCAATTGCGTATACAAGATAGCCATTCTGTTTAAGTTGTTCTACTGCTTCGGCAGCGGTTTCAAAATGTATCCAATCCACTGTTTCGGTAGCGCCAAGGGCGGTTTTATTGATGTCGCGGTGAGGCGGTTGCGGGGTATATCCACATAATATTATGGCCTGTATTAAAAACGCATCGGAGCTACGAAATACACTTCCTACGTTGTGCATGCTTCGTATATTATCCAACACTACCACAACGGGTATTTTTTTGGCCTGCTTAAACCCGTTTACCGATTTACGGCCCAGTTCGTTCATACTTAACTTATGCATGGAGTAAAGGTAGTATGCCACGTTTTTCAATCAGCCATTTGCTTACATTGCAATATAACCTCAACCAAAATTTTAAAAACCAGTTAATGAAAAAACGTTCCTCACTATTATTGGCCCTGGTATTGGGCGGTTTTATGGGTATTGGTGCACAGGAAAAGGTAGATATAGCTACCGTTGAAAAAATCAAAAAAGAAGGATTTACCAACTCAAAGGTTATGGACATTGCCTTTAACCTAACCGATGTTAGTGGGCCACGCCTAACTATATCGGCCGGTTTTACACGGGCTGCCAACTATGCCATGGCAAAATTAAAAGAGTGGGGACTGACCAATGTGCAACTTGACCCATGGGGCGAGTTTGGGAAGGGCTGGGAACTTAAAAAATGTTATGTAGCTATGAAGGCTCCTTACTACAAATCTATGATAGCTATACCTAAGGCCTGGACAAAAGGCACCAACGGATTGCAAACAGCAGATGTACTGGTAATATCGGCCAAGGACACGCTGGCATTTGCTGCCTATAAAGGAAAGCTGAAGAGCAAAATTTTGCTTATTGATCGTAGTGATGAATACCGCCAAAGTTTTGAACCCGATGCGGCCCGGTTTACTGACAGCGAGTTAAATAAGATGGCTAACCCAGTGGCACCAGCTATGTTACCTGGCGATACTACGGGCATTGCCCGCCGTCAGCAGCAGTTTCAGGCAGCCCGTTTAGTTAACAACATTACCAATGCAGTAAAAAATATGGCCAAGCAGGAAGGTGCCCTGGCCATACTAACAACCAGCACCCGTAACCACGACGGAACCGTTTTTGTGCAGGGCGGTGGCAGTTTTAAGACCGCCGACCCCGAAAACTTTTTAGATGTAGCCATGGCGTGGGAAGATTATATGACCCTGCTTAGACTGGCCAAAAGTGGTGTGGATGTAAAAATGGACATAGATATTGCTACCAGTTTTACCACCACCGACACTAAGGGTTACAATGTGATAGCTGAAATAAAGGGTACCGATAAAAACCTGAAAGATGAGATAGTAATGTTAGGCGGCCATTTAGATAGCTGGCATGGAAGCACCGGGGCTACAGATAATGCCGCTGGTTGCGCCATTATGATGGAGGCAGTTCGTATTTTACTGGCTACGGGTATAAAGCCGCGACGTACTATTCGTATTGCGTTATGGAGTGGCGAGGAAGAAGGCCTGTTTGGATCGAGGGGGTATGTGAAAAAAACTTTTGCCGACCCCGCAACTATGCAATTGTTGGCGGCGCATCAAAAATTATCGGCCTATTATAATGTTGACAATGGTACAGGTAAAATAAGGGGCATTTACCTGCAGGGTAATGAAGCAGTAAAAGACATTTTTGCAGAATGGCTACAGCCTTTTAGCGATATGGGCGCTAAAACAGTAACCGTGAGCAACACTGGTGGCACTGACCACGTTGTCTTTAATGCAGTGGGCCTGCCAGGCTTTCAATTTATACAGGACGATATTGAATATAATACCCGTACGCATCATAGCAATATGGACAGTTATGACCACCTGGTGGCCGACGACCTTGTACACTCGGCTACTTTGGTGGCTGCCTTTGTGTACAATACAGCGCAGCGCGAAGAAAAATTACCAAGAAAGGAACTGCCAAAAGCTGGTGCAGGAGCAAGAAACTAATTATAAAAATAACCCTGACAGACCCCCTTTGCCCGGTAAGGCAAAGGGCTTTTTTAGGTCATTTTTTAAAAGATTTCACTTTTTTTCTAAAATACCCTTTTTAATAAACGGTCTGTTATCTTTACTATTCATCAATTTTTAAGAAGAAAAAATTAATTGTAACATGCGAATAATACTACTTTTCGTTATAGCCTTGCAATTAGTGATTACAGGCCAGTCGCAAATTAAAGAGGGTAGGTACCAGGCCGCGATTATGCGTATTGATGGCATAGCCATACCATTTACTTTTGATGTTAAGAAGGTGAACGGGCAACACTTGCTTCGATTTATAAATGGGAAGGAGCAAATTGAGGTAAGGGAGGTTTTGGTGAAAGGAGATTCTATATTAATTACAATGCCTGTATTTGAGTCTCGTATTGAAGCAAAAATTACGGGAGAAAAATTGGTGGGGCAATGGTTAAAAGAAACTTCGACAGGTTTACAGGTAATGCCATTTGAAGCGAATAATTCAGCACCAAGATTTGCGTTAAACGACGGTGCTGCCAAATATAATATTACAGGCAGGTTTAAGGTACATTTTAACAGCGACAGTTTAAAAAATATAAATGCAGTAGGCGAGTTTATACAAAATGGCAACCAACTGACTGGCACGTTTTTAACTACCACCGGCGATTACCGCTACCTGCAGGGGGTGGTTACCGGCAACCAATTGTTGCTAAGCACTTTTGATGGCGGACATGCCTTTTTGTTTACTGCCAACATCAATAACAACAAACAACTTTCTGCAGGTAAATTTTTTAGCGGTGCAATATTTGAAGACGGCTGGAATGCTACAAAAAACGCGACCGCTTTTATACCACCGCTAGAGTCGGCCATGTATGTAAAACGAGGTGAGCAAACACTTAACTTCAGTTTCCCCGATCTTGACAGTAATATAGTTTCGCTGAGGGACGACCGTTTTAGGAATAAGGTGGTAGTGGTACAAATAATAGGATCGTGGTGCCCCAACTGCATGGACGAAACGGCCTACCTGAGCCAATACTATAAACAAAATAGACAGAGAGGCGTAGAGATTTTGGCGTTGGCGTATGAATACACCTCCAATTTTGCGAGGTCCAAAAAAAGCCTGCAAAAGTTTAAAGACAGGTTTAATGTGGACTACCCCTTTTTAATAACGGGCGTTACTGTTACTGACAGCCTTCGTACCGAAAAAACCCTGCCCGAACTTACGCCTATTAAATATTTTCCTACAACCATTATTATTGATAAAAAAGGAGTGATACGAAAATTGGATAATGGTTTTTACGGACCAGGCACAGGTAACCATTTCAATGAATTTAAAAAAGAATTTACTGCTACAATTGACGCGCTGGTGAGGGAATAAGTTGGGAGTTATATGTTTTTATTTTGAATTTTAAATGAAGAATTTTGAATGAGGAGTGAATTATGAGTAATATGTGTTAGTCGTACGTGGCTAATTGTTGCCGCTTCAGTTTCGTGTAAGCGCTCTGTTGTATTGGCTTGCTTATCTTGTTTCTTGGGTCGTCAAAGTCCCATAAAAGTTAGTTAGCCTAAGCTGCCATGCGGTTATATAATTGTGGCGCAAAGCCTGCTTCTTAGTTTACCATACGAAAGGCAAAAAATTTCAGCTTGTGCCTTGTAACCTGTAACTTGAAACCTGTGGCTTGCAGCTCGCAACTTGCAGCTTGCAGCTCGAAGCTTGCAACCCGCAGCTTGTAACCTGTAGCTTGTAACGTGCAGCTTGCCGCTTGCAGCTTGTAACTTGCCGCTTGCCGCTTGCCGCTTGCCGCTTGCAACTTGCAGCTCGCAACTTGCAGCATGTAGCTTGTAATTTGCAGCTTGCAACTTGCCGCTTGCAACTTGCAGCATGTAGCTTGCAGCTTGCAGCATGTAGCTTGCAACTTGCAGCTCGCAACTTGCAGCATGTAGCTTGCAACTTGTAGCTTGCAGCATGCAACTTGCAACTTGCAACTTGTAGCTTGCAACTTGTAGCTTGCAGCTTGCAGCGGGAAACTTTTAGCTTGCAACTTGTAGCTTATAACTTGCCGCTGTAAACAAACCAATTGATGCATTTTCCAATTAATTATCGGTAAAACGATAGCCGGTTCCATGAACCGTTTTAATATAATCCCCACAGTCGGCATCTATTAGTTTTTTACGAAGATTTTTTATGTGGGTGTAAATAAAATCGTAGTTGCTTACCTGCTCATAATGGTCGCCCCAAATGTGCATAGCAATAGCAGCTTTAGTAAGTACTCTTCGCTGGTTGGCAATAAAATATTCCAGTAACTGGTATTCTTTATCGGTTAAAACAATTGGCTTATTATGTATCGTTACTTGCAATGCTTCGGGCTGTAGTGTTATCTCGTTAAACTGTATCGCCTTATTGCCGCCAAAGGTTCGGCGGCGGATAATTGCATTGACGCGGGCATTAAGTTCGCTTAGGTGAAAGGGCTTGGTAAGGTAATCGTCGCTGCCAAGTTCAAGTCCTTTCAACTTATCCTCTAACGAGTTTTTTGCCGAAATAATAATGATGCCGGTTTTAGCATCAATGTCCTTAATACTTTTTATAATATCTAACCCACTGCCGTAGGGAAGACCAATATCTACCACCACGCAATCGTAATTATACAAGTGTACCTTATCAACACCTTCGATAAAATTATTGGCCGTTTCGCATATATATCCCTGGTGCTGCAGGTACTGTTGTATGGACTGTTGCAGCGCTTGTTCGTCTTCTATAATAAGAATTTTCATGGCAGCCAAAGGTAGCTTTTTGGTAAATAGTCAATGGTGAATACTAAGTTGTGAGTGGTAATTAGTAGTTTTTTTTATGTTGAATTTTAAATGCTACAGTTTGAATTGAAGAATTATGAGTTAGGATTTTTTTTATGCTGAATTTTAAATGCTTCATTTTGAATTGAAAAATTATAGTTAGTAGTTTTTTTTATGCTGAATTTTAAATGCTACATTTTACCTGGTTAAAACGTGTTGCTAACCATTAATAGTTTACAAGCCACAGATTGATCGCTGTGGGTTAATAGCCAGGTTTGAGCGATATTTTTTTACTTTTTAATTAGTATTTGAAACTTTTATCTACAACCTTTTGTAAAAATTGCTTTACCGCCCACGTACTTAACTGGCCACCGGGGCCATTTAAAGTCCAGTCAAAGCCGTGGGTTGCCCATGGCAGGTATAGTTCGTAATGCGTTACGCCCACACTGTCTAGTTTAATAGCGAGGCGCTGTCCATGGTGGTAGGATACAAGCGGATCGTTGTTTCCATAAATTGATAAAACAGGAACGGTATTGGGCGTAGCTGTTTCTGTAGCCGAGCTTTGCATGTACTGTTTAGGAACTTTTGCATAGGTGCCTCCAAGGTAATCTTCCATAATTTTGGTGCTGTTTAACACCAGCGGGTTTGTTGGGTTGGCATATCCCCAAACCATGTCGGCAGGGCCATAAAAGTTGATAATTCCTTTAATGGACTTGTCTCGTAAGAGGTCGCCGGCCGATAGTACGATTTGTCCGCCGGCACTGCGACCCAGCAAAACAAACTGGCTGGTATCTATGGAAAATTTAACAGCATTTGCCTTTAGAAATCGTAAGGCAGCCTGTAGGTCGTCAATGGGTGCAGGAAACAAATATTGCGGCGCCAGCCGGTAATTGATTGATGCAACCGTATAACCGTTTTTTGCCAGTTCGCTGTTTAGCCCGGGTAGTTGTTGGCTATCGCCGCCGGCCCACGATCCGCCATGTACCACTACCACGCATGGCCGTTGTCCCGGTGTAGTAGATGGGTAAAGGTCAAGGCTTAGCGAAAGGGAGGTGTCGTAAGTAATAGTTTTGTAATCGACGGTTTTTTTAAAATACCCCGTTAACATCGTAGTGAAAGAAAAAGGAGGAGTCGTAGGTTGAACAGAACCAAACAGTTTGTTTGTAGTAACTACTTTTTTTAGGTGTGCAAATGTATTGTAGGCTTGAACAAGCGGTACGCAATACAATATAACTGACAATACTGTAAACAATAAGGTCACTGTTCTATACCAATTGTTAGCGGCAGGCCAGGTACTTATTAGCAGTGCGATGGCGAGTAATAAAAAGACCCAGCAAAATTCGGTAACCAATATAGACACATACCAAAGCAAATTGGTGGGAGCAGGAAAGATGGTTAAGAGGGAAAGAAGCAATAATAGCAAACCAATAAAAACTCGAATCATGAACATTATTTTGTGAAAGATAAGGTAGGTATGGCCTTAGAAATGAAAGCAGCGCCTTTTCAGTTTTTAATATTAGCTACAGTTGAACCTGATGGGGTCTATGGAAAGGATATAACGGCAGCAATAGTAAAAAATGAGGTTTATTGATCGATCTGATAGTTTTGTAAGGGAAATTTAATTATGATGTACACGTTGCTAATATCAATTTATAAGAACGTTTTGTGGGCAGAAATAATATACAAAATCAAGAACCAGCTCTCGATCCATTTGATCGTTTTATGAGTAAAGATTATTTACAAAATCAAGTCCCCGTTCTCGATCAAAAATATTGTTTTTATGGATAGAGATGATTTGCAAACCCAGGAACCTTTTCTCGATCAATAACATAGCTTTTATGGGCAGAGATGACCTACAAAATCAAGTGCCCGTTCTCGATCTATTTGATCCTTTTATGGGTAGAGATGATTAGCAAAATCAAGTGCCCATTTTAAATCCATAGGATCGTTTTGTGGGTAGTGCTTATTTACAAAGTAAAATACCCGATCCCGATCCATAGTATAGGTGTGTGGGTAGCCATGATTTGCAAATGTTTTGGGATAGTGTAGTGGATTGCGGATTAAAAAAAGTTAACATCTTTTCATTTCAATCGTCATAGCTGCTTATTGAACCGCCAACTGATTATCTAATGATTTAGGCTGAAGCGCTTCTAATTCATTCATAAGCGGCTGTAGCTGATCTTTGTTAATAGTGCCTCTCAATACCACGGCACCATCGGCTACGTCGGCCTGTACACCCTCGTATTTACTAATGATTGCCTGTATAGAAGTTCGTAAAGTAAGATCGGTATTGTTGTTTGTTGTAATATTATTGGTTACCGATTGAACGCAATTAACCTCAGCAACAATATTTTATGCCTTTGCAGGGCAATCGTTTCCTTTGCATTGCCCTGTTAGGGTAACAACACCGTCTACAACCAACGCTTTAACGGTGTTCAATGACGAATCGGTCTGCAACCTGGCGGTAACGCGCCTAAGCGAATCCATCATTTAAATAAAACATTGAACGGACATGAGCGTTTATAAACACTTTTAATGAGCCTTGAAAGCTTCCAACACACCTTTCACCAATCCATCAATTTTTTTGTTATCTATCCATCGGGCAACCAACACCAGGTCGTTTTCTCTATCAACATAAATAATATTTGTACCGTTGCCCACGTGTACAAAGGCCGAAGCTGCGGCGCTGGGATAATACTTTTTGTCGGTGTTTAAAAAGAAATTCATGTAGCCGTAGGTAGGCTGAGGTAGAGTAGGAGTTAGCGATCGTTCGATCCACGTTTCTGGTATGAGTTGTTGACCGTTCCAGTTGCCTTTATGTAAAGTGAGTAATCCAAAGCGGGCCATATCATAGGCGTTAATAAACATGCCACCGCCCCAATGCCCGCCGCCACTAACCGATTGCATTATTTGCCCATCCAATACAATGTATGCGTTTTTGTAGCCCGTCCACCGCCAGGTAGTGGAAGCGCCAATGGGATCCATAACGTGTTGTTTAAGCACTTGTGGTAAAGGGGTGCGCCATACATTGGTGGCCGCAAGTGCAAGGGCGTTTACCCGTACATCGTTGTATTCCCAAACTGTACCCGGCGTTTTACGGGGGCGGGTAAGCCAGGTGGTTATATCGGCATTTGGACGGTCGGCCCACTCGGGTTTGCCCCATAGCGTTCCTTCCCAATCGCTGGTCTGGCGTAGCATATCGTCCCACGTAATGGCTTGGTTGTGTAGTGTGTTAAATGGATACACTAACAAGGGCTTATCCATTTCCTCAGCGGCACGGTTCGCTCTTAACGGGTCATACAACTCTACAAATGGAACATAATCAATCACCTTATCTGTCACCTCTTTTATTAGTCCTTTTTCAACCGCCAGGCCCACCACCGTTGATAGAAAACTTTTTGTAACACTGTGGGTCATATCAACGCGGTTGGGTTCGCCCCATTCGGCCACAATCATTCCCTTGTATAATATAAGGCCTGTAGGTTCGCCGCGGTTGGCAAAAGGGCCAATGCCTTCGCCAAAAGGCTCCTTTCCAAAAGTTGTAGCCTGCAATAGTTCCATGTTGCGGGTTTGGTTAATTTCGTGGTCTTTTGCAAACTGGATAGCAGCACGTAGTTTCACGGTGTCGAAAAAAACATAGGCCGGCTGATGCTTCCATTGACCGGCCGGAGGAAAATATACCATGGATTTGGCCGGCACATGCTTTTTTTGGCTATTTACACCAGTGCTTAACAAGCAGGAAGCAATCAAAATTAGAAAGAGATATTTCATTCAATAAATATCGGCCACATATCTGTATGTTTTAAAACAAAAAAAGATTTCCAGGTCTTGTAACCAAAATGATGTTGGTTATTTCCCTTAATTATGTAAAGGTGGCCAGTCAGGCCATTGCCGGTAATTATTTATTTGATTAGTGATTATTATTTAAATAGCAACTTTGGTCCAATGGTTATGTAATACGGGTTTGTAACCCAGGCTTTTTTTCATTAAACCATTTAATAAAAAATTGCCGGATTATAAAACAGGATGTTTGTTTCTAATATGTTTTGGCATTTTTACTTTTAATTAAGTTTTAACAAAAGGATAAAACTTTGTGGTAGTTTACATTACTGTTGTGGTAAAGGGTATCATCATTTAACAGTTATACTTGCTGGTATTTAGGTTGAAGTATATCCCAAAATTTAATAAAATTTAAAACTACGTTTTTGTATCTTAATGTGAAGTTTGTTTTTTAAAGGCAATTAAAACTAACATGCATGTCAACATCACTTTCAAAAACCACATTTGAATTTTCTTTGGCTGATGATATGGAATTAACTCAAACAGTTACTCCTTCGCTGGCAGAAGATATATTTAATTTCTTTAAAAATGCAACACTATTTAGGTGGAAAGATGCCAATAACGATTGCGAAGACCGGGCTAATGCTATTACTTTAATATTAGACAAATGGGGGGTGCCAAATTGTAAAGGGTGGGTGTTTAGCGGCGCGTTTTTACGAAAAGACTATGGAACACTTGATAACCTTTGGAACTACCATGTGGCTGCCGTGTTACCAGTAAATGTTAAGGGCAAAACTGACTACCTGGTTATTGATCCTGCAACGTCAAAAAAATTAATAACCGTTGAAGAATGGGCATCAAATATAACATTCCAGCCAAATAGTTATTATTTTATCCGGCACGGCCATTATTATATTTTTCCCTCGGCAATGGCTGCAAAAAATTTATGGTTTAAACGAAATAAACGCAACCACAGGTGGACCATGCAGGGCCTTAGTGGTATTAATGCAGTTTCGCAAAAGGGAAAAACACAACTTGCTTTTTTTAAAAAGAAACCCTTAATCACAAAAAAGGCTTTTTATTCTCTCATGTATTCTAACCCCGGTTTTTTACATGCTACAAAAGCTTAATTAGTGGCAAAATATAACATAGCCTGAAAAAAATACAAACCTGCATAGCAACTGCGTATTTCGTTTTTAATTTAACCGTTATCCTTTTTTTACAATTTACCTGCTACAGTAGTTTTAGAGGAATTGCTTGCCGGTTTCTGTTCCTTGTCTTGCTGCTCCTGGGCTTTTTGTTCCGTTTTTTCTTTGGCGGCTTCGTTTTCCTGCAGGCTTTTTTTATTACTTTTTATTGTAATGGTTTGTACTATTTCGGTGTATTTATTTGGCCTTATTTCCCCTCCATACTTTATTGCATAAGCTTTTGTAAATTCTGCACCAAAGTATAATATCATTGACGAAAAGTAGATCCATAATAAAAGCACGATTAATGATCCTGCTGCTCCATAAGCACTTCCAATGTTGCTGGTACCTATGTATAAAGTAATGCCAAATTTTGCTATGTTAAAAAGTATAGCGGTAAAAATTGCACCTGTAGCCACATCCCGCCACTTTATTTGCGCATCGGGCATTACCTTATAAATAATACCAAAAAGAAACGACGTAATAATAAGTGTAACAACCAGGTTGATGACATAAATAAGCACTACACTAAATTGTGGAAATACTTCCTGTATTCGGGACATCAGCCCATCAAGCAGCCCGTTAATTACAAGCGATACTAATAAAAGGAAACTTAGTGCTACCACAATTGAAAAAGATAATATACGGGTTAACAGCAGTTTCCACCACGGGGTGCTTGCTTTTTGTTGCAGGTTCCATATAAGGTTTATAGAATCCTGAATTTCAGAAAAAACAGTGGTAGCTCCTATCAATAGCGTAGCAAATCCAATAATCGCTGCCAATGTGCTGCTACTGTCAACCGATGCATTCTTTATTATTTCCTGTAGTTGCAGCGCGGCGTTTGGGCCTACAAAACTACCTAATTGATTTACAATAGTACCTTCAATAGCGTTTTGCCCAAAAAATATATTGCTTAAATAAATGATCACCATTAACATAGGACCGATTGAAAAAATAGTATAATACGCAAGTGCTGCACTTAACTTTGGAATCTTGTCTTTTAAAAAAGATGAACCTGCTTTTTTAATTAATTCCAATAATCCCTTCGCTGTCATTTTGCTCATTTCTGCTATTTTAAAATCGCTTTCGTCAATTTTTTGCAGGCGATATTTGTGTTGGTTTAAGGTAGACTTACAATTTTACTACTGTTAATTTTTATAGCGTTTAGATGGCGCGGTGAACGGATAATATCGATAATATAGCTTTCTGATTATTACCCTTTTATTTGCCCGTTATTGCATGTAATAATATTAAGCCGGTTTACCGACCATTTATACGGAAAAAAATGTGCCATTTATGCTACATAATATTGGCTACATTTAAATTATGTGGAAAGTAGGCTTTAATATGGGGTATTTTTGAACACAATATTTTTGCCAGGCGATACATGTAATGCGCTCCTTATTTTATAGTTAATAAAAGCCAGAGTACAGGTTGGTATTTGTTAGTCGGTTGGTAGTTTTAAAAGGGTTAATACGCTATCGTTTACACTATTGCCAACCTTGGTTTTTTGTGGGTTTATTGCGTCCCTAAACACACATAATCCTGCACGGCAATGCATTACGACTTTTAATATATGCCTTATTTTAGTTACCGTTTTTAGGTAATTGCTATTGGTAAAAATTGACATTTATAGTAAATATGGCCAGGTAGTGGCTTTATATTATTTGTCATAAAAAACTATGCCTTTTAATTGTCTGCATTGTGTGGTAGTGATAGGGGCTAACACAGGTGATTTATTTATTTAACCTTTTTACAAACTTTTCAAGTGTAAGGCCTTGCACAATTATTGAAAATAATACTACAATGTAGGTCACCGATAAAATCATGTTACGTTCCATTCCTCCACTTAGCGATAGAGCCAGTGCAATGGAAATGCCACCGCGTAATCCGCCCCAGGTCATGATTAAAAAAGTTTGCCTTCTAAATTCATACTTAAACCTGAATATAGAAGAGGGCACAATAAGCGAGATAAAACGTACAAGTATGATGAGCACAATAGCAATGAGCCCAATGTAGATGTACGAAGCCTGGAACGGTATAATCAACAGTTCCAGCCCTATTAATACAAATAAGATGGCATTAAAAATTTCGTCAATCATTTCCCAAAACTTGTACATATAATCGCTGGTTTTTGCCGACATGGCTTCTATGGTACCTTTATTGCCTATAAATAAGCCGGCCACCACCATGGCAAGTGCGCCCGAAAAATGGAATACAGGTGCCAGGGTAGAGCCTCCCATTACCATGGCAATGGTAATAAGTACTTCGGTTTGATAGTTATCTATTTTTAGCAACATGCGGTAACCTACAAACCCAAGTAGCAAGCCAAACAATACACCACCAACCACTTCTTTAAGTAAAAGTATAGAAACCTCCGATGTAGTAACCCCCGCCAATCCTGTATTGGCAATATTAAAAAGGGTAAGAAAGATGACCACGCCTACGCCATCGTTAAAAAGAGATTCGCCGGTTATTTGCGTTTCGATTGACTGAGATATACCGGCCTTTTTTAGGATAGATAGTACGGCGATAGGATCGGTAGGGGAAATGAGGGCCCCGAACAAAAGACAATGGATAAAGTTGACATGTTGGTAAAACAAGGGTGCGATAAAGTATATACCGGTACCCACTAACAGTGTTGAAATCAGGATGCCCAGGGTGGCATAGGTAATAATGGGGCCTCGGGCCTTACTTAGCTTTTTAATGTCGGTGTGCATGGCTCCGGCAAACAACAGAAAGCCAAGCATAAAATCTAATAAAAACTCTGCGAAATCAATTTGCTCTAATAAACTTTTTATATACCCCGGTGCCGGAGTAGCCGAGCCAAAAAGCAAAAGCATTAGCGATAAAATGAGCGACAATACCATTAAGCCAATAGTTGACGGCAACTTAAGATACCTGATGTTGATATAAGCTAATAGCGCCGAAAGGGATATGATGATTGAAAACAACTGTAAAAAATACATGGGCGTGTACAGATTTTAGTTTTAGTATCAAAAAGAATTGAATGATGGTTTCAGTTCAATATGCAGGGTTTCTTTACGGTTCAAATATACCATATGGGACATTACTGCGTGGTTATAGGGCGAAAGATACTTTTCTTTTAAGTTTCGGCAACGGCTACATTTATTGCACTATTTTTTTGCATGTAATATGTTATTTGCCTTGGTATACCGCATGCATGCGCAAATAAAAACCTCCGATATGTATTGCTCAAAAAAGTTAATGAACAATAACAACCCCCCAATCGGGGACAAGTTGTTCTTTTCTTAAAATTATACCTTTATACAAGGGGTGGAATAATGAACATCTTACCTAATCAGTATTTCAATACTAAATTTAAGGCCGGTATGTTGAATTGAGGACTTTTAGCCTCGGTGTTGTCAATACTGAAAGTGATAGCAGGGGTGTAGAAATAAAACGATCATGGAAAATATAAAACCACTTGGACAAAAAGCTTACGGTTCAATACCTCACCTGCCTGGCAGCCGCACTGGTATTGGCGACCATCATGTATCGGATGGGCAAGCAAAAATTGCCACCGAAAAGCCCCGTGATAAACATGATGTAATAATAGTGCAGGAAAAGCTGGACGGATCAAACTGCTGTGTTGCAAAGGTTGACAACAAAATACTTGCCCTTGGCCGGGCTGGGTATCTGGCGGAAACCTCTGCTTACCCTGTCCACCAGGTTTTTGCCGCATGGGTAAAAGAAAATGAGAAAAGGTTTTTTGCTTTGCTTGAAGAAGGCGAAAGAGTGTGCGGCGAATTTTTGGCGCAAGCCGTGGGTACAAAATATAGCCTGCCACATGAGCCCTTTGTTGCTTTTGATATCCTTAAAAAAACAGAGCGGTTACCTTATTATATTTTTGAGCACCGAATAAAAGAAGCTGATTTTGTACTTCCCAATTTATTGCACATAGGTAGCAGTTTTGCTGTTGAGGATGCAATCAAAGCAATTCAAAAAAGTGGTCACGGTGCCATAGATGAAGTGGAAGGTGCCATATGGCGCGTTGAACGAAAAGGTGTCGTTGATTTTTTGGCAAAATTTGTACACCATCACAAACAGGATGGTAAATATTTTCCTGAAACTACGGGGTTAGAAACCGTATGGAATTGTGATGTTAGCCGGTGGTTGAAATAGGGGTGTGGGTAAGTATTGAAAGGCATTAAATGACAGTCAGAGATTCCGCTTAAAAAAAGCGGGGCTACACACCGCGGTTCTTGGTGCAAATAGCTCATTGTAAATTACCCGGCAAAACAAACCTTTAGCTAGTGGAAGCTAATAAATGAATATGACGATTACGTTAACTTCATCCAACGTTATTGATGAATAAATTTTCTCAAACAATGACAACACTAATAATTCATCCTGCTAACTCAGAGCATGATACGGCTATCAGGGTTTTTCTTGATGCTTTGCATGTTGACTATAAAACAGGTGTGGAGA
>Ga0209181_10002949_pt1 | contig 27113 bp, 26 predicted proteins | sample MAT05_FD_187208 | JGI IMG/M metagenome (GOLD analysis project Ga0209181, IMG submission 187208) | Freshwater microbial communities from Lake Fryxell liftoff mats and glacier meltwater in Antarctica - MAT-05 (SPAdes) (version 2) | ecosystem: Environmental > Aquatic > Freshwater > Ice > Liftoff...
TGAGCATCACACAGGCGAGATTGATCTACCGAAACTCGAGTCGTTGATACGAAGATTGGCAGATGGCACGTTGAAGCATCAAGATGTATTCGATGACATGGGTCACGGCGCGTTGGTGTACGGCGATCATCCATTTGAGTTTGGGAAAGATGATTTTGATGTGGTGGTGACGGGGCCGAGACGTTCATTGTTCAGTAGGGGCGGATCGCGATCCGCCCCTACTACATTGCGTCCATATTTCGCCACACCCTTTGGCGATATGATGATCGCGGGCTGTTTCGGTTTGCTGGGTGCTACAGCGGAGATCATGCCTGAGTTGGCAGAATCAATTTACGGGTCATTAAGAGGCGGTGCGCATGGAGTCACACCGTGGGACAATCCAGCATAAAGGAGTCAAATATGAATCAGCATCTACATATCATCACATTGGGTGTGAGGGATTTTAAAACATCCAAAAAATTCTATGCAGAAATATTGGGCTGGAAAATATCGAGACCACAGGAAGGGATTGCATTCTTTCAGGCAGGCGGCGTTGTACTGGCGATTTATCCGCGCGAGCTATTGGCGGAGGATGCGATGACCTCGCCTGATGAAAGCGGATTTTCGGGAATTACGCTGGCCCATAACGCACAAAGTGAATCCGAAGTAGACGAAATCATCAGCGATTTGAAATCAAAAGGTGTAAAGATCATCAAGGAACCGCAGAAAGTATTTTGGGGCGGTTATAGCTCCTATTTCGCTGACCCGGATGGGTATTGCTGGGAAGTGGCCTACAACCCGTTCTTTGCATTCGATGAAAACGGCAATCTGAAATTGGATTCATGAATTTGAGAAACAAAAAGCGCATGGGGCATTTATCCAAAAGGCTGACAGCGAATCAAGAACGCGTTTAGGAAATAAGCTGCTCGGGGGTCAGGTAATTTTTTTCTCTACATAACTTATGTGTAATTCTACTTACATATCCTGTTGAATGTCCCCTCTTAAAAAAAGGTTCTCCAGGATTTTCCGTGATATGCCGCCAGATGTAGGTCGGATTGGCAATCCGACTTACGCCGCATGGCCACATATGCTGGTCTATCACGGGAATTCCCATTGAGCCTAAAAAAAGGCATTGTCACTTCATTAATGCTATACTCATTCCAACCTATATACATCAACTCCAAGCTAGAGTGATTTATTTAAATCACCAATATGAGAAAGGAAATAAACATGACCAAACTGATCCGCTCGTTCATACTATCTGTAACAATAATGTTGATACTCACGTCCTGTTCTTTTTTTAAATCCAGTACTGCAGAAGAACTCGCACAGGCTACCCCAGCCCTGCCCGCCGTGATCACGATCGAGCTCACCGTACAGGCCGATACCTCCGTCCCATTTAATGCAGTCGGTCAGATCATCAAATACAATTACAACGTCAAAAACATTGGCACCATCTCCACGCCTGGGCCTGTCAGCATAGCAGGAGCAGCCTGTCCCGATCTGACCACTGTCGGCAATTTGGATGCCGCGCTTGATGTAAACGAACTCGTCGTCTGCACATCTGCCTACACCATCATACAAGCCGATCTCGACAAAGGCGCCGTCATCACCATCACAACAGCCGCCGTCAACGGTGTCAACTCAAACCAGGTTTCCACAACCATCCCCACAGTGCCACCCGTCATATTAAAACTAACCAAAACAGCCAACCCCGTCACCTATAGCAGCGTCGGCCAAATCATCACCTATACCTACGTCATCACCAACAGCGGAGTCGCCCCACTGGGACCCGCACAATTTACAGTGACAGATTCTGGAATCAGCGCCCCCGTCAATTGCGGTGAGGCGACTTTAACCCTCGCACCCAACGCAACTGTTACCTGCTCTGCCACCCATACAATTACCCAGGCGGATGTAGATGCCGCCACCATCGCCACCAATGCAAACGCATCAGGCGGCGGAGTGGCACCGTCACAACCTGCAAGCGCCACCATCACAAAAAGCGCAGGCGAAGGTCCAACAGCTACAAACCCAACCACCTTTAAAATTGGTGACACCATCAAACATAAAGTAGTTGAAGGGGAATGGCTGTGGCAGATCGCGCGCTGTTACGGGGCTGATCCTCTCAAAGTTGTTCAGGCCAACCCACAGTTCGCAAATCCCGCACAGATCAAAGCCGGCGAAACTGTAACCGTGCCCAATATCGGCAGTGCCGGAAAAATCTACGCTCCATCTCCCTGTGTAGGAACGCACACAGTTGCAACGGGAGATACCTGGAGTACCATCGCGCTGAAATACAATGCCGATATCACCGTTCTGCAAATGGTTAACGCCAATACATTAACCGTCGGAAAAGTAATCAAGGTTCCGCTCAACTCAGCAGGTATCAATACACCCACCGGAGTCACCGGTTACTGTCTAGATCAGGCCCGCAACCTTAAATTTGCCAACGTAAATGCAGCCGCCACCCACTTCAAAATTTGCGGTGACCCAGACTCAGCCGCAGCGTCAAACATGAAAGTCAGAACCATCAACATCTATCAACGCCCCGAAGATGTTGGGCAGGGCGGCTTCCTGCAAGACATCACACTGCCCGCAGCCATTATCACCTCAACCCCCATCAACGACCCGAACAGCCTGATCATCGCAGATATGAACTACGATGGCAACGACGACTTCCGCATCTTAATCAACCAACCGGCCGGCCCCAACCTGCCCTATGTTTATTACATCTTTGACCCAACCACCAAGCAATTTGTGTATAATGAAGCCTACGGAAAAATCACATCACCTGAATTCCCCGGCAACTCTGAGATCCGTTCAAAATGGCGCGAGAGCGCGACCAAATCAGGCGTGGATACCTATATCATTGCCAACAATACCCCCAAGCTAACCAAACGCGAAACATGGGAAGCCATCAACGAAACCCAGGCAAGGCACCTCGTCACAGTCTTCAATGCAGACGGAACAAGCCAGATCAGCATTGACGAAACTGTTTCACTGCCCATTCCATAATCATCACGAGCCTATACAGTTGACATTCATCTGTAAGGCTTACAATCAGTTTTTGAAACTAAAATAACAACCTGTTCACGACGGCATAAACATCGGTTTATGCTGTCGTGATTAAACCCTAAACTTATAAGAGGTTAACTTGAAAAAGCATCCATTTATTATTCTGATCTCGCTATTGGCCATGCTCAGTTTGGTTTTATCAGCCTGCGGAAGCGCAGACGATGAAACTTATGACGAAGAATATTCCACCGAAGAACCCGCCACACAAGAAGTAATACAAGAATCTGGCGATCCCGCCTCTGTGCCAAACAGCGCCCCCGGTGACGTGGTCTTCGACTTCGGCTTCACCCCGCAAGACAACGGCTTCAACTTTGAAAATTACGGCGACAATCTGCAAGTCACAAACTTGACTGCCGCCGAACTGCGCCGCATGTTTGGCGACGAAGTCTGCGCACAACTCAATGGCGATGAATGTGTTCTCACCCCGCCTGCCGAACAATGGATGGAACAAGTCAACGGCGATATGGCCGGCGGTCACTGCGAAGGCATGGCTGTGCTTAGCATGATGATGTACACCAATCAAATCTCCCCGTCAGATTTTGGCGGCTCAACAGCCAGTGAGCTCGATATCAACGACGAAGCCTTGCAGCGTGAGATCGCCTACTGGTGGGCAACACAGGCCGTCGACCCGACTGCCGCGAACGTGGTCAAAGGTACGCCGATGGAAATTTTGCAAACCATCGAACAAATGGATGCCAACGGCGAAACCTACACCATCGGCATTTATGATGGCAAAGGCTCCGGGCATGCCATCACTCCCTTCGGCGTCGAAGATAAAGGCGACGGGCTTTTTGCCATTCTGGTCTACGACAATAATTATCCCGGCGAAACACGCGAGCTATTCATCGATTCACGAGACAACTCGTGGACGTATGAAACTTCGATCAACCCACAAGTTGAAACCGATGTTTGGTCGGGCAACGAAAGCACTGAAAGCCTCGACCTCACCCCCACTTCTGCCCGCCTTGGCACGCAGCAATGTCCCTTCTGCGGAGAAAATGGGTCAGCAAGCATGGGGGGTAAACTGGCTGCCCCATCTCAACAATTCAATCAGGTATTTTTGGACGGCGAAGGCCACATCCTCATCACCGATGAAAGCGGTGGCCGCCTTGGTTATGTGGACGGAAAAATCGTCAACGAAATTTCAGGCGCAACCTACGTCGCCTTCCGCATGGGCGCGAGTGGAAACACACCCGAACCGCTATACTCGATTCCTGCCGGGCTGGATGTGACCATCACCATTGATGGTTCTGCACTGACCGAAGAAACCCTGACCGATCTCGTTCTGATCGGACCTGGATACAGCATCGGCGTCGAAGGAATTTACCTTACCCCCGGGCAGGTCGACACCGCCTACTTCTACCCCGCAGATGGCACCATCGCCTACGAAACAGAATCAGACGAATCGCCGAGTTTAGTATTTGGCATCGAAAACCCAAATGCGGAAGCCGATTATTATTTTGAAGTCTATGGCGCAGACATGCTCGGCGGCGGAACCATCACAGCCGAACTCGATACAAAAGCAGGCGACCTGATTATTAATACTGAAAAATTAAATGGCGAAGGCACATTCAACTTCTACCTGACCCGCATCACAGACGACCTCGAAGATGAGTTTTTTGCCGAAGATATCACCCTCATGGAAGGCGCATTGGTCTACGTCAACTACGCAGAATGGACAGACGCCAACCCCAACGGCATCTCCTTTGACATTGATCTTAATGGCGACGGCACAATCGATGAAGAATATGTTGTGGATGATTCATCACAATAAATAAGAATAATTTGGCAAATTCAATTACCGGGCTTATCATTTTTCACTGGTAAAGGAAAAAAATTCCTATAGCTGAGGAGCAGATCAGTCTGTTCCTCAGCTATAAATTAACTGCCATGATCAAGGTTGACTTTTTCTAATTTGGTTTATATTTACAGTGATTTCAATTTACCTGCTTAAGGTATGTGGAGCTTAGTATGCCAGTTATTATTGCCGGGATGCACCGTTCAGGCACATCAATGACCACCAGGCTTCTAAATTTATGCGGACTTTACCTGGGTAGGGAAGAAGATTTAATGCCGCCTATGAAAGATAATCCCGAAGGTTTCTGGGAAAATATAAAATTTGTGGGCATAAATGATGAAATTCTCTCTTCCCTTGGCGGCAGATGGGATTCGCCTCCGTTATTGGAAGTTGGATGGGAAAAGTCTCCACTTTTGACAGATATTACTCATAGGGCACGCCAAGTCATTTCAGAAATATCACAGCAATCAATTTGGGGATGGAAAGATCCGCGAAATTCACTGACATTGCCCTTTTGGAAAAAATTACTGCCAAATTCAAAAATTGTTATTTGTTTACGCAACCCGATTGAAGTCCATCGTTCACTTTCGCAGCGCGGGCATGACTTCAATAATTTTACTTACGATCTTTGGTTAACATATTATGAACAATTAATAACATCAACCAAACCGCAGGAACGTATATATACCCATTATGACTCTTACTTTCATGATCCTCAATCAGAACTTCGGCGTTTGGTTGATTTCCTGGAATTAAATGTCTCAGATGAGACCATTAATATCGCTTGTCAAATAATTTCAACCAGTCTAAAAAATAACCGCAGCAGGATTAACGATCTTTATACAATAAACGCACCTGACAAACTACTGGATTTATACAGAGGACTTTGCCGGCAAGCAGGTCATATATATGAAAGATCCCTTTCTTCAGAGAAAAAAATATTCCTTCAAAACATTAAAGCAACTAAAGGATTCACAATAACACCCTCCAAAAGAGATGTGGAGAAAATCAATCAATCTCTTAAAATCGCGGACGCAGAAGTTTTACAACTCCAAAAGGAAATTACAAAACTTCTGGAGGAAAAAAGCACACTCCAATACACTATGAATAATATTTTTTCAAGTCGTAGCTGGAAATTGATGCAATTTCTCCAGAAAATCAGGTTATTTTTTATTCCACATGGAAGTGCGCGTGAAAAAAATATAAAGCTACTATTTAATTCGTTATTTGATAAATATATGGTGAATTTTATTCGTATTCTGAATAGTCAAGATCTGAGAGGATTTTCTCGGAGTAGTCGTAATCGTATCAAGAAGATGGATAACCCCATTCTTCTTCCTAAAACAAATAAAAGTATCCATACAAAAGTTATCTGTATTCATCCCCGCCTTGCGAGCCTTACCAGCCATCATTTTAATGAAGCTCATGGTTTTATTCAGGAATTTGCTCGGCGCGGGAAAGAATTCCTTTTATTGGTCAGTGTCCACGCCCCGGCGCAAATTACGGAAGAACTACATGCCCGCGCAGTTTTAGATGACCCCACTTTTCATATGGAATGGAGTTTCGAAGAGCGCAGTCATCGTTTCTTGAACATGTTGCATACACAGGTTGACGCCGATCTGAATGCCAATGATTGTGTGTTAATTACAGTCTCAACTCAACTTGAGGCGCATGCACTCACACGCTGGCTACAGGAATTATCTCAAAATAAAAAGCCCTGGATCGTCATTCTTTTTCTCAGTGACCGTTGGAACCGTTCGGGACGCGAGGAATATGAACGGCAGATTGCCGAGTTCCGTACACTAAAAGCAGCGATTACCCACCTCGCACATGAAGATGCCCAAAGGCTGATATTTTGTACACTCACAGATCCACTCGCTGATGAACTGAGCATTCTAATCGGTAAGAAAGTAGACGCTGCACCTATTCCGCTCGAATATAGCGACCCTGGGTTATACACTTCAACAAAGCCATATCCTCACCTGCCACGTGTGATGGTGCTTGGAGGTACGCGCCGGGAAAAAGGTTCGTATCTTATTCCTGATGTAGTGCGAGCCTGCCAATCACAAGTACAGGTCGAGTTCCTGATACATCTTGCAAACAATACTCTCACTCCCGAAGAGTCCGAAAAACTGGCGGGTATCACTGAGGAACCCCACGTTATCGTCATCCGCGAGCCGATGTCTCTACCCGAATACAATTTCGCTCTTGGCAGCGCGGATATCGCATTATTCCCTTACGAAGTCATTCCCTACCGCCAAAGGACTTCTGGGGTATTTGCGGAGGCAGTTGCATTTGGCTTGCCAGTGGTAGCAACTCGCGGCACATGGATGGCTGAACAAATAGAGGCAGGGCGCGCGGCGGGAGTAATATTCGATGATTTGCAACCGGACTCCATTGCCAAAGCCATTGCCTATTGTGTAAATAACTTAAAACCTTTACAGCAATCAGCACAGGAGCTAAGCACAGAATGGAGAAAGAAAACATCCCTTTCGGCCTTCGTAGATTTTATAGAGAACAAGTTACGCTGCGCACAGGAGTATGAGAAAAAAACATATCCAAATCTAAAGGCCAAGTCAGACGCTGTGACCCCTAATTGCTCCTTCATCCTCTCAATTGAACAGGGAAAGTTGGAATCTCAAGCGATTCTCCTGGTTGAAAGTCTGCGTAAATTTGGAGGCGCATACGCAGACTGTCCTGTTTATGCGGTTTCGCCCCGGCCTTCTCTGCAGATGAGCAAATCCTGCCATGATATTCTTAAGACAATGGGGGTTCAAGTAATTATTGAAGAATTATTGTCACCCAATGAAAGCTATGGACCAATTGCACGATTAGCCACCTGTGCCTGGGCAGAAAAGAATATTCCATCAGATATCATAGTGAGTCTTGATAATGATATTTTTTTTGCAGATGAGCCTGATTTCAGCTTAAAACAAGTCGACTTGCTAGCTCGCCCAGTAGATGTTAAGGGTATGTGTACATCAGGTCCAAGTGACCCATTCGACGAGTATTGGAGAAAAATAGCCCAATTGTGCGGTGTTGATTTTGAGGAAATTCCCTGGATTGAAACAACCGTGGATCGCGTTTCAATAAAAGCTTCCTACAATACTGGAATGATCGCAGTCCGCCCTCAACTGGGATTATTCCAAAAAGCCGAAGAAATGTTTAATGCTCTTCGGCAAAGTGATTTATCGCCGCATATACTTGGCCATCAACAAGTATATGCCTCGACAGGTTTCGTTGGCGCTGAGGCAAGTCGGTGGTGGGGTACGTCGCAGGCTGTGATTTCCCTTGCCGCAACTCAACTGCAGGCGAGAATAGCCATCGCACCTATAAATTACAATGTGCCCGCCCATTATGATGAGGTGTCTCTAAAAAATGCAATCCTCGTCCACTATCACTGGCTTCTTTTCAAAGATTATATAAAAGAATCCACTGTTCTTACCAAAGGAGAAGAGTTACCCTATACCGTACTCCAATGGTTAAAGAGCAAAACACCACTCAGCGATAATTAATCTTTACTATTTAATAAAGTGTGCATTGGACATTTTATATGGTGCAACATATCAGTACATTATCGAAATAAACTCAAAGGTGAGAAATGTCAACAAAAACAAAACACACTGGAAAGCTTTTTATCAGCTATCGCCGTTCCGATGTGCGCGGAATCGCTGGCCGCCTGAGTGACACGTTGGGCGCATACTTTGGAGATAACCGTATCTTTCGCGATATCGAAAGCATTGAGGGCGGCGCAGACTTTGGCAATGTGATCGAGCAGAATCTAAATAATGCGGATGCCGTGATCGTTCTAATCGGCCCAGACTGGTTATCGACAAAAAATGCGGACGGACAACGCCGCCTCGACGACCCGAAAGATTGGGTGGCAGAAGAAATCGCAGTTGCCATGCAATTGAAGAAATCTATTTTTCCCGTCTTGGTAGACGGTGCGCCCATGCCTCGCGCAGAAGAACTGCCAGAAAAACTAAAATCCCTCATCCGCTTCAATGCCATTGCCATTTCAGATGACCGCTGGAAATCAGATGTGTTGCGGCTGGGAAAGATCATCTCCTTTGAAATTCCATCCGCCAATGAAAGAAAACTCGCGAGAGTCAACATCGGAATTTCCTTTGCGTTATTCGCTTCCCTCTCCCTCACGGCGGGACTGGTCTCATGGAATTTTCTACACGGTGAAAAAGAATTGCTCAAACTTTGGCAATCTGGAATTCCTTTTGTGGTCATCATTGCCAGCACACTATTATTATCTTCCATCGTAAATTTAATTGACGAAGAACGAAAACGTTTTATCCATGCGAGTATGTTGAACGGAGCCTTGGGCAGTTTAATCTTTTTCATCCTGCTTCTCTTCCTCAATGAAACGCAGGAACCATTGACAATATTTTTCGGCACAAACCTTGTTGGAACCTTGATGCTCGCCTTCATGAATATGTCGGGATTCAAGGCAAAATAATCATCCTCTTGACAAATAGACGTTTATCTATATAATAAACCTTATGAAGTTTAACCCTGTCCTCTTTGCCAAAGCCATCTCTGATGAAACCCGTCAGAAGATCATGAACATCTGCTGCTGCTCCTCAATTTCAGTTAATGACATTGTTGAAAAGCTGGATGTTTCCCAGCCCACAGTATCCCATCATCTGGCGATATTACGGGAAGCGGAGTTAGTTACTGTCCGCGAAGAGGGCAAACAGACTTTTTACTCCCTCAACCAGGAACGTGTTGCGTATTGTTGCGGTCAACTGATGGTCAAGTTCGCGCCTGAATCCGTTGCAACCAAAAACCTGTTGAAAACCATCAAGGCCTGATCGGGAGCTGTCTTCGGCCAAGCTTGCACTGAGCTTGTCGAAGTGTCATGTTCCCGTTTTTTTGGCAAGTATCATAGACAAACTTCTATATGAAAGGAGATATGCACATGAACGAATTACCTGTTGTCACCAATGAATGTTGTGAAGGCGAATGCTGCGAAAGCGGTAATTGCGAAAGTGGTTGCTGTTAATGTGATATCTCTGTTTATCGCGCGGTAAACAGAGCGTACTTATTTCAAAATTTTTTAGATCAATCCATAGACAATCATCTATATAAAAGGAGGAACAAAATGACTCAATCCTCCACCCCCATCCATGAAATGGTCCGCAAAGATCACAGCCTACAAACCAAAATAGGAGGATAAGAAAAACGCATCTTGCTCGGACGAAAGCCTGCTTCCGTCCGAGTTGCATTTAATACACTGTGATATTCATCCTCTTGACAGCGCAATCTTTAGCAAGTAAAACAGATTCAGATCAAGGAGTATTATGAAAATCGTAACGGATTGCGCGGCAGATATGTCCAATGAAGAACTCAAGGAACTAGGCGTGACAGCAGCGCCATTATTCATCCAATTCCCCGAAGGCGAGGTGAATGCCACTGAAATTTCAGCCGATGATTTCTATAATCGTCTCGAAGCCATGCGGCCCAATATTCCAACCACAGCACAGCCATCCAGCGGGATATTCGCGGAGTTATATCGCAAACTCGCACAGACAGAAAAAAATATTCTGTCCATTCATATTTCATCTGGACTGAGCGGAACGATCAACGCTGCACGCGATGGCGGTGACCAGATCAAAGACATTGCAAACGTCAGCCATTGGGATACGCTCACTCTTTCAGGCGGCGAACGCTTTCAAGTACTGGCAGCGGCATTCGCAGATAAAGCAGGCTGGGCAATGGAAAAAATTCAGGAACGATTGAAAGCCATTCGTGAAAAAACCGAGGTGATATACACGCTTGACACATTGGAATATCTCGCACGCGGTGGCCGCATTGGACGTGTGAAAGCTCTGGCAGGCGCACTGCTCAACCTCAAACCCGTCATCCGCGTGGATGCAGATGGCAAGTACAGCACGGTCACCAATGGACGCACCCTGAGTAAATCGATGACGGCGATTGCAGATCATTTGGTGGAGAAATACGGAAATACTCCAGTGTGGGTTACTGTGTTACATGGCCGCTTCGCTGAAAAAGCGGAGTTGATCACCAGGGAATTTCAATCCAAACTCAACATCGCAAAGATTGAAGTGCAGCGCATCTCTCCTGTTTTGGGTGTGCATACAGGCCCGGGCATTGTCGGTGCCGCAGTAGTCCCGATGGACTTGATGAGCGATTTGGTGAAGTGAAAAGTAAAACGTAATAAGTGAGAAGTAAAACGGACTTACAAGTTGCAAGTCCGTTTGTAATTATGCTGAAAATCTTTTCGCTTTTTCTATTCTCTCGCCCAGCGGCGGATGGGAATAGAACATGAAGACCACCCATTTTTCAGGGTCAATTTCGCCGAGGTTTTGATTCGCCAGCCTTGTAAAAGCGGATGCAAAGGCTTCCCCTTTTTTTGTAGAAGACAAAGCATAGTCATCGGCCATGTTTTCGCGCCAGCGTGAGATGGCGTTGTCAATTGGTGAAGTGAGAAATCCGTAAATGCCGAGGATCAATGCAAGCGCGGGGAAAGCGGCAGGGTCGCTGACGGATAAGAAGCCGAAGTAATGAACAGCCCAATTCATTCCAAGAGAGGCGAGATAGAAGCCAATCGTGGTGGAAAGTGTGCCAAACGCAATGAAGAGCGGAATGTCGCGATGGACTTGATGTCCCAATTCGTGCGCGAGAACGGTTTCGATCTCGTCCAGTGAAAATTCGTTGATGAGCGTATCGCCCAAAATAATGCGGCGCGTGTTGCCGATACCCGTCAGCGCGGCATTGGCAGACTTGGTGCGTTTGGACATGTCAAATTTGAAGACGCCTTTTACTTTGGTATTGGCGCGCTCGGCCAGCTTCATCAGTCGGTCAGCGAGTTCTTGATGCTCATTGCCGAGGGGAATGTATTTGTTGAAGAGCGGCATAATAAGAATCGGCGCGAGATTAGACATCAACACACTGAAGACCAACATACCGCCCGCCACCCACAGCCACCACAGGTCGCCGGTGGCTCTCAAGGCAAGATAAAATAGTTCGAGCAGAATCAGGCCGAGGGGAGCGCCGATCGCAAGTCCCTTGAGTTGGTCCATAATCCAGTCTTTAAGCGTCTGATTGGACTGATCAAAGCGATGCGGGAGAATAAATCCGCTGTAATAACTGAGCGGGAAATTAATAACAGAAGCAACGCCGCCAAAGATAATCACATAAAGAGCAGTAATTAGTAACCAGTTATCGGTGAAAGTTGTAAGCCATGTACGGACTGAAATACTCCAGCCAAGGAAGAGCCATGCAAGGACATAGACGGCGCTGAAAATTGTATCCACCAGCCACAGGCGGCGTTTGATGCGGGAATATTGTTTGGCTTGTTTTTGTTTTTCGAGATCAAGTATGGTCATAAGATTTACGATTTACGATTTTGGATTTTGAATTACATTTCTGCAGCCAGCAATGCTATGATTTCATCGGATTTCATCACATCCCCGTAGGATTTTAGCGCGGCGAGAAATGCCTTGTGGACATGATCTGCGGGAATGGTTGTTTCGCCATATTTCAAATCGCGCGTGGCGCAGGCATCTTCGGCGACGATGACTTTGAAGTCAAAATCTGCGGCGGCGCGAGAGGTGGCATCCACGCACATGTGGGTCATCATGCCGGTAATAACAACGCGTTCAACATCCCAGCCTTTCAACATTTCCAACAAGTTGGTGTTGAGAAAGGAATTCGGTTCATGCTTGTAAACGATGGGTTCGCCTTCGAAATGCGCGGCTGAGTCGTGAATATCGGAGCCTTCACTGCCTTTGAGAAAGAAGGCCGCATCTGGTTCCAGTGAAATATGTTGAATGTGGACATGATGCCCGCCATGCTCTCGGAAACATTGTAAAAGCATGTAGGCTTTTTTTGCGGCGGCCAAAGGATTAATCAATTCATATTTTCCGCCTGGAAAATAATCTTTTTGAATATCGATTATCAGTAACGCTGTTTTCATTTTTTATCCTTCATCATTTGATTTATTTTCTCCCAAAATCAGCGGGATTCTCGCCCCACAAATCGGTTTCCCATTTCAAAATTTTATTCTCGGGCAACTCATTCTCAGCCAGCCAATTCTCCGCGCTGTGGATCAGGGCAAAAAGTACGGCATTTTTAGGCGTGTGATGGAGATTCGTTTTGCAAGCACCGTTCATTACCCACGCAATGGCGTTCTCTGAATCAGAATAAATAGCAACATGTGAGTTATGCTTAAATTGCCATGTCAACGCATGGACGATGGCGAGAAACTCACCTACATTATTTGTTCCTTGTTCGTAAGGACCTGTGTGAAAAATTTGTTCGCCAGTTTCAGTGATCACGCCGCGATATTCCACCTTGCCCGGCGAGCCGCTGCAAGCCGCGTCCACGCAAATGGAAGGCAGGATCGGCTGAGTACTGGCTGTTTTCCATTTTCCATGAGATGCAACTTTGCCTTTATAGTCATCATACTTGGCGAGGAAGGCGGCTTCTGCTTCTTTGCTGCTTCCAAAGGCTTTATATTGCGCGCCAACAAAACCTTTCACCTGTTTTTCACACTCCGCCCATGTAGTGAAAATGCCTGTCTTACGGCCTTTCCAAACGACGTAATACTTTTGCTTGATCACATATCAATTTTACATCAAAGACACTCTCTTATGGATTCGAACGCCATGAAAACTTATACCCAGTTTTTGATTTCTTCCTTGACAAAACTTTCAAAGCACGTAGAATAACGAACGAACTTATGAAAAAATTAAACTTTTGCTCCTGTCTATGGCGGGGTTCGTAGCCACCGCCTGAGACACTCGCCCCAAAAAGCAGTCAACGACTCAGAACAGTGGCACGGCCTCCGCGCACAAATTATCCTTGCGCAGGAATGTTCGCTGTCCTTATGTTTTATGTTGACTGCTTTTTATTATTAAAACCTACTTACGAAAAAGGAAACTTTAATCATGTCTTACGCACACCCCGAATATCTGGTTGACACTGAATGGGTCGCCAATCATCTTACAGACGCAACCGTCCGCATTATTGAATCGGACGAAGATCCCCTGCTCTACCCGATGGGACACATCGAGGGCGCGGTGCAGGTGGATTGGTTCAGCACATTACAGCATCCGCTGCGCCGTGATTTTGTCACCAAGGAACAGTTTGAAGAAATATGCGCCACACTCGGCATCGGGAATGATACAACCATCGTTTTTTATGGCGATAAATCCAACTGGTTCGCGTGCTATGCTTTGTGGGTCTTTGAATATTACGGCCACAAAAACGTCAAGATCATGAATGGCGGGCGCACCAAATGGGAGCAGGAAAAACGCCCGCTCGTGAAGGAAATTTCCTCGTATGCCCGAACCGCTTACAGTGCGAAAGATGCGGATAAGTCCATTCGCGCATTCCGTGATGAAGTCCTCGCGCATAGCAACGCGAAGAAATCTTTGGTGGATGTCCGCTCGCCGAAAGAATATTCTGGCGAGATGACTCATATGCCCAATTATCCGCAGGAAGGCGCGACTCGCGGCGGGCACATTCCCGCGGCTGTCAGTATTCCCTGGTCGCAGGCAGTCAACGAAGCTGATGCAACGTTCAAAACGACCGAGGAACTGGTTGCTCTCTACGAAGGAAAAAATATCAAGGCTGACGGAGATGTGATCGCCTACTGTCGTATCGGTGAAAGATCATCGTTGACCTGGTTCGTATTGAAGTATTTGCTGGGTTATCCCAATGTCAAGAACTATGATGGTTCATGGACTGAATGGGGCAACCTGGTGGATGCGCCAATTGAAAAATAAATAATGTCAACGTCCCGAAGGTTTTGCGTTCTGCGCAAACCTTCGGGACGTTTTGCATAAGGTGAGTTATGTCGTTGCCTGAAAAATTACAAGAGATCGTGGATGACTTCGCCGGTATGAGCCGCGAAGAAAAAATCGAAACGCTGATCGGGTACGCCGAGTCGTTGCCGTCCTTGCCAGAACGCTTTGCCGAAGAACGTGCAAAGATGCAGCCCATTCCCGAATGCATGACGCCTGTCTTTTTATTCGGCGAAAAACAGGAAGGCGGCGGCGTAATTTTTTACTTTGACATTCCGCCGCAATCTCCCACGGTGCAAGGCTTGGCCTGCATTCTGGCAACGGGGCTGAATGGTTGCAAGCCAGAAGAGATTTTGACTGTGCCCGCTGATTTTTTCGCTCCGATGAATTTGGAGGAAGCCATCTCAGGCCAGCGCCTGAATGGTTTTCGAGGCGTTCTGGCGCACATGAAACAAGCTGTTGTTAACCTGATCGAAAGTAAATAAAAAATCGGTTCTCCAGGACTTGCAGTGCTGCGCTACCAAACGTAAGTCGGATTACCAATCCGACTTACGCCGCATCGCCTGATGTGCTGGTCTATCACGGAAATTCCCATTGAACCAAAAAATCAGCCCCGCATAAAAAACGGGGCTGATTTTTAATTAACTCTCACACAAATATTATTTTTTATCTGGCAGGTCTGCGGTCTGCTATCTATACATTTTTACTGTTATTTCTCTTCGTCCCAACCCTGCTCTTCGACAGACATAAAAATATCTGTGGCAGAGATTAGGCCGATCAATGTGCCGTGGTCATCTGCGATTGGCAAATGGTGAAATTTGTATTTCTCCAACACCTTTGAGCACTCTTTCAACGTCCAATCTGCGCGGCCGGTGATGATTGGGCCAGACATGATCTCGCGCACAGTGGTCTCGGCTGGGTTACGGTCAGCGGCGACGATCTTCACACTGACATCGGTCGTGGTAACAATTCCATAGGATGGATTCTTCTCGCTGACATCCACGATGACACTGTGAATGTTACGGCGGCGCATGAGCGTCATTGCGTAGGAAACGCTTGAATCCGGGTCAACCACAACAACGGGGCTGGACATCCAATCACGGACTAAATGGGGCATGAGATTCTCTCCTTTGGTTGTAGAAATACAGCGAATTTATTTCACAATCAATTTTACAGCATCCAAGGCCATTATTGAGCCATCAGCAGCACTGAGGTCTTGAATCTCCAAATAAACATTACCCGCAGGAATGCCAGCTAATGATAGCGTTTCACTAAAAGTACCAGGTGCGCCCAAATCAGGTGCTGTGACCATAACAGGGCCAGAAGCAAGTTGATTGCCTGCTTCATCGATTATGAAATAATTTAAGTTATTTTCAAAGGGAGCAATACTGATAGTGCCGCTTACCACCATACTGCCCGTAGACTCTGTCCCATCGGCAGGAGAGATGATTTCTATGACGCGCTGTGCCCCGTCAGGTGTGGCGGATGTGTAATTCGTCAGACGAAACTGGTTATTGACCCATGAATATCTGCGTGTGGTTTGCAATTGCGGGCAACACGAGGGGTCGTTAAGTCCATGAATAATGGCATCCAGATAAACTTCTCCATTATTAATGGCAACACTGTTGATCATAGGCCGATCATCGATCATTGTGGAAGAAAGGAAAACGGGCAGGCCATTTACGTTTGCATAAATGGCAAGAAAGCCGAAATTACCTGTGCCGCCATAATTCTCAAAAAAGATAGCGGCGGCTTCGTTAACACCATCACCGTTTAAATCTCCAATGGCGGTGAAGTCTGCAAGTGTAATGGATACGTAATCTAGTGTTGTGACATCGGTCCCTTCTTGATAGTTTCCATCTGTCAGTTGAACCACCGCATGGTCATCGCGCGCACCGAGCTGATATTGGGCATTCTTGAGTTGGTCTGCGGTGAGGCTCGGAGCAGAAACTGTCGGCGCAAGAGTGGCTTCTTGAACGGGAACAACTGACGGCGAGTCTGATGCGGACAATGGAAATCTGCAGGCAAGTGTTGTCAGAGTCAATATCAAAAAAAAATGGGTGGAATTTCTGTAAATCATATCTGTGTCTCTTTATTTATTTAACTGTAAATGTGTTGAGAATGCTTGAAAATCTTTGGATAAGAGTGTCCCTGTCAAATTCGGTCACTGTTCCGGGATCGTAATTACCAACGTTTGTGGAGTGGATAAAGAAAATTACTTCATAGCATATGTTCTTATTGACCATGCGGTAAATTTCCTGCTGATAATAATTACCAGCGCCCGCGCCATCGGAAGTACTGTGTGTAAATGTAAATCCATTGATCACTTCGCTGCCAACAATTTGCTCGGCTCCGCCGCCGCTTTGATTTGGTTCTGTACAGGTTGCCACAACTTGAGCATCTGAAGTGGAACTGATGAAGATATAAGCCTCACTTAGGTTTGTTTTTTCATAAGTTTTCGAGTCGATCAGGTGAAGGGTCAACTCGGGATTGATTTTGTAATTGCCATAAACCGAGAGTGCAGGAGCAAAAGTATCAGGATATGTTAAAGAGGCACCAGTTGCTGGGCTGCTGTATTGAAAATATTGAATATCTTTCCCAGGCGGGTTGATCGCGACGCGCATTATGAACTGAGGCACGTTGCCACTGGGTGTGAGGGTCACAAAATAATCCTGAGAAGATGGCAGTCCACCGCGCCAAAACAGGCATTCTGTATCCGGTGCCTGTGGACAGAGAACACTGCCATCTGCAGCGCTGATCTTTATGGAGAGATATCCCCAATCGCCTTCTGGAACTTGAGGAAGAACAGAAATAGACATAATCTGTCCCTGCATGGCATTGACTGAGTATGTTTTGCTTGATCCCAATGGAATGACATCTGTTACATCAGCATATGTGCCATTGGTATTAAATTGAATCACATTTGACGCGCCAACGTTTACAGCAGGAGGAGTTGAAGTTGGAAGCTCTGCGGCCGGTTGAACCAAGGTTTGAACTATTTCGGTAAAAGTAGGAATCGGTGTGAATTGAACTATTTCAGTAGGCAAGGTTATATTTTCAATGGCAGAGGGTTGCGTAGGTGTAGCGCAAGCAGTAAGAAAAAAAAGAAGAAGGATGGGTATATTTTTTTTCATTTGATCTCCATATTTATGTTTAAACGTTTGAAAGTTAAAAACCATCAAACCTTCTAACCGATAAATTGAATTACTGTGGCTTCGCCTTGACCTACGCCAACGCAAAGTGCGACCACACCATACTTCAGATTGCCGCGGTTCTTCATTTCATGCACAAGAGTTGTGACAAGGCGAGCACCCGAACAACCCAGCGGATGTCCGATGGCAATTGCGCCACCATTGACGTTGACGAGTTGCGGGTCAATGCCGAGATCTTCGATAACCGCCAGCGATTGAATCGCAAAGGCTTCATTCAATTCCATGAGACCAATATCCTGTATTTGCAGGCCAGCGCGTTCAAGCGCTTTCTTCACAGCAGGCACGGGGCCAAGTCCCATGACACGCGGAGGCACTCCAGCAGAGGCCGAAGTGACAATGCGTGCCAGCGGTTTTAGATTCAACTCTTTGGCTTTTTCTTCACTCATGATTAACAACGCAGAAGCGCCGTCATTTAATCCAGACGAATTTCCAGCGGTAACAGTTCCCCCCTCTTTGGAAAAAGCAGGCTTGAGTTTGGAGAGTGATTCGAGCGTCGTATCGCGGCGCGGACGTTCATCCGTGTCTACGATCCTCGGTTCGCCTTTTTTCCCCGAAGGAGGAATAGAAACCGGAATTATTTCCTGTTTGAATCGGCCTGAATCAATTGCGGCAATCGCAAGTTGATGTGAACGCACCGAGAACGCATCTTGTTTTTCACGCGTAATATGCGGGCGTTCCCTGGCGATGTTTTCAGCAGTTTCGCCCATTGATTCAGTGCCGTACATTTCCTTCATTTTGGGGTTAGGATAACGCCAGCCAAGAGCCGTATCGTAGGCAGTCAGATTTCCAAAAGAATATCCACTTTCCGCTTTTGGCAGGGAGTACGGTGCGCGGCTCATCGATTCAACTCCGCCCGCGATGTAAACATCTCCCTCACCCGCTTTGATGGCGCGCGAGGCTTGATTAATTGCGTTGAGTCCGGAAGCGCACAACCGATTCACAGTCACACCGGCTGTTTGTAATGGCAGACCCGATAACAGCGCGGCCATACGCGCCACGTTACGGTTATCTTCGCCCGCCTGATTCGCGCATCCAAGAAATACTTCTTCGACCAGCGCCGGGTCAAATAGATTGCGTTCAAGAATGGCTTTGATAACATGTGCCGCCAAATCATCCGGGCGAACCGAAGCGAGCGCCCCGCCCAACGCGCCGACTGGTGTGCGAATAGCATCCACAATTACAACATTTATCATATTTTCCATCCTCTTTAATTTCTGTAATCCATCCAACGGGAGTATAGCATATCAGGAAAAAATGCCGACATGGGTAATTCCAAACCATTCTAAAAGCATGAACACCAAAATAGCGGCCTGTGCGATAACCCAAAACCAACAGGTTGCTGGGTTTGTCTTGCGCGAAAGCCCTTTTGCGCGGGAGCCCCATTTTTAACAATGATCTCACCGTTATAAAATTCATATACCAGAACGCCCGCCATAATAAATGCAATAAATAGTTCCATGATTTTCTCCGTTTTATTTGAATTATACCTATCTAAAAGGGGTGATAATGACACTCGCGATACGCTGTCATTATCAGGAAAGGAATGAAGCCATTTCAGAGTATACTGCCCGTTACCATTTGAATTTTGCGTAAAATTTATTTTTGTTAATCTCCGCCATAAACCACACAAGGAAAATACAAATTATGTTTTTATTTCAAGTTCCTCCACAAACTCGTTTTGACCTTAACTTTTCCATTCTCGGGTTCCCAATACGCGTTAATCCATTATTTTGGGTAATTGCAATTCTCTTTGGGTCTTCCTCCAGCAGCATCTCCGGCTTGCTGAGTTGGGTTATCGCCATTTTTGTTTCCATTCTTATCCATGAATTGGGACACGCTCTTGCCTTCCGCCGCTACGGACAAGACTCAGAGATTATCCTGCACGCCGCGGGCGGCCTGACCGTGCCAAATTCTTTTTCACGGACAGGCTCAGCCAACCAGCAAATTATTATTTCACTGGCAGGTCCATTTGCTGGATTTTTCTTTGCCGCGCTTATTTTTGTTATATCGCTTGCCCTGGGTGGCATAATAGTTCCCACTACAATATTTGGATTCATTCCCTTTCCCATGGTTTTCATCCCTATCGGCGGGGACATTTTGAATTCATTTTTTATGAGTCTGCTTTGGGCTAACATTTTCTGGGGCTTCATCAATCTGATGCCTGTCTATCCATTGGATGGAGGTCAGGTTACCCGATACATCTTGATCCAAACTGATCCAGTGAATGGAGTGCGCACATCGCTTGGCGTTTCGGTCATCGCAGGCGCAGCAGTCGCCATTGCGGGTTTTCTCTTTTTAGGCAGTATCTATATGGCAATTTTATTTGGGTTTCTGGCTTTTCAAAGTTTTCAAGCGATGCAAAGCAGATATTAAATTCGCCCTGTTTGACATACACAAAACCCCCCGAAATTTCGCGGGGTTTTCTTTTAACTCTTGTCAAACAAAGAGTGTCTAATTCCGTGGGCTTACCAAAAGATTTCACCACGGAACACACAGAAATCACAGACCTGTGCCCGTAGGGTAGAAAAATCCCTTAAAAAACCTCCGTGATCTCAGTGGTAAAAATACTTCTTAGCCATTCTTTTAGGCACTCTCGCCAAACATAATTCACGCTCATTTTTATCCAAACCATCCGCAGTTTGCTGTCAGCCGTCAATCAATCCATGAAAAGTAAAACTTTGGAAACCACAGGTAGAAGGCTATGCAAAAAATACTGGATTGATATTGAATTCGCACATTGCAGCATTTTTTCCATAAACAAAAGTTCCAACTGATCCCTTTATGACAGTTGGGACTTTTTTATTAAGGCGCCATCTCCAAATTCCCTTTGATTCTCAAAAGATGAATATATTGATTTTGGTTATCAAGGATTTTTTTACCTGACCTCTTATATCAGTATTTTTTCGCAAAATCACGATTTTTTCCGTCTGTTTTTCAGCCTTCGTGTCTCGGCGGTAAAATGACTTTTTCAAGAATCAAACTGAGGCTGCCTTCTCCTTGACTTAATTATAATACTATAACTATAATACAAGTATTATAGTTATAGTATTATAGTGCTACACGAAAGAGGAGCTATGTCCCTAAAACACGCAATTCTTGGCTTCCTGTCTTTTACCCCGTTTTCAGGGTATGACCTCAAAAAAGCCTTCGACCGTTCGGTACAGCATTTCTGGCCTGCCAACCAAAGCCAGATCTATCGCACGCTTGCACAGTTGGATGAAGAAGGTCTGGTTGAAAAAGAAGTGGTTGAGCGCGAAGAACGCCTCGACATGAAAATTTACAACATCACCAAAACGGGCCGCGCCGAATTACAGCAGTGGTTGTCCACGCCTCTACCCGCGCATGATACCCGCGAGCCATTTCTCATTCAAATTTATTTTGGAGGCAAAATCAGTGATGAAGAGATACTCAATTTATTGCGTCTCAAACTCAAAGAGATCGAAGAACAGTTGGCTGTGTATGAAGCCGTATATCAGATGACCCAAAATACACCCGGCAAAATCACAGACCCTCGCACAATTTTTTTCGGTATGCTCACCCTCGAACTGGGATATATCAACAGCAAATCTGACGCGGTCTGGCTGCGTTCTGCCATTCAACGCGTGGAAACAAAAAATTACAACATTCAAATAGGAAAATAAAATGAACAAAACAATTCGCAATATCATTATCGTGGCGCTCTTCACCGTAGGTGGCGGCTGGCTCGGCATCTGGCTTAACCACGTCACCGGCAACACGCAGCCGCCCTTGCAAAGCTTGGGCGCGCTGGTCTGGCTCACCTCTCCCGCCTTATCGGGCTTCTTACTGCGTGCCATTGGTGGAGATGGCTGGAAGGATTCCGGCTTCGGGTTGAATCTCATCTCAGGCTGGAAGTGGTATCTGGTGGCGCTCCTCGTCTATCCGCTCGCTGCTCTCTTAACGTGTGGGCTGGCTCTGTCCATCAAAGCCATCAGCGCTGACGGATTTGCCACACAAGGCTTCAGCGCATATCTATCCATCGCGGGCGTCATGTTCGTTGGCTCGCTCATGAAAAATTTCTTCGAAGAGTTTGCCTGGCGCGGCTACCTCACCCCAAGATTGGATGCGGCAAAAGTCCATCCGATCCTGAACCATTTGATCACCGGCATTCTGTGGTGGTCATGGCATTTGCCATACTATTATTATTTCCTTGATCGCGCCATCCTGAAGGATTCCATTACGACCAGCATCCCTGTTTTTCTTATCATCAGTTTATTTGTCATGTTCCCTACTGCCATTTTATTTGGCGAATTAAGGTTAATCAGCAAATCGGTCTGGCCTGTCTTCATTTTGCATAATGTACTCAATGCCTTAAGCATGCCGCTCATTGCAAACGGCTTTATCAAAACTAATGGAGCACTCGGATTCATCTTCACACCCACCAACGAAGGGATTGTCACCTCCTTGTTGATGGGCGCGGCTGGGCTGCTTCTCTATCAGTACCGAATAAAAAACAGCGTCACCCAATAACCCCCCATCCCCACATATTTCACAAAACAAACTGCGGTACGCATCGAGAAGCAATTTATATTCCATCCGCAGGCACCCTGACATCCATCATCAGGGTGCTTTTTTGTCCCTTGAAAATTTAGTAAATATATACTAAACTTGTAATAAGTCACTAAAAAGGAATCAACATGTCCCCAAAAACCTATAAAGTTTCGCGACGAACAAAAACCAATATTATTCAAAAAGCGGTTGAACTCTTTAACGAATTAGGCGCAGCTTCAGTCTCAATGAATGCGCTGGCTGAATCACTTGGCATCAGCGCAGGGAATTTACAATATCACTACAAGGGCAAGGAAAATGTCATCCGAGACATTCTGGAGGAAATGTTCAAGGAGTTTGATGTGATCTATCAACCCTCAAACACGCCGTTCACAATCGACACCTTACGGCATTTGATGCGCCTTAACTTTGACATCATCTGGAAGTATCGTTTCTTCTTCCGCGAGCTGGGTGCCCTGCTCCGCAAAGACAAGATCCTCACCAGTCGATTCCGCCAAATTCAAGAAAAAAGACTCACAGAGCAGAAAAATATTATTAAACAGCTGGCTGGCTCAGGCAGAGTCGAAACGATTCTCAGTCCCGAAGAACTGGATACGATTGTCCTTACTGGTTGGGTTTTAGCGCATACATGGCTGCCTTACATTGAAAGCATGGGACAAAAAATAAACGAAGCCGCGTTGAAACAGGCGGTTGAGGTTATGGTACAGCACTACAAGCCTTATTTGCAGGAAGCTAAATAAAAAAGCCCAAGTCTCATATCAAACGTAACTCACACCAACATATTTATTAATTAAAAGGAAAAAATACAATGAAAAACTTACTGAAATTCGAAGAGTTATTTATGTTCGCCTTTAGCATCTTCTTTTTTACCAAACTGGATTTCGCATGGTGGTGGTATCCTGTGCTGCTCTTCACTCCCGATCTGAGCATGATCGGCTATCTTGCCAACCCGCAAATTGGCGCTCTGACTTATAACTTTATCCACCACAAGGCGCTGGGTATCAGCCTATTTGTGATTGGTGTACTGCTGGTCAATCAGCCACTACAACTGGCTGGCATAATCCTCTTCGGCCATTCCAGCATGGACCGTATTTTGGGGTATGGCTTGAAGTATTCAGATACATTCCAGCACACTCATTTGGGAACGATCGGTAACATATAAAAATTAGCTGGAAACCGCCGTGATTAAAAGCTTTTGCACAGCATCACAATAAAATCTAAAGGCCTGCAATGTTAAAAACAAAGCCCAAACAAATAAGGATATTATCCCTGTTTATTACCTGCATATTTTTTCTGGCCTCATGCGGGAGTAATATTTCAGGCAAACCTCCATTTGATGAGTTAGCCTATTCGCCCGACTTCAATCAGATTACTTCACTCAATGGGCATACCTGGGATGTGACTTTCGAGCTGCCAGTTGACTCCACATTTACAGGCGTTGTACGCCATATTTCGCTTTGGTATGACTCGTCTGCGCCATTCATGTCGCATGATATTCTCGTCACCACAGGAGATTTTACTTCACAGGATTTTGTAGATGTAAGCGTAATGGGACACAAGTTTTTTTATCACTGGGACGATGCGCGCCCAACGGGAACCATCAACCTCCTTCACATCTTCCCCGCCACTACGGAAATTTTTGACCAATTGAAACAGATTAAGAAATGGGACAACGTCAGCATCAGCGGGCGGGAAATCCTTAAAATTGACAAATACGACGCAGACGGGAAATATCTCGGATACATGACCGACGCGGGCTGCAATACAATTTTGGTAACCTCTGTAACCATAAACGCAGTCGGCACGCCAATTCCATAATCTCTGATGACTGATGAAACAGAAGAAAAAACTGAATAGACAAGGGAGAACGCACACAAAAAAGAAATGACCTTCGGCGTTCTTGTCTGTGACGCTTGGCACTACTCGCAATTGTCGGAAAACGACATAATCAGGTTGGCGGTAATCCCGCTAAATTATGTCCGACTTCTCGTATAAAAGGAGTTGAAATGCCTGCTAAAGGTTGGATCGAAGTTAGTGATACCTACTGCAAAGGATGTGAAATTTGCATAGGAGCATGTCCACAGAATGTGATTGAGCTACATATGTCACATCTCACCCCCAAGGGCTACCACCCCGCGCACACGTTCAAGGACGGTTGCACGGGGTGTGCTATTTGTGCGGTAGTTTGTCCCGATGCGGCGATCACGGTTTATCGTGAGATGGCGGCAAAAACAACGGTGTAACGTTCAAGGATGAAAGGTGAAATATGAAGGATGAACGCTTCGCGAAAATCCTTCGTGTTTAATACCTTTCACGGAGATAAAAATGCCAAAAGAATTATGGAAAGGGAACGAAGCCATTGCAGAAGCCGCCGTTCGCGCGGGGCTGGAAGCATACTTCGGGTATCCCATTACCCCTCAAACAGAAGTACTTGAATATCTTTCACGGCGTATGCCCGAATTGGGACGTGCTTTCGTGCAGGCCGAATCTGAGCTGGGCGCGATCAACATGGTCTATGGCGCGGCTTGCACTGGCGTGCGGGTCATGTCATCTTCATCCAGCCCGGGGATGAGTTTAATGATGGAAGGCGTTTCTTATATTGCGGGGACTGAAGTGCCCGCGGTATTGGTCAACGTGATGCGCGGCGGGCCAGGACTTGGCAACATTGCACCCGCGCAAGCAGACTATAACCAGGCTGTCCACGGCGGCGGGCATGGCGATTATCGATCCATTGTGCTTGCGCCTGCTTCGGTGCAGGAAGCGATTGATCTGATGGGGCTTTCGTTTGAACTGGCGGAAAAATATCGTTCCATTTGTATGCTGATCCTGGATGGCTGTGTGGGGCAAATGATGGAACCCGCGCAAATGCCTGAGATGAAACCAATTCAACGCGCAAATTGGGATTGGGCAACTGACGGCAAGATGGGTAAACGCGAGCGCCGCATTCTCTCCTCCATTTATCTGGATCCGATTGAAGAAGAGAAGATGAATCTGCGGGTATTAAATCGCTGGCGAACTATTCAATCAAACGAAGTTCGTTATAAGGAATATTTTATTGATGATGCTGAATTTGTCATCATCGGCTTTGGCACAGCGGGACGCGTGGCTTTATCGGCTGTGCGCGAGGCACGCGCTGAAGGGATCAAGGTGGGTTTGTTAAGACCGATCACTGTCAGCCCGTTTCCGATTGAGGTAATTGAGCAGTTGGCAGGGCGGGTTGATGCGTTCCTCGTCACAGAGATGAATTCAGGGCAAATGTTGGAAGATGTCCGCCTGGCGGTGAAAGGCCGCGTCCCGGTTGAATTCTATGGACGCATGGGTGGAGTGGTTCCATTCCCTGATGAAATCCTAAATGAGATTCATCGCATGGCGAAGAGCAAGTTGAGCCTGGACGCGAATCCGCGTGATGCCTGGCTGGAACGCATGGCGCACGCATAGAGGTAAACATGGCAACTGAAAATTTAGTGTACGAAAGACCCGAAGGTTTTACAGATACGCCCACCCACTATTGTCCGGGCTGTACGCATGGCGTGGCTCATCGTTTGGTCGCGGAAGTTTTAGAAGAGATGGGGATCATTGACAAGACCATTGGCGTTGCGCCTGTGGGATGCGCGGTGTTTGCATACAATTATTTTGATACTGATTTTGTGGAAGCGCCACACGGACGCGCGCCCGCGATGGCAACGGGTGTGAAGCGTGTGATGCCTGACCGTATTGTATTTACCTATCAAGGCGACGGCGATTTGGCTTCGATCGGCATGGGTGAAATTGTGCATGCCGCCGCGCGCGGTGAAAATATCACGGTCATCTTTATCAACAATGCGAATTTCGGCATGACAGGCGGACAAATGGCGCCGACCACTTTGCCGGGGATGAAAACTTCTTCATCGGTCAATGGACGGGACGTGGAAACACAGGGATATCCAATCAAAGTCTCTGAGATGCTTTCCACATTGGATGGCGTGGGATATTGTGTGCGCCGCTCACTGCATGACCCAAAGAATATTCGTCTGGCGAAAAAAGCGATCCGCATGGCGTTTGAAGTTCAGGCACGCGGACTCGGTTTCTCAGTGGTCGAGTTACTTTCCACCTGCCCAACCAATTGGGGCATGACACCTGTCAATTCGTTGAAGTTTGTAGAAGAGCACATGATGCCCGCCTATCCATTGGGTGATTTCAAAGTCAGTGATGCGATCAAGCAGATAAAAATTTAGCGATATTTGATCATTCGATATTCGAAAATTGAGTATCGAATCCCGAATATCGAAGGAGCGAAGCAACATATGCAAAAAGAAATTATCATCTCAGGTTTTGGCGGGCAGGGCGTGCTGTTTGCGGGTCAGGTCATTGCGTACGCGGCCATGGATTCAGGCAAGGAAGTAACATGGATTCCGTCGTATGGCCCTGAAATGCGCGGCGGGACGGCGAACTGTACCGTTGTCATTGCGGACCATGAAATTGGTTCACCGCTGGTGAAGAATCCGCCGCTGGTGATTGCGCTTAACCTGCCTTCGTACGATAAATATGAACCTATGATGCAAGTCGGCGGGACGCTGGTCGTCAATCAGTCGATGGTGGATCGCGGCCCAAAACGGGACGACATCCACACGCTCTTTGTCTCAGCCAATGAAATCGCAGAACAGATCGGCGACAAGAAATTAACCAACATGGTTGTTGTTGGCGCACTGCTGGCAGCCTTGCCCGAAGTAACAGTCGAAATGCTTGAAGCCGCGCTCA
>Ga0209181_10002951_pt1 | contig 27112 bp, 15 predicted proteins | sample MAT05_FD_187208 | JGI IMG/M metagenome (GOLD analysis project Ga0209181, IMG submission 187208) | Freshwater microbial communities from Lake Fryxell liftoff mats and glacier meltwater in Antarctica - MAT-05 (SPAdes) (version 2) | ecosystem: Environmental > Aquatic > Freshwater > Ice > Liftoff...
TTGGTTCCAGTGCCTGCTGCATCTTTCAATCGCAAGATTGTTTCAACCGTTTTGAAAGTAATGGTTGGGTTTGCACCTAAACTAACTATATTGATAGAGCCTTGCTGCTGTTGCTGATTGGCATAGGTCAATCTGAAATAATAATTTACTGGCAACAATTCCATATTGCATTTACCACTGGCGGTTGTTCCAGTGCCAAAAGTATTCCAATTGCTGGCATAATAACCCACACTTATGCCTTCATTGTTGTATAAAGCATTTGCACTATTTCTTAGTTCAACCACAACATTCTTTGTTTGGAAAGTAACTGTGGTGGTAGTGTTTATGTTGTAGCTGCCCAATTGTTGCTTTGCATTTGCATAGTTCATGCCGAAATAAGCATTATTTACAGTGCTCGGGAACAATACCAGTGCAATTCCGCTAGCGTTTGTATTGGCAACATTGTTTGACCATGAGGATACATATTGATCGACAACGCCACCAGATATGCCGGCACCACTGCTGTTAAGTAATTTTACAATTACAGGTTTATAGCCTAAAGTGCAGCCCGATACCACAAGGTTGGCATCTGCACCACTTATTTTAAATACATAGTTCCCTGGCAACATATAACTGTTGGTGAAACTCCAAAAATAGCCATCTACATTTCCTTTAAAGCTTATACCTGTGCCTGTGATTGTAACCAATGTGGTTTTAAAGCCAACCGTTTGGGCAGAGCCTGTTATAACCGTTGCACCCGTTTTACTGTTGTAATGGTTGTAGGTAGCAGAAAAATCATACGACTCTGGCAATAAATCCAATGCCAATATACCGTTGGTTGTATTGCCCATATTCCAGTAGTAACCATCGATGTTGCCTTTTATACTAATGTTCCCTGCTGCTCCAGCTAGAGCCACATCGTAGCAATCTGTTATTTTAACTGTGGTACGCGTAGTTCCAAAGTCTACATTTTGATTGCTTCCGCTAATGGTTGCAGTTTTTGCATTTCTTCCATGGTTGTAATCCATTTGAAAGCTATAACCCGAATTGGGTAACAAGTTCATGGTTAATACACCATTCGTTGTATTTCCCATGTTCCAATAGTAACCATCAATGTTGCCTTTTACAGCAACACCTGCATTTGGACCTGTAGTAATGACGCTGCTCAAATAATCAAGCAATCGCACACTTACACAAGTGGCTGTAAAATCTACAGTTTGGTTGCTGCCCGCAATGGCTACTCCTGTTTGTGTATTGCGACCATGATTATAATCTAATCTGATGTCGTAAGAATTCGTCAATAGGTTCAGTGTAAGCATGCTGTTGGTTGTGCTTCCCATATTCCAGAAATAACCGTCAATATTGCCTTTTATAGATACATCGCCCGCCAATACTGAGTTTGGTGCTGGCACAGGTCCGCTTACATTATAATAACTAGCTTGACTGCCTTCTAAAATTTGACGATCCGCGGTAGACATCTCAGCACCAAATGTTACTATTTCAGAAATCCAACCATCCAAACCTGTAGCCAAATCAGCGCGGCTTCCAATGTACAAAGGTTGCCCTGCATCTGAATAACTACTGCCAATTGAGGTTGAACCATTACTGCTGCCATTGTAAAAAGTATTTAGATTACCACCAGGGGTGCCTTGATATGTCCATATACCCATAGGTTCTGATGCTTTGAAGGCATTCGTATGGTCGAAGAATTTAAAACCGCTGCCATTTCCTGCAACAAATCTTGCGTTGTAGAAATCCAAAGGCGCAGGTACATTTTTGTTTACAGCACCCGTTTTGTTAACGATAGCGTTATAGGTATTATTGCTGTTTACTTTAGCAACTCCATTGTATGAAACACCTGAACTATAGGCAGTAAAGGTGCTAGTAAATAATCCATAATTCATTCCCAAAAAGCGAATTGCCGGCTGGCTATTTTGTCTTTCAACTTGGCCTGCATCAACAATTCGTGGTTGACGTGCTGTATTTGACTGACTGGCATTTCTACCATTTCCGCTTTGGTCATACCATATCGTAACAAAGCCGCTTCCTGTTCCAACAAATGTCTTTAAACTTGCCGTATCTAGATCACCATTTGCTGTGAATCCTATTTCTTGGGTTGTGTTGTCAGCGCTTCTGCGAACTTGTATTAAATTGCCAAAGTATGCTGCACTTATGCGTCTCATACTGAATGAAGCAGGCGAAGATTGGCTTATTGAGCTTAGTGGGTTTTGAGCACTTGCCATTATTCCATTGCAATTGCTTATGGTAATTTTTACACAAGCTGCCGTAAAATCTACAGCTTGGGTTGTTCCTGAAACGCTTACAGCATTTGTGTTGGTACCATGGTTATAATCCATTTTAAAACTATAGGATTCTGGCAATAGGTACATGTTTTTAATACCTGAAACGGTATTCCCCATATTCCAAAAATAGCCATCAATATTGCCTTTAAGTGCTATACTACCTGCACTACCCGTGGTAACGATGCCATTACAATTTTTTAAATTTACGGATACCAAGGTGGTTTGAATGAACGCAGAATCTGTTCCTGCTACTATGCTAAAATAGTTCCGGCCGTGATTGTAATCTACATAAAACAAATAGGTGGACCCAGATGCCAAATTTGGAATAACCAAAGCCCCATTAGTTGTGCTGCCTTGCGAATAATAATAACCTCCCACCTTCATATAAACCGATGCCGCAGCACCAGATAAGGATGAAGATCCAGTTTCGTCGAGAAGTTTAACTGTGGGACTCACTACTGAAGCATTAACAGCACCAGTTAGGTTGCGATGACAAAGCATCGAAATTCCCAGCAGTAGAATGGGAATTGATTTTTTGAAAATAGTTTTCATGTCTTTAATTAGGTATTAGTTGTAAAACGAAAGTAAAAGTATTGAATGTACTAAATTTTAACAATTTACAAACCATGGGTTTGAGTTTACGTATGGGTATTTTTAACTAAGTAGTCGCCCCTCATAAAGTCATTATTTTTACTAAGTCATGTGAAATTAGTTTGGGTGTTTGTCATCATTTTTGCCCGCTTTGCGCAAAAATAATGACAAACCCTTTTCGTAAGATGGTTAATTTCTATAAATATATGGCTCCGATAGAGCCAGAAATCTGGACTAATTTGCGGGTTTTTAACCGCCTATGCAAATTTCTTGCAAAGTAAACCACATATTTATTTAACTGTAGATTGATTACCGCTGGTTTTGCCAGCTTTATGAGGCTCGACTAAGTAAGAAATTTCAAAAAAATATGGACTTAACTCAAACCCGCCAGTGTTTTGTAAAACAAAAAAACCGCCAACATAAGTTGGCGGTTTTTTAACTGTTATTCTAAAAGATGTTTCGATTAGTGCTGTATAATGATTCTTGAATTTACCTGAGTTCCATTCATCGTCACTTTTACAAAGTAGATACCGTTAGATACTGCTGAAACATCTATGCTGCTTTGTGTTTTTGTATCCATGCTTTTTTGCAATACCAATTTGCCTTCTGCTGTATAGATCATCAAGTCAGCTTGATCCGCTTCATTGGGCCACGCTATATTCAATTGTGTTTGGCTTGGATTCGGATAGAATGTAATCGCAGATGGTACATAAATGCTCAATTTGGCAACTACTGTTTTGCTCGCCTCTTTGTGCGATTCTAGGTCTACTATAACCAAACGGTAGTAATAATTTTTGTTCGCCACTACCCCTAAATCATTATAAGAATACCTGCGTTCTGTAGTAGAATTGCCGGCTGCATTTACCCTGCCAATGGTCACAAACTCTCGGCCGTTTTCGCTGCGTTGCACATCAAAATATCCTGAATTGGTTTCGCTGGCTGTTGCCCATTTTACCTGTATAAATTTATTGTGAACACCTTCAGCCGCCAAATACAACAATTCTACCGGCAATGGGGTTAGACCCAAAGGACCGGCTCCTCCGCCACCTCCTGAAAATCCACTTACCAAAAACTGTGCATAATAGTTGTTTAAGGATGGGTTACCCAGCACCCATGTTGAATCTGTTGGTACCGAATTATACGCTAAAATTTTAACATCCGCTTGAGCCAACGTGGCTACCGCGGCATGGGCAGGTTTGGCAATGTTGGTTACTTTCCAGAATGTCATATCATCGGGTCCAAAAATGCCGGGAAGCGAATTGGCCACCAACGTATTGCTAACATTCGTTACGTCAGTGCTGTTGAAATAATAACGCACACTCACTTTGGAAATGGGTTGTGTGGTTGGTGCTACATTCCATGTGCGATTCATAGCTGCGTATCCAAATGTGTTGCCTACAAAACCTGTACTTTGGGGATAGAAAATAGCGCCTGTGCTGTTTATTTTCAAGGATATTCCATTCTCTGGAATTACAGCGCCAGTACCACCCAATTTTAGAGAAAGTAGTAATTTTCCTTGGCAATCGCAATAATGCGTAAATCCGCTTACTGGGCTAGTATAACTCATATTAGACGTAAATGTACCAACTGCCGTGGCAACGGTACTGTTGCTGTCGCACTGGTTGGCGCAGCTTACCCCTGAAGTAACTGCACCAGGGCTGATCCAGTTGGAAGTAGCGCCCGTGAGGGCAAAGTTGGTTAATGTACCATTGATGACTGAAGCACTTGCATCTGTTGCTGTAACAACGGTAGGATTGCTGCCACTGGCCAATCCCTGGTTGTAATGATAATTCAACACCAGTTTGTTGTAATTGGTAGAGATTTCACAGTTCCTACGCGTACTAATTTCGCTTACACAGAGTTCTTTAGCCCAAATGCGGGTTTCGTCAATTTCTCCAAACAAATACTCTGCAGGTCCTCCGCCGTAGGTCCAATATCCACCAATTCTTGCTGTATAGCTATTGGTAATATCGCCAGATGCGATGGTGGTATTCTGGAGTTGGTTTCCTCCATAGTCTACACCATCAATAAAAATGTGCAAACCGGCTGAGGTGTTAGAGCCGTCATAAGTGGCTGCAATATGATGCCAAGTATTGTCACGAATATCTGTAGGGAAGTTTGACCGAAGCCACATGTTCTGTGAAGCATTGCTATAGTTACCCAGAAGGTAGAATTCAATTTTCCCATCTCTTCCTGCGCCGTTGGTGCATTGTAGACCCCATCCTGCCGGGTTGGTTGAACCTTGTTTGCATACAATCTGTTGGTCCTGTGTGGCTCCGCTGGTAAACTTGACCCAAGTTTCTAAAGAGAAAGGGGTAGTCTTTGTAAAATTATAAACGGCAGGATTCCCTAAATCTATGTAGTCGTCAACCCCGTCCATGTTCAGTGCAGCACCAGCAGTGGCTCCATTGCCCTGAATGGTAAAATCATACATTGCTTCATCACAATCGTCGCTTAAAATATTCAAAGTTGTTGTTTTAATGCCTGTACTAGTTGGCGTAAATGTTACTGTAATTGTGGCGCTTGCAGAAGGAGCAATAGGCCCTGATGGGGCAATGCTACCCACGGCAAACATGGCTGCGTTGCCGCCGCTAACACTAGCGCTGCTAATGGTAAGTGCAGAAACACCCAAGTTCTCAATGGTATAGGTTCTGGCAAAGGGCGTATTTAAACCTACACTGCCAAAATCTGAGTGATCTGCTGATGCTGGTGTTATATCTCCATCCAATATGGATACGGCATTTCCTTTTACATTTATTTCTGGGCCATATACGCCGCAGGAAATCCCAGAAATTACAGCTGGATCACCCACCCAATTTGAAGTACTACCTGACAATGCAAAGTTGTTTAAAGTTCCAGTATTGCTATTGCCACTTGCATCTGTTAAACTGGTAATTGCTCCATTTGAACCCTCAGCGATGCCTTGGTTAAAATGGTAATTGGACAATAAGCCGTTGCCTGTTGTTGCAATCTCGCAATTCATGTTGTTTTGAATTTCTCCTTGGCACAATACACGATTCCAAATGCGAACCTCGTCGATGTTCGATGTGCTAAACCCTTGTCCATCATCTATCCACCCACCTATGGTTAAAACTTTCGCGTTGTTGTTGTTTATGGTTCCTGTTAAAGATGAAGAACCAACGAGGACCCCATTGACATACATTTTATGTGCCCCAGATTGGTAAGTTATGGCAATATGATTCCAAACTCCATCGCCTGGTGCTGCTGCACTTGTAATGGCAGTTGTGTTAAATGTATAAGGATTCCAAATAATTTTTGCGGTCGCTGGGTTTGAGCCGTCTAAGGCGATTAATTGGTTTGTAAAAACACCATCACTTTGCCTAGCTAACACAGCGCCCCATTGATTTCCATAACCCTGATCCTGGGTACCAGACCATTTAACCCACATTTCTATGGTGCCGGACTGTAGGTTGTTTAATCCGCCGCCTGCAGGAACAGAAACGTAGTCGTTGCCACCCACAAAGTTTAAAGCAGACCCTGGAAAATTGAGCCCGCCTGTTACATTTGCCAATGCAAAGGGACTGAAAGTTGTAAAATTGATGGATGATGTGATACTGCCGCTTCCGTTGGCTGTGCCTGTGCCGCCTAAATCTGTCCATGCTGCGCCACTCCCCTTTACCAGTCTTAAGTTTGTGTTATCGGTTACCCCATCATCATTTCCATAATGAGCCTTCACACTTGCAGCCGTTATATTACCTGCCGATGATCTGTCTATTTGCCAATAACGGACTGGTGATACCTTGTCTGTGCCGGCAGCCAAAGTTAATCCTAGGGATTGGGCACTTGCTGTTTTTACTTCACCTGTATATTCAAAGTCTGTGGCTACATTGTGTGTTACGTTTAAATATATCTGGCGATACTGGCCCAAAGCCCCTATGGGGAAAAATACATTGCTACTAACGCCATTAAAACCAATGATTCTCACCATTGGGCCATTTACGTGGCTAGTGGTGCTTCCACCTAAAACATTTACAGCATCATCTACTTTTAATAGATTGCTGGATGTGGTGTTGATTTTGCCTCCAATAAAGTCAATGCTTTGGCCAGTTCCGTTTAAGACACACACTGAAGACAATGTTATGCCATTGCCCGTTTTGTTAACAACAATAGGCGCATCAAACAAATCTGTCGCGCCTGTTAAATCAAAGTTCTGTGCGCTGCTGCCTTTAAAAATCAATCTTCCCGTTCCACCATCAAAGGCAGAACCTACAGTTACATTGCCACCGGCTTCTAGCATTACATTGCAAATGCCATCTGTATAGATCAAATTATTCACAACATCTATTGTGTCGCCTGCACCTCCCGCGAGTATTGCACTAAGTCCACAACTTGGAGTAGCATTTATTGTAAGGTTATAAAAAACTGTATTTACTGCAACATCTGCGGTGAAAGTTAATTGTGCGCAACCCGGTTGAATTGGATTTAAAGTTACCAAACCACTGTTGTGCAGAAAAGTACCGCCTGTTTGTTGGAAAATAATAGTACTCACAGTCCATGTGCCTCCAATATTCAAATTGCCCGTCGGTGCTGTAAATGAGCCCGCCTGTATGGCCAATGCTTGAATTGAAAAGTCTGTGGTTCCGGATGCAGGCGCAAAAGTTCCAAATCCTTTGTTTACCGCAATTTTACATGTTCTTGCACCACCTGTGGTAAATGAATATGTTTGATTGGTATTGCCGTTCACCGTTATAAGACCAGTGCCTCCGTCTGAGGTATTGGCTATGATTAAGTTTTTCTTTAATGTGAATTGACCATTTAAAATGCCATCGGTATGGGTTAAGTCATTTACTACGTTTACTACATCGCTGCCCGCAGTGGTAACTATAGGATTTAACCCACAGCTAGGTGTGGCGTTCAATTGAAGATTGTAAAAGTCGGTAGAAGGTAGCACATCCATAGTGAATGCTAATTGCGCGCAACCCGGTTGGATTGGGTTAATAATAACCGTTCCAGTATTATGGTCAAAAGATCCTCCTGAATGGTTAAATAATGTTTGGCTGCTATTCCAAGTGCCACCAATGTTAAAATTACCACTAGGCGAAATAAACCTACCTTGCTTTAAAGTAAAACTTTGACAAGACAGATCTGTAGTGCCTGTAGCAGGCGAAATAACCCCCGCAGGTTTATCTATAACAAGTTTGCAAGTTCTAGCTGCTCCGGCGGCATAAGTATACTCTTGAAATCCAAAGCCTACAGCAGTTAAAGTTCCAGAACCTCCGTCTGAATTTGCACCAATAATTAAGTTGTTATAAAATTGGAAAAGACCGTTTATAACGCCGTCAGTGTGTGTAAAATTACCACTAGCATATACTACATCCCCAGCGGCGGTTGTAACTATAGCATTTAACCCGCAACTTGGGGTAGCATTGATAATTAGGTTAAACAACACAGTAGTTGGAATTACATCCATAGTAAATGTTAACTGGGTGCAACCTGGTTGGTTTGGATTGATAATTACCGTTCCACTGTTGTGGTTAAAAGTACCGCCAGACTGGTTAAACAAGGTTTGACTGGTAACCCACGTGCCGCCAATGTTAAAGTTGCCTGTAGGTGCTGTAAAAGTACCTGCTTGCAATGCAAAACTTTGAACCGAAAGATCTGCTGTTCCGACGGCGGGTGCCAAGCTACCACTTGCCTTGTTCACTATCAACTGGCAGGTGCGTGCGCCGCCGGTGGTAAAAGTATATGTCTGGGTTCCAGTGCCGTTGGCTGTAATAGTACCTGTACCTCCATCTGCTAAAGTTCCAACAACCAAATTATTACTGAAAGTATAAGTGCCAGTAAGATAACCATCTGTATGGGTTAAATTATTTGCAACTTTCGCCGGGTTGGCTCCGGTAGTGATGATTGCATTGATACCGCAACTGGGCGTTGCATTTAGTTCTAGGTTGTAAAAAGCCGTGGAGCCGAGAACATCAATAGTGTAGGTTAGTTGAGAACAACCTGGTTGGTTGGGATTTAAAATAATATTTCCGTTGTTGTGGTTAAATGTACCGGCAGAATGACTAAAAACCGTTTGGCTGCTGCCACGGCTGCCAGAAATGGTAAAATTTCCTGAAGTTGCGGTGAAAGTTCCACCAGACAACGAAAACACCCCTGTGGTATTAATAGTAAAAGCGGACGCACTGCCAGCAAATGCGCCACTGTTTTGGGTATAGTTGGAAGCACCCACAGTCGCAGAAAATGCATTCTGCGAAATTGTACCGGAATATCCATTGATTTGGATACCCGCGACATTCACAGTGGCATCGATGCTGCAATTTCCATTGCTACCACTTGCTCCGTCAAAAATTGCTAGATCATTTACACCTGGCACGCTGGCTCCGCTGCCAGATCCTGAGGTTGTAGACCAGTTTGCCGTACTGTTCCAATTGGTATTAGCCGCAGCCACCCAATAACGATTCGCAGAAAATGCAACGTTGGATGACAAGGTTAATAAGGCAAGAAACAACTTAAAAAGTGATAGTTTGTAATTTATAATTCTCATGTTTTTTTGTTTAGTTTTATTACAAAGTTAAGATTAATACCAATAGAAACAGGGTAAAATCAGTTAGTTCGGTGTTTTTAATTCTCATAATTTAGTTATTAGTTTTAAGGCAAAACTAAATCTACTTAATGAACCTAAGTAAACCAATTTACCAAACATTAATATCAGTTAACCAAATGTTTATTTCGGGAAACGTAAGGCGGTTTCACATTTTTTCAAATAATTCATTTATCCGAACTATTTTGCACATTTTTACACAAGTTATTCACCCTGTTGTGGGTTTTTAGTGGTGCTTTTCGCAGCAATTCTCCGAGGGGTTATGGCTATGTAAATCGGGACTGATATAAGGTATACCCAACCCAAGTCCCTTAAAAAGCAACCAAAGACCTAAAATTATAACTGGGATTTGTTTCCAAAGTGCCAAATTTTTGAGTTTTCGAGTTTTAAACAACCATCTCGAAAATCCTGCAGCGCTTAGTGCCGGCATTGTTCCTAATCCAAAAAAAACCATAAAAAGGGCTCCATAAAGCATGTTTTGGGTTGCGGCAGCACCTATGGCAGCAGCGTATACAAGACCGCAAGGAATAAGGCCATTTACAATACCCAAAAGAAAACTACCGCCTTTTTTGCCCAAAAGTTTGCCCATTCTATGGGTAACCCATATGCCCAATCCAGCAAAGGCATTCCATTTTACCATGTTGCCAAATGCAAAAAGGATCAATAGTATACCACAAATAACCATCACCTTGTTTTGAAACAACAAAAGAGACATCCCTTTTCCTAACAAACCCATTGCTATGCCCAAGAGAGCATAAGAAATCGATTTTCCTAGATGGTGAATGAGTACTGGTTTAAGGTATTCTTTGGGTGAAGCATAAAATGTGCTGCTAGCCGCAAAAATGGGTCCGCACATGCCTAAACAGTGCAAACTTCCGGCAAGTCCCATAACAAAAGCCGCAATATACCAGCTTATTCCACCCATACTTTCTGCTTAAGATAGTAAGCCTTGCCCGCTTTATAAAATCTTAACTGCACTAACCAGCTTCCCTTTGGGCCAGAAACAGGAATTGCAAAAAAAGTTTTAACATGGTCAGTATTTTCACGCTGAGACAAACGCGTTATTAATTGCTTAGAGGCATCAGGTGGCCATTGCAAAGTCATGGAACCACTGTCTGGTTGGATACTATCGAACATAGCGAAAACAGCGCGAGACTTGGCTTCATAGAACAACTTTGTTTTAAATTTTTCTACGCCTTTTTCTTCATCCAACACATTTTGGAATGCATTGCCCTTTTCGTAATAATTGTCTGGCACCTTTTCACTTCCACTAATTATAGTTTTGAATAAAAAATACATCATTAATAATGCAAAAAGTACGAAGGCAAGTACAATGCTTTTTCCCCAATTCATAAGCTCATATTGATAGTTAATATTTGGAATATAAAACAGTTAATCATGATCAAAAACAGGAGCCATAAATTGATCTTTCACAATATTTAAGGGCTTGCCATTTCCTGTAACCTCAATTGAAAAAGGAATGGTGTTTTCATGAATAAACTGCTGCTGCATTTTAACAATAATTGGAATGCTGCGGTGAATGCCTGGCTCAACCCATATGAGGTCGTTACCAGCAATTATAATCACATTTGTATCAAGACTTCGAAACTCAATTTTCATATTTTTAAATGTTTTATTTACCAATTTCATATCAAAAATATTGGTTACTTCTCCATTTTCAGATCGGGAATAGGTAGAACCTTGGGCACGAAATAAAGAAGCCTGGACATCCTTACGCGCCGAAACTGTAGCAATAAATACCCCCAGTAATACGAGCCAAATGGCAGCATAAGCAGCTACTCTGGTTGTTAATTTAAATTTTTTACCTTCTTTCAAATTCGCTTCGCTAGAGTAACGAATTAAGCCTAAGGGTTTGTTAATTTTCTCCATAACACTATCACATGCATCTATACAAGCCGTACAATGCACACATTCCAACTGGGTGCCATTGCGAATATCGATTCCAGTGGGGCAAACATCAATACACAATCCACAATCCACGCAATCGCCAAGTTTTTCTTCCATCACGGAATCTTTTTGAATTTTGCCTCTAGGCTCCCCTCTGTTAAAATCGTAAGCAACAACTATAGATTGCGAATCTAATAAAACCCCTTGCAATCTTCCATAAGGGCAAATCATAACACAAACCAATTCACGCATTCTGGCAAACACGAGATAAAAGACCGTGGTGAAAATAAGGATTGAAATTAGACCTCCCACATGCTTTCCCAACGGGTCTGTAACAATATGCAATAAAGCATCAGAACCGATTATATAGGCTAAGAACGTGTTTGAAATTACAAAAGAAATAATCCAAAAAATAACATTTTTTGTTCCTTTTTTTATCAGTTTTTCTTGGTTCCAAGATTGCTCCTTCAATTTTTTTTGTTGCGCAGGAGAACCCTCAATCCATGTTTCTATGCGGCGAAAAACCATTTCCATAAATATAGTTTGCGGGCAAGCCCAACCACAAAATACACGCCCAAAAATTGCCGTAAAGGCTATGATAAATACTATAAATGTTATTAATCCTATAGCGAGAAGATATAAATCCTGAGGCCAAAAAGGAACCCCAAAAATGATAAATTTTCTTTCTAAAACATTGAAAAGAAACAAAGGATGCCCGTTGTATTTAACCCAGGGTGCAGATAGCAAAAAAAACAGGAGCACCCAGCTAAATTGGGCGCGCCATTTGTAAAATTTGCCTTGGATTATTTTAGGAAAAAGCCAAACTCTTTTTCCTTTTCTATCCACATTTACGAGGTGTTCTCTAAAATCGGAAGTGTCCCTTTTTGCCATGTGGTAAAGTTACGCTAATAATAAAAACAATGGTAGTGATAATTATTTCAAAATTTCTCTTTCATTTCCAATTTATCCCCTTGCGGCTCTTTTTCACCTGCTGGCTTGCTACCCTGCAAACTTAGCACATAGGAGGCTACTGCGCGCATATTTGGAGGAGATATTTGGTCTTTCCAAGCCACCATGCCTTTCTCTAAAACACCGTTCTTAATGGTTGCAAATACTTCTTTTATGGAATTTCCATGTATCCAATACGCATCGGTAAGATTTGGTCCATTTTTTCCCTCTCCTTTTTCGCCATGGCAGGCGGCGCAGCGTTGTACAAATATTTGTCCAGCATCAGCCAATTTGCCTTTGTCTTTTTGCAACGTCACGTTGGTTTCATCCACATTTCCCTCATGTTTGGCAAGGTAAATTTTAGCACCTGCCTTTCGCGCAGCATCATCCGCCAGGTATTCTTGAGTAGGGTTAAGTCCATTTTTTAGAACAGCGTAATGCACCAGGTAAATCCCTGCAAATACAATTGACCCATAAAATAAAAACATGAACCACGGTGGGGGCGGATTGTCGAGCTCACTGATACCATCAAAATCTTCTTTTAGATCTACTTCTGCATCCAAAAAAGATGGCCTGATTTGAAACAGTCTATCCTGCCAAGTTATTGCTTTAGGAACACCTACCAATGGTTTTTCATGAATGCCTAAAATCACTTTTTTTCCTTTATCTAAAAATAGGACGCCATTCAATATCATAATAACACCAATGGCGATGGCAACACCCAGTGCTTTTATGGACCACAAATACCAATCGCCTTGGGGTGCTTTTGGCAACACCATTAGGTTAAATACCAATAAAACCATAATTAAAGCCAACAGCAATAAAGCACTTATCGCACTCCTCAAGAATCCCAATCTTTCGGAAGAAAAATCCTGTTTCCAATAATTTTCTTTTTCAGTATCCGCAACTCCAACATAGGATTTGAAGACTTGAACCCGATTTAATAGGTCCAAACCAGAAAACAATGCAAAGGCCGCAATTCCAATAAAAAACATATACAATGTCTGAATCCAGGGTTGCTGATTTGCCCACTCTGCAAGTTTAGGAAAGAAGGCAAAAATGGCAATGGGTATTACCACCAGTAACATCAATCCTGTTAATATTCTTAAAAGACTTTTCATAGATCTATACTTTTGTTAGTTTCGTTTTCTGTAAAAGGAATATTTCGCAAATAATTAGTTTGCTTTTTTGTGAGGAATAGCAAGTGAACTAGCACACCTAAAAAAAACAAACCAAAGATTATCAGCGATAAAATCATCCAAAAATCAACACCATTTATTTTACCAATTAAATCGTTCATTTTACTTCATTTTTTACGACAGTTGTGGTTTCAAGAAAACTTCCCAAATGGTGTAAATAGGCAATTAATGCTACAATTTCTGTGCGGTTGGTAACAACAACTCCCCTTACTTTTAATTTGGCCACTATTTCATTGGCCTGTTTATCCAAATCAGCCAGCGCCTCATTTTCATACCCTTTAGGATACGGAACGCCTACGATTCGGAGTGCTTTTATTTTACTTTTTAAATCACCCAACTCCATAGATCGTGAATTGTCGCAAAGCCAACTATACTGTGGCATAATGGATTGTGGATTCGCATTTCGCGGGTTGTTCATATGCCTCCAGTGCCATTCTTCATCCTTGTACGTATTTGGATTGGATTTTACACCACCTCTACTTAGGTCTGGCCCTGTTCTTTTTGAACCCCAAAGAAAAGGATGGTCATATACGCCTTCACCGGCCTTGCTATATTCGCCATACCGTTCCACCTCACTTGGGAAAGGCCTTACCATTTGGCTATGGCAAGAAACGCAGCCTTCTCTAATGTAAATATCTCTTCCTACAAGTTCTAGCGGAGTGTATGGTTTTACAGCTGCTATACTCGGGATATTGGATTTAACAATGAATGTAGGAATCATTTGCACCAAGCCTCCAATAGAAACGGCTACCAAAGAAAACAACAACATGGTTAAGGGACGAACCTCAATCCATTTGTGCCAATATTTTGTGCCTTCTTTATGGTGTTCAATTCCATATGCTTCAGCCTCTTCGTTGGCAATCAGTTTGCCCGATTTCACGGTTTTAATTAAATTCCAAGCCATGATTATTGCACCTGTTAAATACAACAAACCACCGACACCACGAATTGCATGAAGGAATATTATACGTTCAGTAGTTTGCAAAAAAGTGTATGTTAAAGTACCATCTCCACTGAACTCTTTCCACATCATTCCCTGGGTCCATCCGCTAAAATACATAGGCACGGCATAGAAAATTATACCCAAAGTGCCAATCCAAAAATGGGTATTTGCCGCTTTTTTAGAATGCAAAGTGGTATTAAAAATTCTAGGGATGATATAATAAAGCATGGCAAAGGTTAGAAATCCATTCCAACCCAATGCACCTACATGCACGTGTGCTACAATCCAATCCGTAAAATGAGCTATGGCGTTAACACTTTTTAGCGATAGCAAAGGACCTTCGAAAGTTGCCATGCCGTAGGCGGTTATGCCCACCACCATAAATTTCAACATCACATCATCTCTAACCCTGTCCCAGGCTCCGCGCAAGGTTAGTAGGCCATTTAACATACCGCCCCAACTGGGAGCAATGAGCATGATGCTGAATGCAACCCCCAATTGTTGAGCCCAATCTGGCAAAGAACTGTAAAGCAGATGGTGTGGACCAGCCCATATATAAAGAAATATTAAAGACCAGAAATGCAATATAGATAATTTATAAGAATAGATAGGACGCTGTGCCATTTTAGGCATATAGTAATACATTAAACCTAAAAACGGAGTTGTAAGAAAAAAGGCAACCGCATTGTGACCATACCACCATTGAACCAGTGCGTCTTGCACACCCGCATACCAGCTATAGGACTTAAATAAGGTAACTGGCATTTCAAAGGAGTTTACAATGTGCAACATAGCCACAGTGACCCAAGTGGCTATGTAAAACCAAATGCCCACATAAATATGTTTTTCACGCCGTTTAATAATGGTACCGAACATATTAATCCCAAAAATGACCCATGTAATTGTAATCGCAATATCTATTGGCCACTCGAGTTCGGCATATTCCTTGCTTGTTGTAAATCCCAAGGGTAAGGTTAGCGCAGCACTAACAATGATGAGTTGCCACATCCAAAAATGCAATTTCGACAAACCATCACTAAAAATTCTAGCTTTTAACAAACGTTGTAAGCTGTGGTATATACCCATAAAAATGGCATTGCCAACAAATGCGAATATTACGGCGTTTGTGTGCAGAGGTCTTATTCTGCCAAAAGTACTCCATGGGGTAAAATTAAGCTTGGGTTCTACAAGTTGAAATGCAATGATAACCCCAACGAGCATTCCAACAATGCCCCATAGAATAGTTGCATAGGCAAAGTTTTTGACGATGCTGTTGTTGTATGAAAATGATTCTTTATTCATAGAAAATATATGTTTTTTTATTTATTTTTTATTTTTATTGTATCGTCAAATAGCATTCTATGCGCAGGCGTTTCTAAGTCATCTGCTTGTCCACTGCGAACCCACCATATAAATAAAGTTAAAAATATTGCTGCCAATGAAACAGAGCAAATAATTAAAAGAATCGCAATTTTCATGGGTTGAATTTCTCCTTTCTATATACAACATATTTAGCCCTTGACCATGCGTAAAACATCAGTATTATAGAACTTGTTGGCATAAGTATTGCGGCCAAAAGGGGTGACATATTGCCCGAAACTGCAAAAGAAATTGCAACAAAGTTATACAGTAAACTTACCACAAAAGTTTCTTTAATGATACGATTTGCATTTTTGGCAATTGAAATAAAATGGGGTAAATAATTAAAATCCTTTCTTAACAATATTGCATCTGCCTGGGGTGTAAAATTGTTGGTGGATTCGGTAACAACCATGCCAACGTCGCCTGCCTTTAGCGCGGCAGCATCATTCAGTCCATCTCCCACCATAATTACAGAATGCTTTTTTTGCAATTGACAAATGACCTTCACTTTGTCCGCTGGAGATTGGTTGAAATATACATTGCTAAAATTGTAGTTGCAATTTTTTAGCAATGTATGTTTTTCTGCATCAGAATCTCCGCTGGCAATGATCAATTCCAAGCCTTTGCTTTTTAATTTCGTTAAAGTAGTTCCCAAATCCTTATGATATTCGCTAAAGATTTCAATGGGGGCTAAAATTTCATGGTCCATAGAAAACCAAACTTGCTTTTTCTCAGAATCTTTTGGCAAAGAATCTTCTGATTTAACCCAATCTCTGTTTCCCAACTTTAATGTAAAATTGTTCACTTCTGCAAAACTTCCTTTGCCAGCATATTCTTTAAATAAACTTGCTTTTAATTCAGAGAATTCCAGTAAAGATTGGGCTATCGCTAGGCTATAAGGGTGAATACTTTGTGACGCAATTGAATACAGCAATTGCTTCTGCAGTAGGGTATAAGTTTTGGGAACTCGCGCAGAAATACCGTTTTCTTCTGTAAGGGTGCCAGTTTTGTCAAATACGATAACTGTAGATTCTCCAATAACACCAACAACTTCAGGTTTACGTAAATACAAACCATGTTTTGCCATATAATTGGCTACAATATTATAGGCAAATGGAGGTGCCAATGCCAAAGCACAAGGGCAAGCAACCATGAGAACGGCAGTTACAGCAAACCATGTTCTTTCTTGATTTATGGGGAACCAATAAATAAAAGTAAGAATAGCAATAGCAATGGTTCCTATAATAAAATACTTGCTTATTTTAGACTCGAATGAAAGCACTTTAGCCCCATTCATTTCACTGTCTCCTGTAGATTTCCAAATTTCAGCCAATCTGCCATTGTCAAAAGCGCGGATGACCTCCATTTCGAACAATGCACTGGTATTTTTACCTCCCCCTAAAAGAATTTCACCTGCAACCTTTAATACTGGCACACTTTCACCCGTTGCAAAAGAGTAGTCTATAAAGGCTTCGGTCCCCATTAAGATTCCGTCCGCCGGTATAATTTCACCATGGCCTATAGACAACCTATCCCCTGGCACCAAATCAATAACTTTTTTAGGAACAAGCTTCTCTTTCACCAGTGTTCGCGCAACCAATGGAAAAAAATTGCGTGCTTTTTCACCAAATCGCAAAGCATCAAAAGTTCTGTTTTGCAGCCAAGAACCCAAGATTAAAAAGAAAATCAATCCCGCCAAACTGTCAAAATACCCTGTTCCAGAGTTGCTGGTTACTTCAAAAATGCTGCGCACCCACAAAGCCCCTATTCCCAAAGCCAAAGGAACTTTAACAGACAATGTTTTAAACTTTATCCATGTAGCAATGGATTTAAAATAATCGGACCCACAATATAAAACCAAGGGTATGCTTAAGATTACATTGAGCCCGTTAAATACATTTCCCAATTCAGTTTCGTGCGTTGCGTCTAATCCCAAATATTGGGGGAAACTAAACATCATGATATTTCCAGCACAAAAGCCAGCAACCCCCAGTTTGGTTAAAATATTACGAATGTGTTTTTTATCCAAATTGTTATCATCTTCAGGCATTAGGGATGGCTCGTATCCGATGCTGCGCAAGAGTATTACAATTTTACCAAATTCTGTCTGGCTGGGATTGAAACTGATTTTTAATTGTTTTTTTACAAAATCTGCTCGGCTATCCAGAATTCCTTTGTCTAATTCTGAGAGCCTTTCTAAAAGCCAGATGCAACTGGAACAATGCATGGCCGGAATATGAAAAAGTAAAATCCTCTTGTCAGCACTGTCGAACAAGGTGAAATTTTGAACCATTAAATTTAATTCTGCCAAGTTCCATACTGTATCCTTCCCCACATTTCGGCTGTTCCCCGAATGTGGATTTAAATGGTAATACCCACACAATCCATTTTCATTTAGAATTGTGTATACCACCCTGCAGCCATCGCAACAAAATGCATTGCTTTCAAATAAAATAGGATCCCCCGAAATCTCTGTTCCACAGTGAATACATATAAGATTTGTTGCGTTCTCGATTGCTGCCATGGGTCAATTACAGTTTAACAGACCGCTAAGGTATTGTGTATTTTACAAACTACCGTTTGTTAGCCTACGCTATAAAACGTTTCAATTTTCTCTAACCTAAATGTAATACGTTGTTATATAATTGTTTACGTTTCTATTTGTAAAGGCTCTAAATATCGATTATGGCCAATTTAGAACGAATCAAAATTAGAACAAATGGCTTGAATTGCCAAATCGTACCCAAACATACCAAAGCCAGAAATACTGCCTCTGCAATGGGCGAGTAACAAGTCCGTTCTTCTCTCTGGCTCTCTGGCATAAATGTTTGAGATATGCACCGAAATTACAGGAACGGCAACTGAACCAACAGCATCAGCAATGGCGATGCTCGTATGCGAATAGGCACCAGCATTCAAAACAACACCTAGGCATAGTTTATCCTCATCCAAAGCTTGCAATTTATTTATTAGTTCACCTTCAATATTGCTTTGGTAATATGTGAGTGTTATTGCCGGGTATAGTGCATCTAATTTTAACAAATATTGTTCAAACGACAAATTGCCATACATTTCTGGCTCGCGTTTTCCTAGCATGTTCAAGTTTGGCCCATTTATTATTGCAATATGTTGCATATTCTTTCACAAACATAAATTAAACCCTTGGCATTGCTTTCTATATTAAAAAAAAATATTGAATTTCATATAAGTGTGGATCAAATTTCTTACGTTTGCATATTGTGAAAATTGTTTACAATCGAAAGCATGCGTAAAAAAAGATTCTACCCCATTGTGTTCGTTACCTTAAATTTACTAGGTACCAGCTTCTCTTACTCCCAAAGTGGAGCCTCATTTTTTGCCGATTTTACTTTACCTGGAAGAGCCAACCAGGGTGCTGTCTTTTCCATGACCCAAGACGCCGAAGGAAATATGGAAATTGCTACATCCAATGGCGTTGTGGTATATGACGGTGCCAATACTTTGCTTGTAGGAACTGGTGCAGACGTGGATGAACTAGACTTTGTGCCAGAATTGGGAAAAACATATGCTGCCTGTGAAGGAAGAATTGGATTTATATCAAGAAATGCTTTTGGCAAGTATATTTTTACCCGCATTCCGTTAACTGGGATGGATTTTCAATCCTTTCAACTGGTAACTCATGTTGGCAAGGATGTTTATTTTCAAAGCGATGACTATGTGCTTAAGGTTTCCAATGACAAATTGGTTCAAAAATGGAATCGGCCCAACGAAGGAAACTACACAGGCTTATTTGTTTTGTCTAACACTGTATTTGTAAATGTAGCAACTGCGGGTTTGTATACTCTAGAATCCAATGGTAAATTAAAAAAACACGCAGTTGACGATAGTCGTATTGCAGAATCATTTTTATATTTCAGTGTTACACGGGGGAAAGGTGAAGTGATTCTGGGAACTGAAGAAAGTGAATTGTTGCTTTTTACAGGTTCAGAATTGAAAGTATTGGCTGTGGACAAGGGCAATTATCTTAAAGAAAAGGTTCTTCTAGGAGGCAAACGTTTGGACGACAATTATATGGCTGTTTCCACATATAGCGGTGGGCTTATGGTTTTAAACATGTACAACGGTATAGTGTCTGAATCCTACAATACCTCTACTGGTTTTCCTGATGATAATATTTCATGTATAGCAGTAGATAACAGTCATGGATTGTGGACAAGTCATGAAGAAGGGCTTACACGCATAGACCGCAACATACCCGTTAAATTTTTTGGCGCTTATCCTGGTCTAAGTGGCACCGTTAAATCTGTGGCAGAATCCAATGGTGTTTTGTATGCCGGCTGCACTGATGGTTTATATTGGCTAAAATCTGCGGCAAATGCAGAAGAATATGAGCAAGCACTTAAGCAGGCAGAAAAAATAAATAAATCTAATTTAGAGGCAAAAAAACATGCTGGTTCGGGAACAGGATCTAAAAAAGAAGATGGAGAAAAAGAAGTAGAAGTTAAAAAAGAAACAGAAATCATACAAAATCAAGACCCTGACAACCAATCTAACAAAGAGGAAAAAACAGATAAAGTGGAATCTGGGTTAAACAACGCCAAGCGTAAATTAAAAAAATTATTTGAACGAAAAAAGGGCAGCACAGGATCTGGTGGAGAAAAATCTACCCAAGAGGCTAACCCGCGCGATGGAAAAGCTCTTGGTAAATACACGTCCTCCTCTGTTTTCAAATTTGCTTCTTTAGGTGCCGAAAAAGGTACACAATTTGTTTATGTAAAAATTCCCGGTGTGAATGGTAGGGTGAAAAAATTAATAGCTTCCCCGAAAGGATTGCTCTGCGCCACTAATACTGGATTATATCTTTATGGGACAGATGGAATAAAGAAGATATATGAGGGTGAAATAAGAGATATCACCTATGCATTCAATAAAATTGTTTTCATTGGTTTGTCAGACATAAATATTCTTGCCGATGATGGTACAGTTTACCCCTTGAATTTAAAACAATCCCATAAAGTATTAGGTTCAGTATATTTGGAAAATCCCACAACCATGTGGCTGGGAGAAACAAACAAAGCCTTGCGGGTAGAGTTTACCCCAACTGGAGCCGTTACGAAGGAGTCAACAGTAGAAGTGCCAGCCGCTTTTAGAGACATGGTTTCGGTTTGCAAATCTGGGGATATCGTTTATCTCGTATCTTCGAGTGGCTTGTTTGAATACCAACCAAGTTCGTCCACGGCAATTCAAAGTACAAAAGTACAAAGCGATGAAAACGAAATTTTTCATTATTTGATAAATCAGGCCACTAATACTTTGTTTGTGCAGACAACGGAAGGCTGGTGTGAGGTAAAACCAGGAAATGAGTTTAGCCCAATGGGTCTCTTAGACGTTATTACAGGTGTTAAATATATAACGCGGTCTAACACAGGTTCTTTGTGGGCTGTAAGTGCTGATGGAGGCATATATTTTCTAAATAAATTCTCTACTGCTTCTGCTGCTGCGGGTTTCAACGTATTCGTCCGCGGTGTGAACGGCACTAATGGAAACGCTTTTAACCTTTCCGATTTGTCTATTACGCACAGAGAATCTGAGGTGGACATAAAATGGGGTAGTAATTTTTTCATACAATCAGGAGGAACTTGGTATTCCTATAAAATAGATGGGTGGAAATCTGAGTGGTCCCCTTGGACACGCCAAACAAGTAAAACTTTTGCGCTGCCATCCGGCAATCATAAGTTTAGAATAAAAGCAAGAGACATTTACGGACATGAAAGTCCAGAAAAGGTTTTGGATTTTTACATTAGACCCCCATTTTGGGAAACTTGGTGGTTTTATACACTGCTTGCGTTGGCTTTGGGTGGCGTAATTTGGATTGTTTTTAGGTGGCGCAATAAAGCGCTTATTGAAAAACAAAAACTTCTGGAAAGTATGGTTAAGGAAAGAACCGCAGAATTGGCCGACGAGAAAGAAAAAACCGAAGAGTTATTGCTAAATATTTTACCTGTTGCGGTTGCACAGGAGCTGAAAGATGTAGGTCACAGCAGTGTTAGAAAACATTCTGATTCGGCGGTAATGTTTACAGACTTTTGCGATTTTACGAAACTTTCTAAAAATATGACCGCAGAAGAGTTGGTTTTAAAGTTGGACAGATACTTTAGAAAATTTGACGAGATTGTAGACAAATATGGGATTGAAAAGATTAAAACCATCGGCGATTCATATATGTGCGCAGCAGGTGTTCCTCAACCCAAAACCCAAAGTTCATTGTCCATAGTTATGGCGGCATTAGAAATTGTAGAAATTGTAGAAAAGGATGAGACAAACTGGAAAATACGCGTAGGAATACAAGTAGGTGGCTTGGTAAGCGGTGTTGTGGGTAAACGCAAATTTGCATACGATATTTGGGGCGATACTGTAAATGTTGCCTCGCGCATGGAAAGTAGCTCTGAGCCTATGCATATTAATATTACCGAGCAGGTGTACGACAAAATTAAGGATTACTTCGATTGTGAAAAAAGAGGGGAAGTAGAGGCCAAGAGCTTGGGAAAAACGAGCATGTATTTTGTTCGAGGCCTAAAACACCAATACCGCCAAAACGGGAGTCCTTTAGAACCAAGCAAAGCATTTTTAGCACTTTTAAACTAATATTGCAAAACCAACACGATATGGTAGACTTAACAGGAGCAAAAAATTTCGTTCTAGGTGAGTTGGAAAACCAACTACCTGAAAACTTAACTTATCATGGCCTATGGCACACAAAAAGCGTTTATGGCGCTGCCAGATCATTTTCCGAATTTTACAATTTGAAAGGAGATGATTTAATTATTTTAGAAACCGCAGCGCTATATCATGACAGTGGATTTTTGCGCGTATACAGAAATCACGAAGAGGCTGGATGTGAAATTGCCAAAGAAGTGCTCCCAAAATACAATTACACGGCTGATATGATTGACCAAATCAATGAACTCATCATGGCTACAAAACTACCTCAAACACCCAAAAGGTTTCTAGCAGAGTTGATTTGCGATGCAGATTTAGATTATATTGGTGGAGAAGATTATGAAAGAATTGCACATTTGCTTTTTGAAGAATTCAGCGAATATCACATTGTTACTTCTGAATTGCAGTGGTTTGAAATGCAAGCAGGTTTTTTGCAAAATCACACCTTTTTTAGCGACTACTCAAGGACGCACAGAAATCCTGGGAAATTGAAAAATCTCGAAATTGTAAGAAAAAAATTAGAAATATTAAGAAAAAATGAGCAATAGCATCATACTCGTTCCATTCGATTTTACAGAAGAGGCGGAATGCGCCCTTAACCACGCAGTTGGTATGGCCCGAATGCACAATTCGTCAATTATTCTAAACCACATTGTAGACAAAAAGTCTTTGTCCAATCTAAGACACGACCATAAATCCATTTTAGATTTAGACAAGGAATTTGCCGATTTTGGAAAAAAAATGTCTGAAAAATACAATACCAAAATTGATACATTATTAAAAGAAGGTGATATTTTTCATGCCATTCCAGAAAGTGCAGAATCTACCAATGCGGCATTGATTGTTTTTGGCACCCATGGAGTTAAAGGGATGCAACACATCATAGGTGCTTTTGCTTTAAAGCTTGTAACTTCTGCATCGGTTCCTGTGGTAATTGTTCAACGCAGACCTATAAGAGATACTGGGTATAAAAAAATTATCTATCCGGTAGATGAAAACCCGTATTCGAAACAAAAAGCATATTCCGTTGCTGCATTTGCAAAAGAAAATGATGCGGAAGTGCTTGTATTCCCAAAGAAAAACTCAGACGCACATTTTCAAAATTATACTGATGGGAATTTGCGCTATTCTAACAAAGTATTTGAAGAAGAAGGTGTTAAATTTAGAGCTTTTACCAACGACAGCTCGCATAGTTTTTCTAAACAAGTTATAGATTTTGCTGCAAAAAATGACGCAGACATAATTGCCATTACCACCCAAGATAGCGATGACCGAGATGTGGGTGATATATTTGTAGGGAGTGAAGATGTAAGAATCATTAACAATGAAGCTGAAATCCCTACCCTTTGCATCAATGCTGTGGTATCCTTAAAGGTGGGTGGTTTGTCCGGGGTAACTGGTACATAATTTTTGAAAAAAGCTGTTGTAACTGGGGCCAGTGGTTTTTTAGGCTCTTATCTGTGTGCTGATTTGTTACAAAATGGCTATTCTGTTGTGGCCTTTTCTCACATTCAAGAACCTCTACTTTTTCAAAAACTATCGGTTAAATTAAATTTGCCCATTAAAAATATTGAATGGCGGAAAGTGGATTTATCAGATCCAGACGAAATTGGTTTAGCTATTTCAGGCAAGGATGTAGTTTTTCATTGCGCGGCCAAAATAAGTTTTGAAAATGCGGACATTGCTGAAATGATTGAATCTAATGTGGAGTGCACAAGAAACGTTGTAAACGCCTGTTTAAAAGCAAAAGTTGCCAGTTTGATTTTTGCCAGTTCAGTTGCTGCTTTAGGCCGAAAATCACAAAATAACCAAATCGATGAAAACTGTGACTGGGTAGAAGGTGCATTTAACAGCCCATATGCTATAAGCAAGCACCTAGGTGAACTAGAAATATGGAGAGGTATGGAAGAGGGTTTAAATGTGTCTATAATTAACCCTGGGATTATTTTAGGCGCAGGGGATGGTACAACAGGCTCGAATCAGATATTTTCGCACTTGCGCAGTGGAAATAAATTCTATCCAAGTGGAATCAACGGATTTGTAGGGGTGAAAGATTGTGCAACTATGATGAGACTGCTCTATGAAAATGAAATCTTTGGCCAAAGAATGATTGCCGTTTCTGAAAACATAAGTTATTTCTCCATTCTCAGTATGGCCGCAAAAGAAATGCGTGTAGACCCTCCCAAGTGGGAATTAAAAGGCTTGCTGTTTCAATTCGTTTATGGAGTTGCGGTTTTTTGTGAAAAAGTTCATATTCCTTTTCCTTTGCCTTCTGCGGGCATAAAAAGTACCAGTTCTGAAAACTTTTATATTTCCATACATGCGGGTTTAAAAAACTTATTTTCCTATACCCCTATTGAAAAAGTGATTGCAGATGCTGTTTCAGAATTGAATTCAATGGGATAACTTTTTCCTGAAAGACAAGGTTTCTATTAATTTTGCAGCATGAAAGTTGGCGTTGTTGTATTTCCAGGTTCAAATTGTGACCATGATTTAATAGATACACTTGAAACCATTGGCCATTTAAAGGTTGAAAAATTGTGGCATCTCGATACCGATTTAAAGGGTTGTACGCATGTTTTTTTACCCGGTGGTTTTAGTTATGGCGATTATTTGCGCAGTGGAGCAATTGCACACTTATCCCCAATTATGAAATCCGTAGGCTTGCATGCTTCACAAGGCGGTTTTGTAATGGGTATTTGCAATGGATTTCAAATTCTATGCGAAAGTGGATTGTTGCCTGGCGCGCTTGCCCGCAATACAGATTTAAAGTTTACTTGCAAAAATGTTCACCTTGTTGTGGTTAATACAGATACCCAATTGACGCATAAAATAGCACCAAAATCTGTGTTAACTATACCTATAGCGCATGGCGAAGGTAGGTTTGTGTGCGACGATAAAACATTATATGACATAGAAAGTAATGGCCAAGTAATGTTCCGTTATTCAGATTCATTGGGCAATGTTGATGCAGATTCGAATCCCAATGGTTCGATAAACAACATCGCTGGTATTTGCAACGCCAGTAAAAATGTTTTTGGTATGATGCCGCATCCAGAAAGATGCGCACTGCCCCATTTGTTCAACGAAGATGGGAAACAATTATTTGAAAGTATTCTATATTCGCTATCTGGTAAAATGCTGGTTTAGTCTTCCTTCGTCATTTTATTGTCATTCTCAAATATCTCCTTGCAACGTATTAGGTGCTACCATCGTCTAAGTTGTATACAATAATTGGAACGCAATTTGTGTTTAATGAAATGGAGGTGAATATGAAATCCCAAGTTAACAAACCCGTAAAAGGCAAAACAAAAACTGCTTTGCCACCAAAACAACGCCAAGACAACAGTAGTGCCCAGCGCGCTGCAGGTGTATAAGGTTTGCGGATAAAAACGCAAACCCCTGCTTTTATATTGTTTAGAGATTTGTTATATTCAACAATCATCCTCTCTGCGATAGGTTGGTTGGTGCCATCCCCGACCAATGAGAACCCCCGTTACTTTCTCACCTATCTTTTGTTGCCACCATGCAGCATTTGTTTTAGGTCGGTTGGTGCCATCATGCAGCATTTGCGATAGGTTGGTTGGTGCCATCACCAACCAATGGGAGCTCTACCGGTTGTGTGCTGCCTCCCGCCAGAATTTGCTCTAGCGTTGGTTGGTGCCATCATCAACCAATGAGATTCCCCGTTGCATTCTTCGCTGTCGTGTTTTGTCACCGACCAACTTGTAGATTTATTTAATTTGTGCGCTTTTTTTCTCTACCCAGTTTTGATTGTTCACAACACCCACTCTAGTGAGCATGCCGTAAAACCATTTGAATTATGCTTGTTTATTCGCCTGATTTCAGGCGTTCCGCATTTTCAGCAACTTGCAGTGCATGTATTAGCGGCTCCAAATCCCCGTTAATTACCTCTGGCAAATTGTATAATGTAAGCCCTATTCTATGATCTGTTACCCTGCTTTGGGGAAAATTATACGTTCTAATTTTTGCGCTTCGATCGCCCGTACTAACCAGCGTTTTTCTTTTTGCAGCAATGGCGGCCATGTGTTTGTTGTATTCCAGTTCATACAATTTGGTTCTAAGTATCTTCATCGCCTTTTCTCTATTACCCAATTGGTTTCTTTCTGTTTGGCAAATCACCACCATACCACTGGGAATATGGGTAAGCATAACCTTTGTCTCAACCTTGTTTACATTTTGTCCGCCAGCCCCGCCGCTTCGGGAAGTTTCCATTTTTACATCCGCATCTCTTACTTCTACATCTACCTCCTCCGCTTCGGGCATTACCACTACGGTTGCGGCAGAGGTATGCACCCTACCCTGACTTTCGGTAGCAGGTACCCTTTGCACGCGGTGCACGCCACTTTCGTATTTTAAAACACCGTAAGAACCAAGTGTTTCTATTTCCATAATAATTTTAGAATAACCACCCTTGCTGCCCTCAACCACATCAACTGTGTTCATTTTCCAGCCTCTGGTTTCGCAGTACCTTGTATACATTCTGTACAAATCGCCAGCAAAAATGCAAGCCTCGTCTCCACCGGTACCTGATCTAATTTCCACCACCGCTGGTTTATCGTCTTCGGGGTCTTTGGGCAACAATTGAATGCGC
>Ga0209181_10002953_pt1 | contig 27104 bp, 25 predicted proteins | sample MAT05_FD_187208 | JGI IMG/M metagenome (GOLD analysis project Ga0209181, IMG submission 187208) | Freshwater microbial communities from Lake Fryxell liftoff mats and glacier meltwater in Antarctica - MAT-05 (SPAdes) (version 2) | ecosystem: Environmental > Aquatic > Freshwater > Ice > Liftoff...
CTCCGCGTGCGGTCTCTGCTGAACCTTGGAGTAGGTCTTGGACGATCAACAAAGGGGTTGTGCCATTGGTGATAAATCGACTGGTGATACTCCCATAGGGCCATCGTGCCTCGCCAGAATAACCATGCGCGCTCAATATCAGCAGATCAATTTGCTCTTGCTCGCTCACACTCTGGAGCGTAGCCGCAACATTGTCGCTCACCAATAATCGTGTTTGGACATTCATTGCTAAGCGCGTCCGAACCTGTTCTAAATAGGTATTGCCTTCGCTTTGGTTGCGCTCAATGCAGCGATTGATGAGCGCGGAATCTTCTTGGCTTAGCGGCATCAGGCGCGCCATTTCAGGTTTACTGACCACATGTACCAGTAAAAGTTCCGACTGATATACCCCAGCAAAAGCTGCTGCCATCATCAGTGCCGACCCTGCTCTTTGCGATCCATCCAACGGAGCCAGCAGTCTGTGATAATGCACCTCGTCATTGGAATCCGCCAAAGGTTGGCTTGTCCGAATAATCAGGGTTGAAATTCGTACTCGCTGAAGGATGTGTTGGGTAATACTACTCACCCCTTCCCCATTGAGATCCGTTTCGCCATAACCACTCAAAATCAGCAAATCTGCTTGCGCAGAATGTGCTACTTCGACGATTTTCTCGACAGCGTTCCCTTCGAGAATCATAGTTTCTGTAGGCACACCACTGGCGTTTAAGCGAGCCTCAACGGTCTCTAAGTACAAATTAGCTTCTGAGCGTTTCAGATACCAATCGAGCGGATCTGTTTTGGGTAACCGAAGTGATGGGGCAGGTTGTTGCAAGATGTGCAAAAGCGCAATTTTGGATTTAAACGCTTTGGCAATCGCAATAGCGTGAGGCAATACGCATTCGGCGAGTGGCGAACCATCTAAAGGAACGAGAATATAACCCAACATAGGTTCCTCCTAAAATTTCGTGGTATTGTTGTAGCTGTTGAATAACAGTCCCCCGATTTATGCTATCCCGAAGGATACAGCTTCAAAGGTATGGGGAAATTTCGTTTTACAGGCGTACAGGGCGACGGCGGCGATAAAATCCCCCAAAAAGGAGCAGGATAATCACTGCACCGACGAAGGCAACGAAAATGTCCGCCCATGCCAAAGTAATCCCACCGCTAAAGGCGGCTGGTACTGGAATACGCAGCAGAGTAAACAGAAATCCGCCGACCAGCGCGCCCAATAAACCGACGATTACGCTGGAACCAAACCCGATACCGGTCCCGCGAATGAGTAAACCGGCGAGCAATCCCGCAACTAATCCGATGATCACCCACGTAATGATCTGCTCTGGCACAAATGTAATCGTTACAGATTGGTCCATTTGGAACTCCTTTTAACAAATCACTCAAAGAGCGACTAAAGCAAAATGCCAACATGGGGCATAATAATGAAGTATAGGACGTTGCCTCAACTGAGACATCCTTCTTTAAGTGGATTTATGAGTAGTCCGATAGATCGATCTTTTTTACTTTTATGGATTGTCTAGCCAATGCCCCATGCTGCAAGTCTTGTGCGAACTTGGCTTAGACACCAGCCAAGTTCGCACAAGGAACAATGGTTTAAGCAAAAGCTAGAACCAGTCGGACGACAGAAGCATTATGTCCTCACCCCAGAGCCGCTTGATGAAAAATAAAAGTGACTACTCAGGTATAGAAACAGAAGAAAATAAATAAGGAGGCATGAAGACGTGAAGAAAAACAGGAAAATACCCCTCGAAACGTGGGTGTAGGGGTGGATTAGGCGCTTGTCAATCGTTCGTTAACATGAAAGTTCACGCGCCGAATATCCACCCATTTGCCGGCAACGGTCATTTCCGCCTTTATTACCGACCGTTTTTCAGCCTGAGCAGTTACAAATAAAAAACATTCCCACAGCAGCATTTCTTTATGAGATAACATAACAACATGAACAGTTATCCGATTTCTATTGACAACGGACGTGCGAGTTTGTATATTCTAGTCATTGTAGAAAAGTTTTGAGTGACCACCGTGCAATCCATCTGGGCACAAAATATTTCCTGTTTAATGCCTGTCAACAACGCCTTCAGGGATGTTCTTGTTGGCTCTAGGAAAGTGTTGCTCAGTCCCCTTTTCTATACTATTGATCTTGTGACCCATTTTTCACCCCCCCCATGTGCAGTAATTTTGTGCGCTCACTGTGCGCTCATTCATTTGGGCTGGCAAATCGTAGACGACAATCGTCTGCCCCGACGTCGCTAGACGCTCCTTTGATTCCTATTGTTCGTGCTTAATTCACGACAGGTACCTGTCGTGTACTGCCCCATTGCTGATTCATAGCTTACAAGGAGACTTCATGGTATTCGGTTTGGTCATCCTGCTTCCCTTTTTGCTTGCCCTCGTGGTGAGCAACCTAAAACTACGGGCTTCCCTGCTTGGAGGACTCGCCGCCGCCACGATGGGAATCTTGTTCGCCCTGTCTCTAGCACAGCTACCCTCAGTGGCAGAATCCGGCGCATCGACGTTCATCCTCCCGTGGATACCGGAAATTGGGTTGACACTCTCGTTATATATTGATGGCTTGGCGCTCTTGTTTGTCCTGCTAATCACGGGGATAGGCACAGCCGTCATGTTTTATGCGGGAACCTATTTTGACGATGGACGGACAGCCGGACGCTTCCTCGCCCTCTTGCTGGCGTTTACGGGCAGTATGTTGGCGCTTGTCCTTGCTGGCAATGTGCTTACCCTCTTCATCGCGTGGGAACTCACCAGTATCACCTCGTTTCTGCTCATCGGCTTTTATAGTAAAGATGAAGCGGCACGGCGCGGGGCATCACAAGCCCTCATGATCACGGCTGGCGGCGGGCTAGCGCTCCTCGTGGGGTTGTTGTTGATGGGCAGCGCTGGTGGTTCGCTCGAAATTGTCGATCTGCTGGCAAATGGCGACATGCTCCGCGCTCACCCTTGGTATAGCGGCATGGTACTCCTGATTCTCGTGGGCTGCTTCAGCAAAAGCGCCCAGTTTCCACTGCACTTTTGGCTTCCGGGGGCGATGTCGGCACCCACCCCCGCCAGCGCCTTTCTCCATTCTGCAACAATGGTCAAGGCAGGGATCTACCTGCTGCTACGACTTTCGCCAGCATTGGGCGATACCGCCCTATGGAACACTATTCTGACTGTCGTCGGCGTGGTCACATTATTTGTCGGCGCAGTGCTGGCACTGCGTCAGCGCGATCTCAAAGCGATACTCGCCTATTCGACGATCAGCCAATTGGGTGCCTTTGTCGCTTTGATCGGTTTACCACATGGAGAAGGCATAAAAGCCGCCCTTGTCGGTGTCCTTGCGCATGGGTTGTACAAATGTACGCTCTTTCTCGTCGCGGGAGCCGTCGATCATGCCACCGGAACGCGGGACATTACGGTGTTGGGTGGGTTACGTCGGTCAATGCCGGGTTTTGCGGTGGTCACGGCGGTCGCGGGGTTGTCGATGGCGGGCGTACCGCCGTTATTCGGCTTTATCGCCAAAGAACTGTTGATTGAAGCCGCCGAAATCAATCTATTGATGTTGGCAATCGTCGTCGTCAGCGCCGCCTTCACCGTGACGGTGGCAATACGCCTCTTTTGGGATGTCTTTGTGCGTCCACCATCACCAGAAGAACAGGAACATCTCCACCCACATGAATTGCCTCGTTGGATGGTTGCTGGACCGGCACTCTTAGCAGTCGCTTCAGTCATTGCCGGGATTGGCATCAGCCCACTGATCACACCCCTGGTCGAACCAGCGGTCGGCAAACCGATCAGTCTCTATTTATTCCCGCCGAGTGGCATCAATATCGCCTTTGTCCTCAGTATGACGGCACTGGCAATCGGTACAGGGGTGTTTTTGGCGCGCCATCGATGGTTGGCATGGCGACTGCCCACCCTGCCAAGTGGAACCCAAATTTATAGCAATGGCATCCGTGCTGTGGAGCGGTTTGGGGATCTGCTGCTTACGTCACAAGGCGGAAAGATCCGTTACTATCTGAGCGCGATCCTCACCGCTGTGGTTTTACTCCTAACCATTGCGATTGTTCAAATTTTGCCGTTCGAGACGGAAGCCATCGTGCTGAACAACGCATCGGATATATTGAAAGCCGTCCTACTTGTACTAGCGCTTGTCGCAACCGGTGCCAGTATCGTCTTTGAACGCCATTTATTGGCGGCGTTATCACTGGGCGTGGCGGGCTATGCTATTGGCGGCATTTTCCTGCTCGAACCCGCTCCCGATGTCGCACTCGTACAATTTTTGGTCGAGACACTGGCGACCGTACTCATCATCCTCATTCTTGCGCGTACCAGCCCCGAAGAACGTCAACAAGCCATCGCCAAATTATGGGGGCAAACACGATGGGGACTGGTGCGCGACTTAACCATTGCCACCGCACTCGGTTGTGCGATGACACTCTTCGCGCTGGCAGCGGTGAACAGTCGCCCAACACCCAATACGATTGCCGCGTGGCATCTGGAAAACGCACTGCCCCAAGTGGGGGTCAATGATGTGGTCGCCGCCATCGTCACCGACTTTCGCGGCACCGATACCCTCATCGAAATCACTGTCTTTGGCATCGCCGCATTGGGCGTGTTGACGCTGCTAGCGCGACCTGCCCACGGCAAAATTACCCGTTTAGTAGTGCACCGACGCAAACTATTCGAAATGATCTCTGTTCCAGCAAGCGATAGCACCGAAATCGAAACGCCGGACAGATATCAAGCGCGCTTTACTGACCCCGTCACCCAACTCGGTGCGCTTTTGGTACTGCCATTTTCTGTCGTCATCGCGCTGGCGCATATCGCCTATGCGGGTGTTGCGCCGGGGGATGGCTTCACGGCGGGCGTGATCCTCGGATTAGGGGTGACATTGTGGTTTGTGGTGTTCGGTTATCAAGAGACCAAAGCGCGCTTACGTTGGCTCCAACCTACCCCCTTGATCGGGACCGGTATCGCCCTCGCCCTTGCCAATGCCGCGCTCCCCATCCTCTTCGGAAGGGAATTCCTCGCCTTTACCCAAATCAAAGGCATTTCTGTGGCGGATATCAAAATCGCGTCAACCTTGTTATTCGAGATCGGCATCTGCCTGACGGTTTTTGGCGGTGTCAGCATGATTATGGAAGCCATTTCTCACCCAAAGGAGTGCGAACCGTTATGAACACGCTATTTGCAATTGCCACCGGAATTATGTTCGGTATGGGCATCTTTCAACTCTTACGCCGTGACCTGATCAAATCCGCAATGGGTTTCTATATTCTATTTACGGCGATCAATTTCCTGTTCCTTGCGGTCGGGGCATATGACGGCATCATCGCACCTTATGTCAATGCCAGCAACCAAATGAATGAACAGTCCAGCGATCCCTTGGTGCAGGCATTGATCTTGACGGCAATTGTCATCAGTTTTGGCTCCTATGCCCTCCTGCTCGGTCTGATAGCGGTGTCGTCGCATCGTTTTCGCACCATTGACAGCGACAACCTTGACCGTCTGAAAGGGTAAACGGATGAACAATGCCTTACTTTTGGGTCCGATCTTCTTTCCGCTTGGCGGTGCCGCGTTAGGCATACTCCTTGTGCGTAACCGTACTTATCAGCAGATGCTCGGTCTGCTCGTAGGGGTGCTGGCGTGGTTGTGCAGCATCGCCATCCTGCTGGCAAATCTAAACGGAGACATCCTCACCTACAATCTCGGCGGGTGGGTGCCTCCCTATGGCATCGTACTCGTCGCGGATTTACTCACGTCGCTGTTTGCCGTCATGGCGACCACCGTGATGGCGGCGGGCATTCTCTATATGCTCGGCTGCCGAGACAAAAGTGTCGCAGTCCCCGCTTTCATGCCTTTGTTCCTCTGTATGGGCGCGGGTTTGAATGGCGCACTCTATACCGGTGACATCTTCACGATGTTCGTGTTCATCGAATTGATGGTGATCGCCTCCGTCATTCTGGTCGCGATCTCCGACAATCGACTCGGTTTAGAAGCGGCGATCAAATACCTGTTCATCAGTGCGATGGGAACGCTGTTTCTGCTGACGGGGATTGCCGCGCTCTATGCCAGCTTCGGCACCCTCAATATGGCGGATATTGCGCGGTTGCTGGCATCGGGCAACCGACCCGTGTTATCACAAGCGGCGGCAGTCATGCTGATGTGCGCCTTCCTGCTCAAAAGTGCCGTTTTCCCGTTTCATTTTTGGCAACCGGACTTTCACACGGCTGCCCCAACGCCAGTTCACGCGGTCCTCTCGTCAGTGGTGGTCAAAGTGGGCATATACGGCTTGATCCGAATCACCACGCTGATGTTCACCGATGAAACCCCCTTAATCCACAGTTTATTACTGGTCTTGGGGGTGATTGGCATCTTTTTCGGCAGTCTAGGCGCTTTACGCACCTATGACGCCAAACGCCTGCTGGCATACTCCACTTTTGGTCAAATCGGGTTCATCCTCGTCGGCATTGGTTGGGGCGCGCCGGCGACACTGGCGGCAGCACTCATCTACGCCGTCAATCATTCGTTCATCAAATCCGCTTTGCTGATGATCACCGGCGTGATTGCCAGCCGAACAATGACCAAAACATCCCGCCTTTCCGAGATTGGCGGCGTTGGCAAATCAATGGGTTTCACCAGTGGTTTATATTTGATTGGGGGCTTGGCATTGGCAGGGGTACCCCCGCTGAATGGCTTTATCAGCAAGGTCACATTGGTGCAAGGGGGGATCGAAACTCAACAATGGCTGACGCTGGGACTCGTAGTTGGTGCTGGCACGCTCACCTTGCTGTATATGACCCGCACATGGCAATTGATTTTTAAGCAAGAGCCGGATGAGAAGGTGCAAATAAAGCCTTATGGCGACAGTATTCTTGCGCCTACCCTGCTCATTGGGGTCTGTATTATGCTGGGTTTGTTCGCTTCGCCCCTCATCAATCTCGCGCTACGGACAGTAGACCAAATAGGTGATCCATCCCGCTATATCCGCGCCGTCCTAGGAGGTTGAAATGAGCAATACTGTTATTCCGGCTATTGTGATCGGCATCGCTTGGATGATCATCACCAGCCGTTTGACGCTGGAAAGTTTTTTGGTTGGCTGTGTCGTTGGTATAGCAATCGTGGTCTTGATGGGTCAGCGACAGCTAAACATTCGTTGGAAACGACTGCCCGATCAAGGTTTTGCGCTCTTGGTCTATATCATGATTCTCTTACGTGACATCACCCTCTCCGGTGTCGATGTCACCCGCCGAGTGCTGGCTCCTACGATGCCGCTCAATCTGGGGATTATTGCGGTTGAAACACAGGATGAGCAGCAAGACCCCTTCCTCGCCGCATTAAGCGCGGATGTAATTACACTCACACCGGGGGAACTGGTCGTTGAGTTGGAAAATAACCACACGATGTATATCCACTGTCTTGATGTCGATATGAGCAGCAAGAGCGCTGACCTTCAACAGACAAAGAGATTGAAATTATTCAAGCGTATCTTGGGGAGATCATCATGAGTGAATTCGCGCAGATTGTAATCCAAATCGCACTCATCATTATGGTGGCGCTGCTACTACCGTGCGCCTATCGCTTGTTTGCCGGTCCCAGCGTTGCGGATCGCTTGTTGGCGGTCGATACGATTACAACGTTGTTGATCGGCATTATTGTCCTGTTGGCACTGGTGCAAAAATCAGAATTTGTCGTTGATGTCGCGCTGGCATTGGCGGCATTTTCGTTCATAGCAACCCTCGCTGTTGCACGCTATCTATCCGAAGGCAGGATGTTCTAATGGTCACCGAAATACTTGGTCTCATCTTCATTGGTCTGGGAGTATTTTTTTCGTCTGTAGGCGTAATCGGACTGATCCGACTGCCCGACGTCTATTCCCGAAGCCATGCTTCAGGCAAAGTGGCGATACTCGGCATTTTCGGATTGCTCGCTGGAAGCGCGTTTCTTTTTCCGGGGACAACCCTCAAGGTCATTGGGCTGGGGGTGTTCCTGCTGATCGCTACGCCTGTGGCTTCTCATGCCATTGCCGCAGCAGCATATCGATCCGGGGTGCCCTTGATCCAAACCAAACGCGATGATCTCGCGGCACGGTCAATAGCGGGCACGGCATCAGGAGAGCAACAAATCTAGTGCTGCTCTCCCTCTAGGTAACACCTCACCCATTATTTACCAATGACGATGCTGTCAGTGGCACCACCCAATGATGCGTCCCCGCCCCCACCTCATGGGTGATGCCACTGACAACATCCCCGTTCAGAGTCGTCGTGCCCGCACGCGGCAAAATGACCGTCGCGGTCGTGTTGGGTGGCACGACAATCGTATATTCAAAGGCACCATTTTCTAGCGTCCAGTCCGACACCAAAGTCCCATACAAGGTGTCAAGGCTGGCACGGACGAACGTCAGTCCACCGCCCGGCTGTGGGCGCAAAATCGCATGTTTGTAGCCCGGTGCTGCCGGAGCAAGCTCGATCCCCGCGACTATGTTATACAACCACGCCCCAATCGAGACTACTTTTAAACCACCGCTGGATCGTTCGGTAGCTTCCCCCATCCTCCGCCCACTGCGACATCCCTAACATCGTCGCTCGTCCGTTCATGTTCAACAGCGCCAGCACAATGATCCGCATTTGGTGCAGACTCGTTCGTGAAAGCAGGGGTGTCAAACAGGCGGTTAATGCTATAATCTCGTTCATGGGTTTTCCGGTTTGGTGTTTTTGTGAGAGATCTCACTTTACCGGAAAATCCCATTTTTTCGCCTGCCTTTTTTGGCGAAGGTATTGACCAAGAGACATGAATTCTGATTTAGAGCTTTACAACGCCATGACAGGCGAAGTTATTTTAAATTTCAGCAATATATACCCGCTTGCCCCGATTATGGACATTGCTTTTAGCCCTTTTGGAAACCTAATCGCAACTGCTCATGTCAATAGCTTCATTAATTTATGGGCAGTTATAGAAGATGCTGGGGGGCTATAAATTTCCTCCAATACAGATTACGATTTACACATTTGGCGTTACGCCCATGACGGCTTGAGGGGGCTAATGAACTATAATATACCGTGAGTGCCCAGAGAAAAAATCGGGTTTAAATTTTGGAGAACCACAAAGCTTGTTGGGTTCTAACTGCTATCTGGAGCAATAGGAGAAGAATGGGACGATTTCGATAGGAAAACCCGAGAATTTGTTCGTATTTTGTTCTTGACGTCCATCACCAATCAATCGATCTAGACTCAGCCGTAATCGGGACAGTTGAGCCATTCTCCAACAGATCAGCGATGATCGGTTAAACCCGCCGCCATGGCGGGAGTGCGTTGACAATGCTTGAGCGACAAACTTACGGCTCACAACCGATCAACCAAGTTGTCCAGTCCTGGGTTGACCAGCGCGTCACACATTTCGGTCATTTCGGTAGTCGTATAAAGCGTCGTGATCGCGCAGTTTTATCTAGTTCACTTTGTTGTTCAGCACTCAATTCGCGGCGCATTATTCGCGGCATCTTTTCCTCCTGCAGCGACTTTACCTCATTCCTCCTTTTTGCCGTATTAATTCGCAAATCTCCATCAAATGGTAGTGGTTTACTTGTAGTTTTAACATTATTTGAGAAGGATACTCTCGCGACGAACTTGACATCAGCATCCTGGAGCACAATAATGGACCGTAGCTCAGTCGCCAAAGGTGGTCATGTCATCGATCAAGCCCTATGCTCTCGTGCTCGTGTTGTTCTACGTTCTATTAATTATCTTCGTTGCTCGGAATAGCGTGAACGCGCCATACTTTGACGAATGGTATCCTAGTTTGGAAGTCGCAGTCGCCAGCCACAACGGTACGCTCTCCATCGATCAATTATTTCGCCAACATGTCGAGCATCGCATTGTACCAACACTGGTATTGACAGCGATCAATGCCCGCCTCACTGATTGGGATTTGCGCGTTGAGATGTTCGCCGGCATAGCGCTTGCTGGCGGCAGCTTCCTGATGCTCGCGAGTTTACTGCCGTAGCGTCGTCGCTGGCTTACAGCGACCGTTGCCGCAGCACTCATATTCGCCCCCGATCAGGAATGGCTCTGGGCGTTTATTACGTCATCGCGTTTCGGGCTGTTTTTCAGTGTCATGTCCATTTTGGTCGGCGCAGCGCAAATGGTGGCTTCTAGCCCTACTTGCGTCGACAATTGCTTCATGGTCTATCGGTTGGGGGGTGTTGGCGTTCTTGCCAGTGGGCATGCTGCTTTGGCGCTCGGAATGGTTGGACGCGCAACGGCGCGTCCGCTGTGTTATCCCCCAAACCAGACACCCCGTTGGGTATCCCTACGGGACAAATCGTCGAACGGGTCTCTAATCTGACATTGGCGTAGTCGTTACGCTGATCTGGGCGGCACAATGCCCAAAGACCTACCCACTATCGAGAGCATGAGGAAACTCGAAAGTGCGAAGAAGATGCGCCTCGCCGTCCCGAAGAAGCCGAGTCCGGGCGACGAGGCATTTTAGGGTTTGCACGGTCTGAATGGCTTTCGTAGGTATTTATTCACCTATCCATGGGATTAAGCTCAAAATCCGTGAATATGAACCGAAGAAACACCTAATGAACCCTATAGGACTGGGACAAAATGTGGTTTGCACGGATAGGTGAATAAATACTTTCGTAGACAATCACAACATCGTAACGGCGCATCATGGCGATGGTGAAACCCACCGAAAGTATCACGTCAGAGGGTTTCACAGCCTAGGTGATGCCATAGCCCTGCTTCATGGAGGACGTGCAGCCGTTTGAGGTTGTGTCTGATTCACTGTGTAGCATGCGTACTCGTGTTGCACATAAAAAACGATCTTCGTAGCTTGCGGCATACGGAGATCATTGTACGTGTCGGGCTATTAATCGCAGGGTCTTTCTGAGTTAAGCTTTAAGCCTCATCATCAATAGAAGTTAGCGCTTAGTGCTTAAAAAGACTGTAACTACACAGGTTGAAAAACGTTCGGTAATAAAGGGAGAAAGGACCGTTGGCGGCAAATGGGGGGATATTCGACGCACAAACTTTCATGTTAACGAACGACTGACAAGCGCCTAATCCACCCCTACATCCACGTTTCGAGGGGTATTTTCCTGTTTTTCTTCACATCTTCATGCCTCCCTATTTATTTTCTTCTGTTTCTATACCTGAGTAGTCACTTAAAAAGACTGTAACTACACAGCTACCCCTAATCGCCCGACCCCTTCTCCCAGCCGCTTCGCTTTTGGAGAAGGGGAGAAACGCGGTAGAAAGTCCCTCGCCCCTTGTGGGAGAGGGATTTAGGGTGAGGGGTGTGTAGTTACAAAAGACTGTTAGCCTGCAAGTACATTGTCAAATCACACTTCAGTGTAGGGTAAGTGCCCTAGTCGTAATTCATAGATGAAGAGCACGAAGAACACAACCGATATTACCAAAATGAATACGCCACCTGTCATAACCCCTGTGGCAACATTATCCCAGCCGTATGCGGAGAGCAGATTTCCCCGAAGGGTACTGCCCGTCAACATCGTGGTGCGAAGGTTTGAGACTGTTGCTAATCGTGCTTGTGCGTCTTCAATTAAAGCTTGATCACCAGCTTCCGTGGCTGTGGCTACCTCGCCACGCAATCCGCGTTGTATTCCGCCTAGGGTTGCGTAGACAGCGCCCGGATAGCCCGCCTCATCGGCGGACTCGCGCATGTGTAATCCTATCAACGCTGAGTAAGCTTGGGCTTGGTTGCCAGTAGTGAGGACTTGCCCGGCATTCTCGACGAGTCCGGGGATCGCTCGTTCTTCGTCAGAAAGCCCGTCTGCTGCCCCAAAAGTGATCTGCTGAGTTGCCAGTTCGTTGCGAATGTTATCTTGTATGAACCGTCCGAATAACACTGCGCCGCCACCGGCTACGAGACCTCCGATAGCGAGAATGAGCCATAGTAATAGCACTCTAGACCACATTGCCGCTGAGAGACGTTTGTTCAGGTGTTTCATGATGTGACTCCTTTTGGTGATATTTTAAGGATGGTGCCAATTACTATCGCGGAATTTTAGTACACCGCGTTATATTTCCAACTTCTAGCGTAATGGTTTGGCGATTGCATAGAAGACAACAAATTTCTAAATTCTCTTCGCGCCATAGCCCAACACTAGATTAAAAGCGTGCATGAACAAGGAATAGCTATCCTCCTGTCACCGTATAGCATTACAGCATGAGAGACCTTTATGACATTTTAGTAACCATCTTAAGACGCTTCAGATCAAGTGAGTTGACTTAAACCCAAGGCGCATCTTCAAGAAGGTATTTTTGAAAAGCCTTCTACATTATCTATTAAAACAAGAGTACACTGTAGTGAGATTCATCACACATATAGCGTACAACTATCACATTGCCAAATGACATTTTCTGTTGGGCGACATGACATTTGCAATAGCTGACAAAAAGAGCGTGTAAATTTTGCGTAGAGGCTCTAAACATGAGCGGCGCTGAGTGGGAATGGGAGCGTTCATTGCATCTGCCTAATGCTAGTCTGTAGAATCGGTAGGCGGATACCAAGGATTGGACAGATGTTTATGGTATTCTACGTGGAGACTCGCGGAATGTCAGCGACATCGGTTTTAGGTGCGCCTATTCTTCCCAATTTCCGCGAAGGATAGCTGTAGATTTTAGCGACTCATTCTTGTATTCCGATTGCACCAAAGACGCGACTCACGTTTTTGAGCCGAGTCCACGCGGAAGTTAGAGGGGATCATGCCCATATGCGCATAGCCCTCACTGCCGATTGCGATCGCGCTCAAAAATCCCCCATGCGCTAAAACTCTGAGATGACTGCTTTATCTTCAAGCCAAGCGATCATATTCAGCACCAGATAATTCCAATTCTGGAACCCGCGATTCAGGAGTGGCTCCCCATTGTCCGGTTGATAATATTCGTGCATGGCTCCGAAACGTTCGACATCGCGTCCGAATAGCCGCACGGTACGTTCGGCAAGCGCGCGCGCATCATCCGTAAAACCATAACGCACCAGTCCCCGAAACGTCAGGTAATTGGAGACGCCCCACACCGGTCCTAACCAACAGGATGGATTACCAGAGGCGCGAATCGTATACATCTTCTCCATTTTGGACAATGTTCTCACCCCATATTCTGCATTGAAGGTGCGGGTGTTACGAAGATGCCCTTGGACGACTTGCTCCGCCTGTTCAGGTGTTGCGATTCCCGCCCACAATGCCAGAAAACCAGACCACACCCCTAGCCGTTGGATCAAGCAATCCCAATGCCGAGGATCCCCTGCGTGCAGCCCTGTCGTCTCTCTCGGCAACAAGTTGAGGTCAACACTATAGAAGAAACCATCCCGTTCGTCCCAACAGTGTTCAAGCACCGCCCGACGCACATTGTCCGCATCGGTGCGCATATGATCCCCAACATCAGTCAAATTCAATCGATCTGCTAGATAAGCCGCAGCTTGAAACTCTTTGAACATCAGGCAGTTCAGAAAAATAGACCCCGAACTGCGCGCGGGGCGCGAATAGGTGCTGGGATCATTATCCACGCCAATCATGAGATCGCTTTGCCAAAAATAGAGTCCGCAGGAATGACGGTGATGGTTGCGGTAGTTATTGAGGAAAGTTTGCAAAAAGTAGAATTTTTCGCGCAACCATTCGGCATCTCCCCCACCAAGCTGTGTGATCAGGGCGGCGTGTTGTGCCAACGTGGGCTTGTGCATATTTTCGCCATAAGGATTCGATGGACGATACACCGTCCCGCTTCGGTCAATGACAATCGGAACCCACCCATCCATCCGCCCCCAATGGAGGCTGTTGAGGATACAGCCTTGTTCGTATCGACGAGCATCTTCTTGGGCGGCGGCATCGCCTTTTTCTAGTAAAATCTGCCGAAGCGCAATATTCGTCAACCACGAGTCCCAATCCCATAAAACATCGGCATATTGCTGGCTTCCGGGCGTGATGAAAGGATAAGGCAAATTCCCGCCGGCTTCGCGGAACATCCCTTGATAATGTTCCGTGAGATTTTGGCGGATCAGCGCGGCGTAGTGTTGAGTGTCAATCATCGGCTTCAAACCACCCTTTCAGCGGAGTCCAAGTGAACATAAAAGGCTGAATTTCCACAGCTTCCAGCGTAAAAACGCTTCCCATCGGGTGCAATCGTAACCGTTTTCCAGCGAATTGCCCCTAAGCGTGGGTCGTAAATATCTTGCCACGTTTCCCCCGCGTCCCGGCTTATCATCACCGCCGACCGACAGGGGGCATAATACAAAGGCTCACACACCACCACGATTAGCCCATGATCAACGCCACTCACCGCCAGCGAGGTCGCATTGAAGATGTGGTCTTCGAGCGGGAAAATCTTTGCCCATGTATCGCCATAATCAGCACTACGCCATACGCCTTCACGGATAAATCCCGTGTACAAAACGCCCGGTTGCTGTTCATCAGCCCGGATGACATTAATGACCGAGGCGCGATCTCGTCTGAAGGGCAATTGTTCGCCGATACGATGCCATGTCATGCCGCTGTCTGTGGACCGAAACAGCCCTTCTGTCCACTCCCCTACATAGAGCGTACCCTCGCGATGGGGATCGATGCACAACAGTTGATTCGTCCCGCACACATTTTTAGTCTGAGTGATCACCACAGACAGTAATTCATTTTCGATCCAGTGGCGTTCATAAGGGATACGCTGAATATGATCGGGTAGAGTCAGGGGTAGCCGTTCCCATGTCTCCCCCCAATCAAGCGATTGAATCAAGCCTGCACCTAGCGCAAGGACACCATCCAAGTAGGCATAGAACTTACCCGGTTGAAATGGGTCTTCAGCCAATGCCTGTACCGATACCCCCGCCGCTCGCGATAAAAATGCAAGCTGCGCTTCTTCAGTATCGGGCGCGACATGCAATTGAAAGACAATGTGAGCATCACTGCCATCTGCTGCCGCACTCACAATGGTGCAACCTCCAGAGCCTTTAACGCCATAGAGTACAAGATTAGGGCGCAAGCGCGACGCGACCAAAGCGGTGCTGTCGGGTTGGGGCATATCCACCTCTGGACGAGGTAACGCCACAAAAGTCCGCCCACCATCGATACTGACCTTCGGATTATGATCTGCCGAGACCATATATACAGTATCGATTTGGGTGGGATGGGTGACCATGTTCTCGATACAGATATTTTCCATGCCTTTGAACTGATTGGCATCCCATGTCAATCCAGCATCGTGGCTGATGGCTACACCATACCAATTGGTCATATAAAGGGTGCCGCTGTCGTCTACATCAACGCGGATTTTAGCCGTCGCCCATCCCGCATAGGGTAGCGTCATATAGCTAGGATAATGCCTCAAGTCTTTTTCGCTGTGCCACTTGACCAAATGCCATGTTTCGCCACTATCAGAAGACCTAAAAAGACCGATTGGCGGGACGGCAGGGTCACTATTGGGGAAGGTGGCGGCGGCGGTATATAGGCAGTTTGAGTTTTGTGGATCAATCGTTACCGTGCCAATTTCGTATTTTGACAGTCCCGGCGCAAAATTTTGCCAAGTGCGCCCGCCATCCGTCGATTTCCTGACGCTATCAAACAGACACGCGGCATGGAGGGTATCGGGATGCACAGGGTCAAACGCAATTTCGGCAAAATCCATGCCCTCGTGCAGCACCTCCCACGTCAACCCTCGGTCAGAGGATCGATACAAGCGCGCCGGATTCGGACGCACAAAGTCGTATTGCTCGGCGATGATCCTAGGATCACGGTCATAACTGCCAATGGTGCCCACATAGAGGGTATCTTTGAGCAACGGGTGAAAGTAGGCACAAGTGATGCGCTCATTTTTCAACCCGGTGTAGTGCCAGTGTTCTCCCTCATCATGGCTGATCCAGATGCCCGCCGAAAAGCCGCCAGCGATGACTCCCTGTGGATCATGAGGATCTACCTGAATCACTTCGCCATACTGACGTGTTTCGCCATTCCCGAAAAAGTCCACTGCACTGCAAACGGGAACCCAACTTTCGCCACCATCAATACTTTTATGGATGGTCCCAAAGAAATCACTTCCGCGAACTGATCCCGAACCCCGAAAGAGGATATTCGGTTGATGTGGGCTGAGGGCAATACTACGGATGTCATGCTGGTGGTAATCGGTGATGCCGTTATTGCAAGCCCACCACGAGCGTCCCCGGTCGTTGCTTTTAAAGACCCCGGCGACATCCGCACGCGCGTACATAATGTTGTGATGGTGTGGGTCTTGGAGTATACCTTCGATAAAACCGCCCCCGTTCAGGGTGGACTGATGCCAAAGTGTATCGCTCATCAATTGATCATCCTATCCTGATGAAAAAATATTGAGAATTTTCAAGCGTCGAATAAAATCTACCCGCCCATTTACCCTGCGATGAGCAATCCGGTAGCAAGTGCCTTTTCAAACTGTTCAATGGTTTGCTGAATCCCCACGCTCAGCGGCGTTTCATAAACGTCGGGGAAATGCGACCGTAATGCTGAATCGTCGAAACCTTCGGGGAATGCCAACATTCGTTCAGCGACCGAAATATCAGCATCGGGGCGCACCGCTCGAATCAATGTCGCTACCTCGTTTACCGAGGTTGGTGTACCGCCTAAATTAAAACGATATGCACCCTTCAAAGGCAATAACGCCGCATCAATAAATTGTTGGGCGACATCTGAAGCGTGTTGAAATTGCATGACCCCGCCAAAACTGATCGCGAAGGGCTGTCCTGCTGCTGCTGCCAACATCGCTTTGGTAGGTTCGCTGGTCATGCCTTGATCGCGCCCTAAGCCATACACCGTGTAAGGGCGCAGTGCGGTACTGCTAATCTCATTTTCCAGCCAATAGACTTGTGCGATACCCTCATCCGCCTGTTTATAAACACCATAAAGCGTTTGGGGAAGAAGTGGGGCATCATGCGCGATTAAGCCGGGGGGATACAGGCTCGGATTACCGTAAACAGCTATCGAACTGGCATGGGCAAGGTGCTTAATCCCATGCTGACGCGCAGCTTCAAAAATATTCACGGTGCCCACAACGTTGACTTGCGCCCCCATCACTGGGTTCGCCCGACAAAAAGGCACCTGAAGCGCGGCGAGGTGAATGATGTGGGTAATGGCTTGCCCGCTGATCACCTCCGCAACCGTCGCATATTGGGTGAGATCGCCTTGAACAAAAGTGATCGCTTCTTGCTCTTGTGGGGAAAGCAACAAATTGAGGCGCGAACGATTCGCGCTCAAATCAAAACTGACCGCTTTTTCACCCCGCTTGGCGAGATGATAAAGCGCCCACGCGCCGATGCAACCCATTGCTCCTGTAACCAGAAAAACACGATTTTCATGATTTTGCGCGCTCATATTTATCAGCACCTTTATCGTAATTGATAGGTTCGAAGTGCATTTTCACAGAAGATTGCCCCTCGCTCTGCCGCTGTGAATGATTCGGTTGCTGCTTGTAAAACTTTGATGATGTCCCTATAGGAAGTCGTGTCCAGACCAAATGGATAGTTACTGCCAAACATAAGGCGCTCACTGCCGACCCCGATGTCAGCCAATGATAGTTAAATCGAGACCGCTGCCAGATATGGACATGGGTATCGATTAATCCAAATTCTGCTGTTGTCGCCATATTTCGTACTCCTGTCGCCCTTCCTCATTCAATGGGTAGTATTTAAGGAGAGACCCGCCCTCCTGCATCCGTACCCGGCTGAACGCTTCCCAATCTTCATGAGCAAGGGTGGCACGAACAATTTCAGGGGCAATTTGACGCGGGATCACCACGGCACCATCGTCATCGGCGATCATAATATCGCCGGGCAAGACCAACACACGGCTACACGCAATCGGCACGTTATAAGCCCATGGAAACAGGCTGGACTGCGAAGCGTAATTGGGGGTAAATCCGCGCACCCATAAGGGCGCACCAATTTTCTGAACATGGGGCCAATCCCGTATATAGCCATCCGCGACAATGCCTACCCCACCCCGTGCTTTGAAATAGGTGATCAGCATTTCGCCCAAGCAACCGGTATAAGGATCGCCAAACGCTTGGATTGCCAACACATCCCCCGGCATAACTTTTTCCAGCACCGCCCATAAAGCACTGTGTTTTTCGGCATATTCTTGCGCTATCCCCGATGCGACATCTTCGCGCTGAGGCATGAACTGAAGCGTGAGAATATTGCCGACAATTTTTGTGCCGGGAATAGTGGTTTTGGGTCCTTCGATAAAGGTTTGACGAATCCCCATTTTGTGCATCATGGCGCTAGCGGTGGCACTGCTCACCCCATGCAATTGCTTGATCAAAGCTGGATCGCAACGCACAGGGTCATCACCGTGAATAGGCAAGGTGATGGCGGTCGGCGGCAATCTATCCGAAGCGAGAATCTGAGAGGAAGGTGCGTTATTGGTCATGGGCGAATACCCTTGTCGGTAATGGGGCTTCGGATACGATAAAGTTGCTATCCTGCAATGTTTTCCATAATAGAGGCGGAATAGATTGTTGGAGGGCATTAATGCAAGCTTGGACTTCGGAACTTGTCTGAAAACCAACGACCACAGCTTTGATTGCCGGATGAGCGAAGGGAAACTGGGTAGCCACCGTGTGAAGAGGGATATCATACGCGGCGCATAACTGTTCAATGTCACGCACGCGCTCCAAGACAGTAGAAGGAGGTGGCGCATGATTATACCGGGCAGCGGGATGTGCCGCGCCCGTTGCCAAAATGCCACTGTTATAAATACTGGCAGCAAACACCGCGATTCCCTTCGCATAACACACATCAAGCAAGGGCAGCGCGCCTTGTTCTAGTAACGTCCAGCGTCCGGCAATCATGAAACAATCGAAATCCGCATGTTCAGCGAAAGTCAGTGGCACTTGCCATTGATTCATCCCCGCACCAATAGCTTTAATCACCCCTTGAGCGCGCAGATCCGCCAGCACGGGGAAAGTCTTGTCCAGAACTTCCTGTGCATACTCATCGGGATCATGGACATACAGGAGGTCGATATGATCCACACGCAGACGTTTTAGGCTACCTTCCAAACTCCGCAGCACACCATCGCGGCTATAATCACGGCGCACCGTCGCACCACTGATATCAAAACCCACCTTCGTGGCGACCACTACTTGGTCACGAGGGAGTTCACCGACCACCAGTCCGGTACGGGTTTCAGCCAAGCCACGCACATAATTGGGCGCACTGTCAAACCATGTAATACCCTGCTCAAAAGCGTACTTTAGGGTACTTAATGCTTGTGCTTCGGGGATGGGTTCCCCTCCTCCCCATGCCGGCGCTGTCGCTAGTGGGGCGCTCCCAAAAGCAACCAAAGGCACACGCAGTCCCGCTTTGCCAACCGGGGATGTGCTTGCTGAAATCGGCACCTAAGCCATCCGTTCCCACGGCAAGCGATAGCTTGGCGTGTTGACAAAGCGCTTCATGGACAGCTTCAAACGAATCTCTGTCGCAGGGGGCAATTGGATTTGCAACAAAGAGTCGCCAATGGGGAGGTGCTGCGCTTCGGTTTGCAGAGCCGGGGCAGCATACCCCGCCGCGCCTTGCACCCCGGGGTAATCGCTCACTCGAATATCGTAATCAGCGCTGATAAAGGTATGTTCACCAAATGCGCCCGCTTGTATCAACAGATCGTGGCTGGAAGTCACGCTTAAGTTGACTAATATCACCACAATGTGATCCGACTCGATCTTTTCTACCAGTGCGGCGGTGTCGTCCGGCAACCCGGGACGCTGTCGCTGTACATCGAAATAGCGTACCTGACAGTGGAGCAACCCGCCGTTGTAAATGATCTGGGGCGCACCGAGTGTCAACTGAATGAGCGCTTCGGTGGTCACGGGATTCAATTCCTGCCAATGATGAATGTTTACAGCGCGCAAATCCTGCTCATCACGGCGGATCATTTCCATGCGGCGGGCAACTTTGGCATAGCTTTCGGCTAATATTGCTTCTGGATACTGAGGGTTTTCGCCCTGCAAGAAGCACAACCACGGCTGTTCATGTCCACCGTCCTCTTTACTACGAAAAGCGATCAGCTTGCGCCAGTCGGTAAGGCTGGTTGATCGCAAATGCGTGATCCGTGCCCAATCCTCACCATCATGGGACAAGTTCCACAAAGCAATCGGATACACAGGCGTAGGGGTTTGGTAGTCAAACCAGCCCGAATCGCTGTAGCGGTAAGGCACCACAAAGAGTTCGGTTTCGGGGGTATGCTGATCCAGCAACCCAATCCAGTGATGACCGAGGCTCATTGCCAATTCCCCTAACTTGCGCGTCTGTCCAAGCGCATGAATGGCATCGATCTGTGCGCGCGGCAGTTCCAAATAAGTCTTATCACTCGTCAGTAGATAGGCGCTGCCACCCGCAACCAACGCCGCCATGCCGACGTTGTAATAGCCGTGGGGCCAACTCCAGCCGTATAACCCACCGTACCATTTCCCATCAATATACTCCCCCACTTGACCAGAAAGCCCCACATTGTCGGGCAATAAACCGCCATTGTGACGAGCGCGTTCTTGCCATGTACCCACATACTCGATGATCCACTGGCGGTACTTTTCGGCACCCGTCATCAAAAAAGCATTGGCGATTAAGCTGGTCACAATGAGATTGGTGGCACTATCGCCTTTGCCCATCCGCTCCTGCATCACTACGCCCATGCGTCGTGCCAAAACCGGATCGCGCAAATCATCATACGAGGTGATACCTTCTACATCCTCATAAGGCAATCCATAAGGTGCCATATACGGATACCATTCGTAGCTCGGTTCGCCGTCGAAATAGCCCCAACGCGCGCCCATGCTGCCGTTATGGGGCGCACGAATGATCTTATGTTGCGGGTCGTAATTGATCGCGTCGGGGTCTTCATTCAAGTACAACCCCGCAAAACGCTGTGCCCGTTCGATCAATGTGGGATGAGTCGGATCGGCAAGGCACAAAAAGTAGAAATAAATGTAGCTCTCGCCTTGATGGAATTGATCATAGCCCCGCTCATATTCTTTATCGACAAGTCCGAGGCGGGTTAATTGCTCTGTGACTCCGTTCCAGTGATGATGAGCCATTGCCAGCAGGTGGTCTCCCCCGCCAAGCAGGTAAAGGAGCGCCCAATTGTAGAAACTTTCATAAAAATCATCAGCACCGTCTCGGCTTTGATAGGAGTCGTCTTGATCATCACGCCAGATCAGGGAACCATCGGAGCGAGTGTACTTGGCGGCAAAGGGATGAACAGACTCACTCATCACTTCTAAGAGGCGGCGCTGCCACACAGCCCAACTTGGTGCTGCGGACAGAGGGAGACTGGCGCGAATAGTCTTTATCGGGTTAGAAATGTTCATTATTTTCATTCATTGACAAGTAAATCAATTCACTCTACAATGCAGATTATAAATTGGTCTGACCACTAGGTCAATGGGTCAATAAACGATTATTTTGGCAAGACTTTTTCTAAAGTAGGGTTATGGACACCACCTTGAATCAATCCAACCGAACGACATCCGTTGCTTCATCAGAACGCAACCGATGGGCAATGATCCGAGGGCACAAATTCCGGCGAAATCTTGTTTGGCTGCTGATGTCACTGCCCGCCCTTCTGTGGATTCTCGTTTTCAAATACCTCACCTTATTTGGAGCGTGGATCGCCTTCACCGACTTCAAAGTCCGACGCGGCGTTTTCGGAAGTGATTTTGTCGGACTCGATAATTTCCGCTTTTTATTTGCGACCGATACTGCCGTGCGGGCGACGATCAATACGATTGCGCTCAATCTTTTATTCATCTCAGGTGGCGTGATCGCATCCATGCTTATCGCATGGCTATTCTATGAAATCTATACCAGCCGTCTGACTAAGTTCTACCAAACCATGTTGCTGCTCCCACGTTTTATCTCGTGGGTGGTCGTCGGATATTTTGTCTATGCGCTTTTGGCAACCGACAACGGCTTAATCAACATGTTGTTGCGCAATTTCGGTTTAGAGCCAGTATCGTGGTACAACACGCCCCAAGCATGGCCCCTCATCTTGTTGTTGACTAGCCTTTGGAGCGGTATGGGCATCGGCAGCTTGATTTACTTATCAGGGATGCTGGCGATTGACACCCAATTGTTTGAAGCCGCCCGTATTGATGGCGCGAATAAGTGGCAGCAATTTATTTACATCACTTTCCCAATCATCATGCCCCTTTTGGTGATCAACTTACTGCTCTCTCTGGCATTTATCCTCAATGCCGACTTCGGCTTGTTTTTTCAAGTGACCCGCAATCAACCATTACTTTATTCAACCACCGATGTCTTGGACACCTACATCTATCGTTCGCTCATCGTGACCCAAAACGTGAGTATGGCAGCGGCGGCTCAGTTCTATCAGTCGATTGTCGGTTTTGTCCTCGTGATTTTCTTCAACTGGATCGTGCGGCGCATTGAGCGTGCGGACGAACCGTTGGCATTGTTCTAAAGGCGAATGATGATGACTTATTCCCAACGATTACGTGCCCAAAAACGGTTGGATACAGATAGCCTGATGAACTGGTTAGCGCGCTTCAGCGTTCACATCGTGCTTATTTTGTTGTCATTAGGGTGTTTACTCCCGCTTGTTTTGATCATTTCCGCTTCATTCACTGATGAAATTGCACTGACGCGCTTTGGGTACAATCTTATCCCAGCACAGTTCAGCACCACTGCTTATGAGCTTATCTTCCGCAATCCAACTGTGATTTTGCGAGCTTATGCGGTCACGGTATTTACGACGATTTTTGGGACGATCAGCGCCCTCGCCCTGATGGCACCGCTTGCCTATGCGTTATCGCGTCCCGATTTTATTTTGAGAAAACCGCTGTCCCTCTTTGTCTTCTTCACCATGTTGTTCAGCGGGGGCATCGTCCCCTACTACATCCTGATGACCCAATACCTGCGCGTCCAAAACACACTCTTCGCGCTGATCCTTCCCTACTTGGTGGTGGTCTACTATGTTCTCATCCTACGCACCTACTTCGCCGCGTTACCCGCCGAATTGATCGATGCTGCGCGGGTGGACGGGGCAGGTGAGTTCCGTATTTTCATCTCGATTGCGTTGCCACTGGCAAAACCAGCGTTGGCAACCATCGCGCTCCTCACCGCACTGAACTACTGGAATGACTGGACAACCGCGCTCTATTTCATTCGCGACTCACAATTGTATCCCCTGCAATACATGCTCTACATCATCCAGAGCAACGCACAGGCGATGCAGTTACAAGCCAGCGTCGGCAACATTTCGGTCGGTGAAATCCCAACTCAAACAGCGCGTATGGCGATGGCAGTATTAGCGACGGGTCCCGCCGCGCTCATGTTTCTGATCTTTCAACGGTATTTAGTTCGGGGCGTAACGCTGGGCGCATTCAAATAGGCATTTCTGCGGTTCACCATCTACCGCTGCACGATGCACGATTCGCAGTTTTTTCACAAGGAGTTTTTTGTCATGGCAAAAGTGTTTTCAAGACGTACAGTGCTTAAATCGTTGGGTCTCGCCGCTGCTGCCGGTGGGTTTAATTTCACGGGGCTATCCAAGCTCGCCGCCGCCAGTTCTCGTCGCTATCAAAACCTGCCACGCTTGGTCTATTTGTATCCGGGGGCACCTCAAGCGGATGTTCTGGCAGTTCAAGATGCGATGAGCGTATATATGGCTGAACGTATTGGCGCAACGATTGAATTGCGCGCTATTGATTGGGGCGCGTATGATGGGCAGATTAGTCTCATCAATGCTTCCGGAGAAAATTATGACTTAGGCTTTACTGCCCCTTGGATCAACAACTACTATACCAACATCAATCAGGAATATTTGGCATCCATCGGTGATATGTTGCCCGAACTTGCGCCCAACTATTGGGCAAGTTTGACTCCCGAAACATGGGAAGCGGCGCGCGTGGGTGGCGGCATCTATGGGGGCATCAATCAACAGATTTTCGTAAAACCGTTCGGTCCCTACATCCGTACCGACATCATCGAGGCAGTCGGCTTGGCGGACGCCTTTGCCAGCCTCACCAGCTATGAGCAACTCGACCCGATCATGGCAGCGATTAAAGAATATGCCGATCAAGATGACACCCTGACCCATGTGACCTATAACCTTGCGCAGATCTTGGTCGCCGAAAACTGGGGCTTTGATCCTCAAAGTTCGGGCTTGATCGTTCGCAGCACCGATGAGTCTGCCCAAGTTGAGATTTATAGCCAAACCGATGAATACCGTCAGGCAGTAGAAACAATTCGGCGTTGGTATCAAGCGGGATATGCCCCATCAGATGTAGCGCTATGGAGCGAAATGGACGCGGCATGGGTGGCAGGACAGTACGCTGTGCGCGTATCCGATATTGTGAAACCGGGTGGCAATGCTGAAGTCCAAGCCCGTTGGGGTTGGGCAGTCACCAGCAAAGCACTTGCAGAACCCCTACTGACGACCGGTGGTGTCACCGCCACGCTGAACGGTGTAAGTTCAGTGTCAGCGAATCCTGAAATTGCAGTGCGCTATCTTGAATTGGTCAACAGCGATCCGGTGTTCTACAACCTGTTGTGCAAGGGCATTCAAGGGACGCACTGGGAATGGGCAGATGAAGGACAGCAACTCATCCGTCCGGCAAACGGGGCGGCAAGCTTTGGCGATACTGGCTATAACCCCAATACCGATTGGATGTTCGGCAACGTATTTAATTCCTACTATGGCGATGCCACCCAGATCGGCGCGTGGCCCGAAACTGCTGAACTGAATCGCAATGCTCGCCCGTCACCCATTCTCGGTTTTACCTTTGACGGCTCATCGGTCGAAACTGAAGTCGCCTCAATTTCGGCAGTCACACAAGAATTTGGTAGTCCGTTGGGTAGTGGTACGGTCGATACTGCCGAAGGTTTGGAGCGTTATAACCAAGCCCAACTGGATGCGGGTATTGAGCGGGTACGCGACGAAATGCAACGGCAAATTGACGCTTGGAAGTCTGCCAGCGCCTAACGCCGTTTCCGAAAAAAGCACGGGTGTAGGGGTTAACAGCCCCTATATCCGCGCGCCAAAAGTTATCACTTCATCCCAAAATGGCGTATGATGGTTGCCAAAATTGGTTAGATCACTTGGACATTAGTCAATGACGGACTCACAATCGAAGCTAAACAATCAATTTCGTGGGGCGATTCATCGCGAGGCAATTTCTGACCAAATCACCGAGCGTGTTCTCTTATTGATTCGCGAGCAGCAACTACGCCCCGGTGACAAATTGCCGCCGGAGCGCGATCTGGCAGTGCAGATGGGCGTTAGCCGTGCGACCGTGCGCGAAGCATTGCGGTCCTTGGCGATGATGAATGTGGTCGAACTGCGGCATGGATCGGGCACCTATGTGACTTCGCTCGAACCAAAGTTGTTGGTCGAGAATTTTGATCTGGTCTTCTCGCTCAATGACAACTCATTTTTAGAATTGATCGAAGCCCGTGAAGTCATCGAACCGGGCGCAATCGCCCTTGCCGCCCAACGCATTACCGACGAAGAAATCATCGAACTTGAGGATGTCATCGCCCGCTCGTGGGCGTGTTTGCGGACACAACCTGCCAATTTTCCCCAGTTGGATATCGAGTTTCATGTCAAAACAGCCGCGATCTCGCGCAATTCTTTGTTGACACGCATTATGCAAGCCATTGCCCAACTGAGCATTGCCAGTAGTAAGCGCACAGCAGTGGACAAAGGCAGCGTCGATCCTGCGCGCGTCGAAAGAGCGATACGGATGCACCAAGACATTTTGGATGCACTCAAGGCACATGACTCTGAATTGGCGCGTAAACAAATGTTTGCTCACTTGCTGTCGGTAGAAAATACACTGCGCGGTTTGCCCCCCTACTGATTATGAACCAACGGTGGCTATGAAAAAGGGAATTGTGTCTCTCAACGATCTGCTACATCAATTGCTGTCCCATTTTCGTGCTAACCACCCTAACTCGCCGGCAAATACCATTGTCTTTGGCTTTGTTACCCCTGATGGCGAAGCGCTCTCAGTAACAGTCAATCGCGAGCGAGCGCTCATCACCGACGGCATTCGCGATGCCGAGTACCTCATTTATGGCTCCATCGCGACGTTAGAAACGGTATTTACACCGGATGCACCCAACCGCGCTGCCGCTGTTGATCAACTTGAAATGCGTCCCAACTATCCGTTTAATCATTACCTGTTGTCGATTTTCTTAAATGCGTTTGACCGGCATATCCCAGATCTCGATTATGTCGCGAAACCCTTAGAGGGGGTTTTTCCTTTCCCCCCTCGTTATCTAGCGACCCAAAATCCATTTCGGATGCGCCGTTATGAGCCGTCTATCCTGCCCATATATGATTACGGGCGCTTGCCACAGTTAATCGCAGATGACCATCCTGAATGGGTCGCCATGTACGATAAGGCTTGGCAACTTGCCTTCAACAACTTGCGGCAACCTGAACCAGAGTCCGGTTTTATCGCTAATTTCATTGATCCCGCCTTTAATGCCAATACATTTATGTGGGATACCTGTTTTATGACGATGTTCGGCTGTTATGGGCGGCATGCCTTTCCGTTCATTCGGACGACGGATAATTTTTACGCGAAACAGCATGACGACGGCTTTATTTGTCGCGAGATCAATACCTTCACGGGTGCCGATTTGTTCCAATCGCTTGACCCGCGCAGCACGGGTCCCAATATCCTTGCATGGACGGAATGGCAAGATTATCAGCATAGCGGCGATCTGGATCGACTACGCGCTGTGTTCCCCGTATTGGTGAGTTACCATCGCTGGTGGAAGGATTGGCGCACACACCCCGACGGCAGTTATTGGACGAGTGGTTGGGGCAGTGGCATGGATAATCAAACCCGTGTCCCTCGCTCAGAATTTCATCACCGACACTATACATGGCTTGATGCGACGATGCAGCAGGCGCTCAATTGCCAAAAATTGCTCGCTATAGCGGGCGCAATTGGTAATGATGAATTCAACAGCGAGCTTACAGATGAATTTGAGCATCTTAAACACTATGTAAATATGTATTTGTGGGATGAAGCCAGCGGTTTTTATTATGATCGCTCCCGTGATGGGCAGCTGAGTACCGTCAAAAGTATTGGCGTTTATTGGGGGTT
>Ga0209181_10002957_pt1 | contig 27080 bp, 19 predicted proteins | sample MAT05_FD_187208 | JGI IMG/M metagenome (GOLD analysis project Ga0209181, IMG submission 187208) | Freshwater microbial communities from Lake Fryxell liftoff mats and glacier meltwater in Antarctica - MAT-05 (SPAdes) (version 2) | ecosystem: Environmental > Aquatic > Freshwater > Ice > Liftoff...
TAGCCGCCCGCTGTGCACGCTCTGCGCGCCGCCCGTCGAGACCGCGTGTGATGGATTCGACAACAACTGTAATGGCCTCGTCGACGAGGGCGTGCGCAACGCCTGTGGTGTCTGTGGCCCGACTCCCGCCGAGATCTGTGACACCGTCGACAACGACTGCGACGGCGTGATCGACGAAGGCGGCGTGTGCGCCGGCTGCATTCCGACCGCCGAGATCTGCGACGGGCTCGACAACGACTGCGACCTGGCGATCGACGAGGCGATCTCGCGGCCCTGCGGCAGCGGCGTCGGTCGCTGCACCGTCGGCACGCAGGTCTGCGCCGCTGGCAGCTTCGGTACGTGTAGCGGCGTCGGACCGATCGCAGAGACTTGCAACGGCATCGACGACGACTGTGATGGCGTCACCGACGGCATCACCCGCGCATGTGGCAGCGACGTCGGCGCCTGTCAGGCCGGTGCACAGGTGTGTACGACTGGCTCGTTCGGTACGTGCACTGGCGCCATCGGCCCAGCTGCCGAGACCTGCAATGGCATCGACGACGACTGCGATGCTGCGACCGACGAGGGCAATCCGGGCGGCGGCGGCACGTGTGGCTCGGCGCTCGGAGAGTGTCTGCCGGGTACGCTCGCGTGCACCAGCGCGATGTTGGTCTGCACCGGCGGGCGCAGCGCCGTCGTCGAGACGTGCAACAGTCGCGACGACGACTGCGATGGCTCGACGGACGAAGGTGTGCCGACGATGGGCGCCTGTGGCTCGTCGGTCGGCGAGTGCCGACCTGGCGTCAACTCGTGTGTGGGTGGCGCGTTCGTCTGCACCGGCGGTCGCACCACGAGCAGCGAAGTCTGTGACGGCCGCGACAACGACTGCGATGCATCGACGGACGAGGGCAATCCCGGTGGTGGCGTGTCGTGCGGCACCGACACCGGTATCTGCGCGCGCGGCACGACGATCTGCACCGCCGGCGCGCTCGCCTGCACCGGCGGCGCCGGGCCCGGAGTCGAGACCTGCAACGCCCTCGACGACGACTGCGATGGGCTCACGGACGAGGGCAATCCAGGCGGCGGCGCGGCGTGTGGCCTGAGCACCGTCGGCGAGTGCGAGGACGGCGCGCTCGCGTGTGTGAGCGGCGCCCTCGCGTGTGTCGGTGCGGCCGGGCCTACGGCTGAGCGCTGCGACAACCTCGACAACAATTGCGATGGGATGATCGACGAGGGCAACCCCGAGGGCGGCACCGCATGTGGCGACGACACCGGTGAGTGCACCGCGGGTTCGCGCCGCTGCGCAGCGGGCGTCCTCGTCTGCGAAGGCGGCACCGGCCCGACGCTCGAGATCTGCAATGCGCTCGACGACGATTGCGACGGCGCCGTCGACGAGGGGCTCGGCGTAGGCGCGCCCTGCGGCTCGGACGTCGGTGAGTGCTCGCCTGGCGTGCAGGTGTGTCGCACCGGCGCGGTCAGCTGCGAGGGCCAGATCACGCCGAGCGAAGAGCTCTGCAACGCGCTCGACGACGACTGCGACGGCGAGGTCGACGAAGGCCTGCCCACCGGGATGCCGTGCGGCTCGGACATCGGCGCGTGTATGCCGGGCCTCGAGCAGTGCTCGGGCGGCCGGCTGATCTGCGTCGGTGAGACGCCGGCCGGTCGCGAGGGCTGCGACTGCGTCGACAACGACTGCGATGGCGAGACCGACGAGCCGCCGCCGACTGGCGCGCTCTGCCCGGCAGGCTCGGAGTGTGTCGAGTGCGGGTGTTCGCGCAGCTGCGAGATCACCGAGTTTGGCCCGCAGTGCCCGACCGGCCGCACGCCGTTCATGCGTGGCAGCGAGTGCTTCTGCGTCGAGCCGCGCTGCGAAGAGACGGCCTGTGGCGCGTCGACCGTCGAGGTCAGCGGCGCCGTCGTCTGCGCGCCGAGCGGCACCGGTGTGCCGGTCTGCACCTGCAGCAACAACGTGTGTACGTTCCCGTGCGAGGGAGTCGTCTGCTCGGGTGGCACCGTCTGTCGCCCGTCGAGCGGCGAGTGTGTCGAGGACAACTGCCGCGGACTCGGCTGCCCGGACGGGGAGATCTGCAACCTCGGCACCGGCGCCTGCGCGGCCGATCCATGCGCCACCGTCTCGTGCGAGGTCGACGAGGCGTGTCGCGCAGGCAGCTGCGAGACGAGCTGCTCGACCGTGACTTGCCCTGCGGGCGAGCGCTGTACGCGCGGTCTGTGCGTCGAAGATCGCTGCAGCGAGGTCTCGTGTCCGCCCGGTCGACGCTGCGCCGCGTCGAGCGGTGTCTGCGAGGCTGATCCGTGTCTCGGCGTCACCTGCACTCGTGGACTCGTCTGCGACGAGGGCGCATGTGTCGTCGATCCCTGCACCGGTGTGCGCTGCCCGGATGATGCCGTGTGTCGCGCTGGCGAGTGTCTGCTCGATACACCGCCGCCCGACATGGGCGTCGATGCAGGTCCGGTCGATCTCGGCCGCACCGAAGATCGCGTGCTCGCGAGCGGCGGTGGTGGCTGCATCTGCGCGGTGCCCGGCGCGCCTGCGAGCGGCGGCTCGGGCAATGCGGGCGGGCTGCTCGTCGCGCTCGCGGCGCTCGGCCTCCTCGGAGTGCGTCGTCGTCGCGTCCTTCGCGGGCGCGGCACGCGCGCGCTCGGCGTGGGACTCGCGGCCACTGTTGCTGCGGTGAGCGGCGGCTGTGACGTCGATCCGTATTGCCTGACCTGTGGTGACGTCGTCGACGCGGGCACCGATCTCGGCTCGGTGGATCTCGGCGTCGACTTCGCGCGCGTCGATCTCGGCGTCGATCTCGGTGACGACGGCAGCGCGCCCGACGGCTGCGTCCCCGGCGCGCCGGAGCTGTGCAATGGCGTCGACGACAACTGCGATGGGGTCGTCGACGAGGGCGTCGACACGACGTCCGATCCGAACAACTGCGGCAGCTGCGGGATGCCCTGCGAGATCCCGCGCGCCTTCGTCGACTGCGTCGCGTCGACCTGCACGCTCACCGAGTGTGACGTCGGCTTCTACAACCTCGATGGCGTAGACGCCAATGGCTGCGAATACCGCTGTATTCCGACCGAGACCAACGATGCAGTCTGCGACCTGCGCGACAACGACTGCGACGGCGAGGTCGACGAAGACGTCGTTTTTCAGACCGATCCGATCAACTGCGGATCGTGCGCGCGCACCTGCCGATTCGCCCGCGCGGTCGCTGGATGCACGGCAGGGGAGTGTCTGATCTCGGCCTGCGAGACAGGCTTCTACAACCTCGACGGAGTCGACACCAACGGCTGCGAATATTCATGTACGCCAGCCGTTCCAGGGGTCGAGACGTGCAACGGCCGCGACGACAATTGTGATGGCGCGATCGACGAGGGCGACCCGGAAGGCGGCGGCGTCTGCGGCTCGACGACGGGCGCCTGTGAGACCGGTATCGAGCGCTGCGTGGCCGGCGCGCTGAGCTGCGCTGGCGAGGTCGTGCCGGTCGCGGAACGCTGCAACGGCATCGACGACGACTGTGATGCAAGCACCGACGAAGGCAATCCCGACGGCGGCACGCTGTGTGGCAGCGGCACCGGCGCGTGCGAGCGCGGGCGTGAGGTCTGCACTGCCGGTGCGCTGGTGTGTACCGGCGGCATCACCGCGGTCGCCGAGCTGTGCAATGGCATCGACGACGACTGTGATGCAACCACCGACGACGGCAATCCCGGCGGCGGCGTCACATGTGGTCCATCGGCGGGGGCGTGCACCGCTGGAGCGACGCAGTGTCGCGGTGGCGTCGTCCTGTGCGAGGGCGCGATAGGCCCGATCGACGAGAGCTGCAACGGGCTCGACGACGACTGCGACGGCACGGCGGATGAGGGCAATCCCGGTGGCGGAAGCAGCTGCGGAACGGACGTCGGACAGTGCAATCCAGGCACGCAGCAGTGCGTCTTGGGCGCGCTCTCGTGCGTCGGCGCTACCGGCCCCGCCACCGAACTCTGCAACGGACTCGACGACGACTGCGACGCGATGATCGATGACGGCGTCGCGTCTTCGGGCTCGTGCGGCATCGCCACCGGCGAGTGCGCGACAGGCGCGCTGCAGTGTCTCGGCGGCACTTTCCAGTGCATCGGCGCGATCGGACCGCAGCTCGAGGTGTGCAACACGCGCGACGACGACTGCGACGGAATGACCGACGAGGGGTTCGCGCTCAGCAGCGATCCGCGCAACTGCGGCGCGTGTGGCAACGTCTGCGCCTTCGCCAACGCGATCGCCGGGTGCGCGGCGAGCGCATGCACGCTCGTCGCCTGCAACACTGGCTACGTCAACCTCGATGGGCTCGCGGCGAACGGCTGCGAGTATCGCTGCGACGTCGCCGGCGCGGAGGTCTGCAACGGGCGTGACGACGACTGTGACGGCGCCACCGACGAGACGCTCAGCCCGCCGGCCAACTTCTGCAATCCGAACGGCGTGTGTGCGGGGACGGCGGCGACCTGCTCGGGCGCTACCGGCTGGGTGTGCAATTACCCGCCGACGTACGAGCCGACCGAGACGCGCTGCGACGCGCTCGACAACGACTGTGACGGCGCGACCAACGAGCCATTCCCGCTGCTCGGCGCCAGCTGCGCCAACGGCGTCGGTGCCTGTCGACGCACTGGCACCAATATCTGCAACGCCGCGCAGACGAGCACAGTGTGCAACGCCCCCGCGGCTGGCGCCGCCGTCGCAGAGACTTGCAACAACATCGACGACAACTGCAACGGCGTCGTCGACGACGCGATCCTCCCGGCGAACATGGCGACCGTGCGCGTGCCACGGCGCACCGGCGCGGGCTTCGTCAACGTGATGCAATACGAGGCGTCGCGCGCCGACGCGAACGCCACCACGCAAGGCAGCGCGTCGCGCGTCGCGTGTTCGACGGCCAACGTGATCCCATGGACCACGGTGACCTGGACCGAGGCGAGCGCGGCGTGCTGCGCGCTCAACGCGAGCGGCACCTGCAGCATGGGCACCGGCTGGCGTCTCTGCGAGGCCGACGACTGGGAAGGCGCCTGTGAGGGCCCTGGATTTGGCGGCGCGCCGGTCAATTACTGCACGTGGTCGTACGGCGCCGGCGCCCCCTGCCAGACCTCGTCGTCCGTGCGCTGCAACGGTGACGAGTTCGACAGTGACGGTGCGCTCGCCGGCGATCAGGACCGCCTCTTCACCACCGGCTCGGCGAGCTTCCCGATGTGTTACACGGAGTGGACCGCGACAGCGACTGGCCGCGTCTTCGACATGAGCGGCAACGTCAAGGAGTGGACCAACACCGTCCCGCCTGCGTCGACGGGAATCCACTACATCCGCGGCGGCAGCTTCAACAACATCGAAGCTGGTCGTACGTGCCAGTTCGACTTCCCCGTCGCCGCCAACAACTTCGCCTTCCCGAATACCGGCTTCCGCTGCTGCTATTACGAGTGACGCGCGCTACCATCGCGCGCACATGGCGATCTCGCTGTTCACCGGCACCTCGAATCCCGCGCTCGCGCAGGCGGTCGCTGCTGCCCTCGGCATGCCGCTCGGGCGCGCCGAGGTGTCGCGCTTTCCCGACGGCGAGCTCCGCGTCGAGCTGCACGAGACCGTGCGCGGCCACGACGTCTATCTCGTGCAGCCGACCAGCCCGCCGGCAGAAGAGCATCTGTTCGTGCTGCTGCTCCTCGCCGACGCGTGTAAGCGCGCTGGTGCGCAGTCGCTCACCGCGGTCATGCCGTATTTCGGCTATGCGCGGCAGGATCGGCGCGCGCAGGGACGACAGCCCGTCGCCGCGCGCCTCGTCGCCGATATGCTCGCTGCGGCGGGCTTTGGCCGCGTCGTCGCGCTCGATCTGCACAACCGCGCGATGGAAGGCGTCTTTTCGATGCCGCTCGAGCACGTCTCGGCGATCTCGGCGCTCGTCGCGGCGGTGCGCAGCAACATCCCCGAGAACGCTGTCGTCGTCGCCTCGGATCTCGGCGCCACCAAGCTCGCCGAGCAGTGGGCGCGCCTCCTCGATCTGCCCGCCGCGCTCGTCCACAAGAAGCGCGTCAGCGGCGATGTCGTGCACGTGCGCGACATCACCGGCGACGTCGCTGGCCGCGCGCCGATCCTCGTCGACGACATGATCTCCACCGGCGGCACGCTCGTCGCCGCGGCCAAGTGCCTGCTCGACGCCGGCGCGCGCCCTGAGATCGTCGTCGCGGCGACCCACGGCCTCCTCGTCGGCGAGGCCGTCGAGCGCCTCGCGCAGCTGCCGCTCAAGCGCATCCTCGTCACTGACACCGTGCTCGTGCCGCCGACTGCGGCAGCGCGACTGCCGCTCACCGTCGTCAGCGTCGCGCCGCTCCTCGCCGAGTGCATTCGCCGCCTGAACAGCGATGAGTCACTCAGCGATCTGCTGAGCTGGGGCTGAGTGCTCGACTTTCGTCGCGCCTCGCTCGACGACGTACCGGCGATTGTTGCGCTGGTCGAGAGCGCCTATCGCGGTGAGGCGAGCCGCGCAGGCTGGACCACCGAGGCCGATCTGCTCCGTGGTCAGCGCACCGACGACGCCGAAGTGCGCGCGCTGGTCAGCGGCGAGAACACGCGCTTCGTGCTCGTCGAAGAGCGCGGCAGCGCGACCGATGGTGACGTTGAAGCGCGCGACGCCGGCGCGCTGCTCGGCTGCGTGTTGCTCAAAGACGAAGGCGCGTGTGCGTACGTCGGCATGTTCTCCGTGCGTCCGACGATGCAAGCGCGTGGGCTCGGACGTGCGCTCCTCGAAGAAGCCGAGCGGATCGCGCGCGACGAGCTCCGTCGTGACGTCGTGCGCATGACCGTGATCGCCCAGCGCAATGAGCTGATCGATTGGTATGCGCGGCGCGGCTACGTGCTCACCGGGAGGCGCGAGCCATTTCCGTATCACCTCGTAGGCGCGGGCGATCCGCTGCGCGACGACCTGGTGTTCGAGGTGCTGGAGAAGCGGCTCGGGTGAAGGTGGGCGCCGCGGCTCAGAGATCTTTGACCGTACACACGCGGTTGCGGCCGCCGTGTTTCGCGGCGTAGAGCGCCTTGTCGGTCGTCTCGAACAGATCGTGGGCGTTCTTCGCGTGCTGCGGGAACGTCGCGACGCCGAGCGACGCGGTGACCTTGAGCTTGCCGAGCTCGGTCTGGAACACGGTGCCGCCGAGCTCTTCGCGCACGCGCTCGGCGAGCTGGATGGCGCCCTCGAGATCAGTCTCTTCGCACAGGATGCAGAACTCTTCGCCGCCGAAGCGCGCGACGAGATCGGTCTCGCGCTTCACCCGCCGCAGCACCGCGCCGAGCTCTTTGATGACGACGTCGCCGGTGCCGTGACCGTATGTATCGTTGACCAGCTTGAAGTGATCGATGTCGGTGACGACGAGCGAGAGCTTGCGGCCGAAGCGCTCCGCCGCCTTGATACGACGCTCGAATTCTTCGAGGAAAGTGCGCTTGTTGAGGCAGCCGGTGAGGCCGTCGGTGGTGGCCAGCTCTTCGAGGCGGCGCACGCTCTCGGCGTTGGCGAGCGAGACCGCGAGCTGATTGGCGAGCACCTGCAGCGTCGGTCGCACCGCGCCGCCGAACGCGTCGCGCCGATGCGCCGCGAGGCACAGCGTGCCAATCGCGTCTTCGCGTACGACGAGCGGCAAGATCAGCAGCGACTCCATCCCCGAGAGGTTCGCCTTCTTCGTGTAGACGACGTGCTGCGCCGGATCGAAGTCGCCGCGATAGGGCAGATAGTGGCGGTTCTTCACCGCCATCGCGGTGAGCGAGGTGTTGTCGCGGAACGTCAGCTTCTCGAGCGCGAGCGCGCCCTCGCCGACGGCGCGCCGCACGGTGTGCTTCTTCTGCGCGCCGTCGTAGAGCGTCACTGCCGCGAAATCGAACGCCGCGATCTCGGCCGCGGCGGCGAGCCCCGCGTCGAGCACCGCGTCACCCGAGAGCGCGGCGCCGAGCGCCTGCGATGCGCGATGCAGCACGGTCTGCTCGCGCTTGCTCTTCTCGAGCTGCACGAACACGCGCTCGTTCTGCACGGCGCGCAGCACCTGATGGACGGCGCCCTTGAGGATCTCTTCTTCGCGCGCGTCGAACGGCCGGTCGTCGCGGCGATCGGCGCAGAGCGCGCCACGCAGCACGCCGTTCTCGACGACGGGCACGCCGAGAAAGCTGCGCACCTGCGCGGGGCTGCGGTAGTAGCAGAGACCTTTGTAGCCGAGCTTCAGGTGCTCGAGGTTCATCACCAGCCCGCGCTTGGCGACCGCGCCGACGGCACCTTCACCCGCGCCGAACGGCCCTTCGGCGAGATCGTCGGAGTCCGAGACCAGCTCGACGATGTGCATCGTGGCGGCGCTGCCATCCGCGCTCTCGTCGACGAAGAACAACACGCAGGTGTGCAGCTCGAGCGTCCGCTTGAGCAGCTCGAGCGTGTAGTAGAGCGCTTGGTGCACCTCATCGAGCGAGGCGCGAAACACCCGCTCTTCGTCGCGCGCTGCGCTGTCCGTCGCGGCGCCGACCAAGCGAAAGAGCCGCGCATCTTCATGCACGCGCGCCTTCTCGTCGGCGAGCTCGCGGTTGCTGCGCTCACGTACGCGCGCGATCTCGACGCGCGTGAAGACGAGATTCAGCAGGCCGAACGAGATGACGAAGATCGCGTGCAGCGCGAGCGGCCGTGGATCCGTCTGGCCCTCGCCGACGAAGTAGAGCAGCGCCTCGAACGCGACCGCGATGACGACGAGCACGGTGCCGACCGGCTTTCGCGCGAACGACGCGAGCAGCGCGACGACGACGTAGACGAGCGGATAGAGCGGCCCGGTGAGCCCGCCGCCGAGCTGCACACTGGCGTGCACCGCGACCAGCAGCAGCGCGCCGAGCTCCAGGTCGAGCAGCTTGCCCGCGGCCGTCCCCTCATCGCCACCGCGGGTGCGCAGCCGCTGGGCGACGCGCACGCCGAACACCAGCGACCACACGGCGGCGACCAGCGCGTGCTCGATGCCGAGCCCATCGAGCGCCACGCGAAACACGCCGAGCACGTCGAGCAGCGCAAAGCCGAGCGCCGTCGCCAGCCCGAAGGAGGCGCGCGTCGTTCGTCGGATCGAGAGTGCAGCGTGGACGAGCGTAGACATCGCGCGGGTCCACGTCCGATATCGGAGACGGTCGGCGCGGTCCACAAATCGGCGAACGGCGCAGGGTCGTTGCGGCGTCGAAACGGCGAACGGCGCCGTCCCGTGTAGGAGGCGCCGTTCGTCGGGTGGGTGCCGCTGCGAGCGCAGCCGTCTACTCAGCTCACGGGCCGGTCCAGGTCACGCGCTCTGCGGTGAAGTTTAGGAAGAACCAGAAGCCGCGCGTCGTGCCGTTCATGTCGGCGTCGTCCTCGTTCGTGCCGCCGCCCACGTTGCAGCCGTCGGCGACGGTCATGCCCGCGGTGTTCATCACCGAGCGGTTTGCCGCCTGGAGATGCGTGTAGAGCGACGTGCCGCCGATCAACGGCAGCGACGCCGGCAGCAGCGTGTCGGCCGCCGCGCGCTCCGAGAGGAAGCCGCGCACCACGCCCGAGACGAGGCCGCTCGTGGGGCTGCCGGAGTATGTCGCGGCGATCGTCGCGTCGACCAGCGGGATGTTGATGCCCGAAAGGGCGATGGTGAGGGTGGCCGGTGTCGTGACGAAGCACGGGCCGCTGACCGTGTTGACGGCCGGCGTGTACGCCGCGGGCGTCCCGCCGCTGGTGTTGACCTGCGACGCGACGGGCGCGAAGCAGGTGCCGACGGACATGTTGTTTGCCGTCGCGGCGACGAAGTCCGGCATGGGGGCAGGACCACACATATCCACCGCCGCGTCCGTGCATGCCGCGTTCAGCTGAAGCTCGCTCGGCGAGGTCGCCGATGTGGGGTTGAGTGGCCGGAACAGTTCGACGATGTTCAGCGTGTACGTGCCGGTGTCGCCGTACGAGGTGGTCGCGGTGATCGGGGTCACCGCCTTCGCGAGCTCAGCGTTGACCGAGAACCTGCCGAGGACCTTCACCTCGGTCGCATCGCTGCAACCGATGAGCGGGACGACGGTGACGCGCGGCGAGATCAGCTGGAGGCGCGTCAGACGGAAGCCCGTCGGCCGCGTCGCCGTCTCGGTCGCGCACACCGAGCTGCAGCCGTCGCCGCTCGCCGTGTTTCCGTCGTCGCACGTCTCCGCGGGCGTCGCGCCGGAGTCGATGTAGCCATCGCCGCAGCGCGAGCCGCCGCAGGTCGATGCGAGGCAGATGTCGCGCGGCGTGGCTGCGCTGCCGTCGTTGCACGCGGAGCCATTTGCGAGCGCCGTGCCGGCGTTGCATCGGCTGCCGGTCGTGCCCGCCATCGTACACGTCTCGGCGCCGTTGCAGGTGTTGGTGTCCGCGCAATTGGCCGCGGTCGAGCACGTGAAGCGGCAGGTGTTGCCGCAGCCGTCGCTCGCGACGGTGTTGCCGTCGTCGCATTGCTCAGGCGCGGTGACGATGACGTCGCCGCAGCGCGCGGCGACACAGGAACCAGTGACGCAAATGTTCGCGCCACCACAGGAGGTCCCGTTCGTCGCGTTCGGGTTGCCGCAGCGGCTCGCCGCGCCGGTCCCCGTGCAGGTGTCCGTGGTGCAGGCGTTGGCGTCGCCGCAATTGGTCGCGGCGTTCGCTGCGGTGCACGTGAACGTGCAGTCCGCGCGACAGCCGTCGTTGTTGTTGGCGTTGCCGTCGTCGCACGCCTCGGCGCCCTCGCGCGTGCCGTTGCCGCACGACACGCTCGAGACGCAGGCGCCCGAGGCGTTGCAGGTGCCCGCGCCGCCGCCCGCCAGCGTGCAAGCGCCGGTGCGGATCGGGTTGCTGCAGCGGCTCGCCGTGCCCGTGCCGGTGCAGGTCTCGTTGGTGCACGTGTTGCCGTCGCCGCAGGTCGTCGCTGCGTTGGCGGTCGTGCATGTGAACGTGCAGTCCGCGCGGCAGCCGTCGTTGTTGTTGGCGTTGGCGCCGTCGTCGCACTGCTCGGCGCCGCTGGTGAAGCCATCGCCACACGCGCCGGCGACGCACGCGCCGCCGTTGCACAAGAGGCCCGAGCCACACGCGGTGCCGTCCGCGGGCGCCGTGCCGGCGGCGCAGCGGCTCGCCAGCGTGCCGTCGTCCGTGCACGTCTCGGTGCCGTTGCAGAGGTCCGTGTCCGCGCAGTTCGCATCGCTCGCGCAGGTGAACGTGCAGTCCGCGCGGCAGCCGTCGGCGTCGTCGGAGTTGCCGTCGTCGCACGCCTCGGCGCCGTCCACGCGGCCATTGCCGCAGCGCTCGATCTGACAGCTCGCGTTGCAGCCGTCGCCGTCGACGCGGTTCGTGTCGTCGCACTCCTCGCCGCTGTCAGTCGTGCCGTTGCCGCAGAGCAGGCTCACGCTGCAGTCGGCGCTGCACAGGTCGCCGTCAGTCGTGTTGCCGTCGTCGCAGACCTCACCGGCGCCAAGATCGGTGGTGCCGTTGCCGCAGCTCTCGTTGCTCGTGCACGCCGCGTCGCAGCCATCGCCGTTGAGCGTGTTGCTGTCGTCGCAGACCTCGTCGACGCTGCCGCCGAGGGCGATCGTGTCGACCACGCCGTTGCCACACGCGTAGTCGGTGCTGCAGTCCGCCGCGCAGCCGTCGCCCGCGTCCGTGTTGCCATCGTCGCAGACCTCATCGGCGTCGGTGTCGGTGATGCCGTTGCCGCAGGTCTCGTCGCTCGTGCAGTCGCCGGAACAGCCGTCGCCGCCGACGGTGTTGCCGTCGTCGCACAGCTCACCGCGCTGCATGATCCCGTCACCGCAGCCGGGTCCTGCGGTCATGTCCGAGGCGCCGTCGCGCGAGCCGCCCTCCGGACCACCATCTGCCGGTGGCGGCGGCGGGGTGTCGCCATCGCCACAGCCGAAAGTCACGCACCCGAGCACGGTGCAGAGGGCCGTGCCCAACCAGAGTCGAAGCCACTGTTGTCGCATGCTGACGTCCTCCTGCGGCTGTCCGCCGCACCGTGTCTTGGAAGGACCGTACCAGTTGAACGCGGTTCAGCGGAAGTGAGAAGCGCGACTGCTGACGCACCGTGTCAAGAATGTCTGCGGTGACTTGCGCCAGGAGGGCGTTCTGAGGCACCGTCGGGAAACCGCAGTTGGACCCAACTGCCAACAGGTCTTTTCTTCCCGGAGGAACGCATGAGCAACGCTTTGATCCCCTGCCAGTCCTGTGCGCGTCACGTGCGCGCTACCGAGTCCGCCTGCCCGTTCTGCGCGGCCGTACTTCCCGTCAGCGCACGCTCGGTGCAGCGCGCGGTCCCGAAGGCGCGCCTCGGCCGTGCAGCGACGTTCGCGTTTGGAGCGGCAGCGCTCGCGGTGAGCGCTGCGGCCTGCGGCGACGACGACGGCGACGACACCACGCCGCCCGCGGATCTCGGCACCGACAGCGGGGTCATCCGTGACCTCGGTACGAGCGACTCGGACACACCGGATGAAGATCTCGGCGCGTCGCGCGACCTCGGCACCGCCGATGACCTCGGCACCGAGCAGGATCTCGGCGGCGTCGGCCCACTTTACGGTGGCCCGCCCGTCGACGCGGGTGAGCCCGACCTCGGCGGCGTCGCCCCGCTCTACGGTGGATCCCCCGCCGACTGAGCGCGCAGACGCGTCACCGGTCGCCGCGAAGAGCGCGTGGCGGTCGCGCGCGTGGCAGTTTCGAACTCACAGCGGCGTCGACGCAGCGCGTCACCGCGCTACTCCGGGAACTGAAAGACGACCTCGTCTTCGCGGACCATGCCGAGCTCGTCGCGCGCGATGCGCTCGATCGCGGCAGGGTCCGTTTTGAGCGCGTCGACGTCGCGCGTCAGCTCGGCGACCTCGCGGGCGAAGCGCTCGTTGTCGCGCTCGACGTGCTGCAGCTCGGCCTTGAGCGCGCGATAACGCGGTAGTCCTTGCCTATCGAGCATGCGCACCGGCACGAGCACGACGCTCGTCACGAGCAGCCCGAGCGGAAGAAGCCAGACGAGCGTGCGCAGGTACGCGGCCACAGCAGCGCATCCTGTGGTGGACACGCGGCGCCGGTCCAGTTTCCGTTGCGCCGCGCCGCACAGACATCGTTCGTCGCCCATGCCGCACGCAGACACGCGCGGCGCTTGACTCGCGCGAGGCGGCGTCCTACCGCATGCCGCTCCGAATGCTCTTTCCGGTCCTCGTCGCCACCGGCTCGGTCGCGCTCGGTGCGGCGCTCGCCACCGTGCCCGGTGCGCGTCGTGCGCTCGGACCAGTGCGCACCGTCGTGCTCGTGCTCGCGCTCGCGGTCGCCGCCGTCTCGCTCATCCCGTCGGCGTGGCGCGCGCTCGGCGCGATCGCGCTGCTCGGCGTGATCGCTGGGCTGGTCGTGCCTTCGCTGGTCGAGCGCGCCGCGTCGCTCGCGTCGACGCCGCATGGGCCACCGGGGACGCTCGCGTCGGCGGTCAGCTTCGTGGGCTTGTTGGTGCATCAGCTCGGCGACGGCATGGGCCTCTACGCGGTGCAGGCGAGCGTCGACGTCGCGCTCGCGCTCGCGGCGCACACCGTTCCGATCAGCGCGGTCGTCGTGCTCGACGCGCTCGACGCTGGCAACAAGCGCGCGGCCATCGTGCGCGCGGCGCTGATGGCGATGGCCAGCGTGCTCGGTGTGCTGCTCGGCGGCGCGGTGCCGGCGGTCCTCGTCGCGCGCATCGAGCCGTGGATCGGCGCGGTCGTCGCGGGGTTGCTGATTCACGTCGTCGTCCACGATGCGAGACGCGGACAGCGCGCGAGCGGGCCGCCGCGCTGAGCCGTTGGTGCGTCGTGGTGCTGGGGCCGTCGTGGTGCTTGACACGCTGCGGCCGCACTCCTAAATAACTGCAGTTCTTTCGGGTGTTTGCAGCCATTTTGGTGCAACGCCGGACGAGCGCCTCGGAGTCCCGGTGACGGCTGAGCTCGGCTTTCGCGCACGCAAGATCCTCTACGCCGCGATCACCGAGTACATCGCGACGGGCGAGCCCGTGGGATCGCGCACGCTCGCGCGTCGCTATGGTTTGGCGCTGTCACCGGCGACGATCCGCAACGAGCTCGCCGATCTCGAAGAGGCCGGCTTTCTCGCGCAGCCGCACACCAGCGCGGGGCGTGTGCCGACGGATCGCGGCTTTCGCACGTTCGTCGATGCGCTCGTGCAGATCCGCGAGGTCGGCTCCGAGGATCGCTCTGCGATCGTCGCGCGCATGCAGAAGCTGCGGCCCGGCATCGACGATGTGATGCGCGAGGCAGGCAAGCTGCTGTCGACGATGACCGGATCTGCGGCGGTCGTCGTCACGCCGCGCCCGGAAGACGAGCGCCTGTCGCAGATGCGCTTCATGCCGCTCGGCCATGGCGAGCTGCTCGCGGTGCTGATCACGCGCTCGGGCATCGTGCAGAACCGCGTGGTGCGCATCGGTCGTGAGGTCGACGCGAGCGAGCTCGAGCGCGTCCACAACTACCTCGCGGAGCTGCTCGCCGTGGGCCGCTCGCTCGCGGAGCTGCGCGTCGCGATCGCCGACGAGATGGCCACCGAGCGCGGCCGCTACGACGCGCAGAAGCGGCGCGTGAAGGAGCTGGTCGACGCTGCGATCGCGCGCCCGCGTGACGAAGCGCGCGAGGGCGTCATCGTCGAGGGCCAAGGGCTGCTGCTCGATCGGCCCGAGTTCGCCGACGTCGAGAAGATCCGCGGCCTGGTGCGCACCTTCGAGGACAAAGAGCGGCTGCTCGAGCTGCTCGATCGCACGCTCGGCTCGGGCGGCCTGCAGGTGATGATCGGCAAAGAGACGCAGCTCGGCGAGGGCGTCGATGATCTCTCCGTCGTCTCCGCGACGTATCGCCAGGCGGGCTTTGCCTCAGGCACCGTCGGCGTCATCGGACCGACGCGCATGGACTACGGAAAGATCGTCCCACTGGTGAGCTTCACCGCGCGCGTGGTCGGCGAGCTGCTCGACGGGCTCGAGGTCGGCCGGGCCGACGGCGACACGCGCTGAGCGTGCGTTGGGCGAAACGCTACAGCGCCGATTCCAGAAAATCGCGCTCTGCAAGTTGTCCCACGGCGAGCGCGTGACTATCCTCGACCACGCCCCGGCTCATGCCGCGGGCCGAGAGGGCACAACGTGAGCGGATCCAGCAGCGAAAACGGTGACGGCGTGGTGGAGGAGCAGGACGCGATGGTCGGCGAGGTCATGCCCGAAGTGGCGACGCCCGCGGATCCACTCGCGGCGATGACCGCCGAGCGCGACAAGCTCAAGGATCAGCTGCTGCGCATGGCCGCGGACTTCGACAATTTCCGCAAGCGCTCGCGCAAAGACAGCGAAGAGGCGGTGCGTCGCGGCCGCGAGGACACCCTGCGCGAGCTGCTGCCGGTCGCCGACAATCTCGAGCGCGCGATCGGCGCCAGCGCCAACGCGAAGGACACCGACGGCGTCGTCGAGGGCGTGCGGATGGTGCACAAGCTGTTCGTCGACAGCCTCGAGCGCGTCGGCCTGACGCGTGTGCCGAGCGTCGGCGAGCGTTTCGATCCGGCCATGCACGAGGCGATTCAGCAGATCGAGACCGACGAGCAGCCGCCCGGAACGGTCGTCGCCGAGCTCGCCCCCGGCTATCGCATGGGCGGCAAGCTGGTGCGCGCGGCGATGGTCGCGGTGGCGAAGCCAAAGCCTGTCGTCAGCTGAAGAGCGGTCGAAAAGGCGCGTCACCCTGTCGACGTTCACGCCTTCTAGCGAAACAAGCGGGTTGAAGTGGCCCGCGCGTTCGCGGCGCGTCTTGCGCTTTGGGTCCGACGACGTCGGGGGAGCGTTTACGCGTCTAGCTCTTTGGGCGCGGCGGCCGGGAAGTCTGAGCCCAAACGCGCGTAAGATGGCGCGCATGAGAGCTCTCGCCCCGATGTCATCGTTCGCGTTCGCCATCGCGCTGCTGCTGCTCGGCTGCAGCAGCGACGCGACCAAGGCGCGGGAGGCGCTCGCGCTCGGTAAGACGCGTGCGGCGGCGGGCGCGCTCGAGCAGGCCGGCACCAGCTTTGCCGAAGCGGCGCGGCTCGATCCGCGGCTGCACGAGGCGTTCGCGCGGCTTGCGCGAGTGCGGCTGACGCAGGGGCGCGCGCGTGACGCGGAGACGGCGGCGCTGCGTGCGGCTTCGCTCGCGCCGCGCTCGTCGTTCTATTCGGAGCTGCTCGCGCGGGCACAGCTGGCGACCGGCAAGAAGGACGGCGCGCTCGCCTCGTTCGAGCAGGCGATCGCGCTCGACGCGACGCAGACCGCGCGGCTCGCGTTCAGCATCGGCGCGCTGCGCGAGCAGATGGGCAAGCCGGACGATGCGCTCGCTGCGTACGAACGCGCCGCGACGGCAGACGCCAGCGCCGTGCTCCCGCGGCTCGCGCTGGCGCGCTTGCAGCTGCGCGCCGATCGCTTGGATCTGGCGGAAAAGCGGCTCGCAGAGGTGCGCGCGCATGTGCCGGCCGAGGGCAGCGAGCGCGTCCTCTTCGCGGCGCTCGATGCGCGCGTCACGACGCTGACGCGCGAGCGGCAGATCGCGCGCGAGGAGCCCCTCGGGATGTTCGCCCGGCAAGCAGTCCCCTCGCGGGAGTGGATGCGCGACGCCAATGTTGGGATCCTGCAGATCTTCGGCGGTATGGACGGCGCTTCGCGGGCCTTCGCCGATGTGCTCGGATCGTCACGGGGCTCCGCGGCCGATGTGCTGGCGCAGGCAAACGCCGTCGGCTTGATGGCCGATTCGCTGGGGAGGAGGGAGCGCGCCCTGGGCGGTGGTGGGGGCGGGGGAGAAATTTCCATGGGTACGCTGCACGTGGTCGTAGCGCCGATTGCTGCGAGTCCGCCAGCGAGCGAGCGCGTCGAAGTGCTGCCCGCCGCCGCGGCGCCCACCGCGACTCCGTGAGAACAACGCCTCCTCGATCGCCGCGGCGCGCTGAGCGGCCCAGCGCGCTGAGCGGCGAATCACCCTGACTCGCTCGCGCCCGCACGAAGTTGCGGCGGTCGCGCGACGAGCCCACGCTCTGCGAATGACGCGCCTCCTCGCACCGGCCACGCTGTTCGCTGCGCTCGCCGTCGCGATCGCACTGGTGCTCGCTGCGCCCGCGGTTCGCGCCGACGAGACCGGCGATCACCCGTCGTGCATCGTCGTCAGCGGTACAGCGCGCTACGGCGCGTACGGCTATGACCACATCGTCACGGTGCGCAACGGCTGTGAGCGGGACGCGGTGTGCAGCGTGACCACCAGCGTGAACGCGCAGGCGGCGCGGCTGAACGTCGCCGCGAGCGCGTCCGCGGACGTCGTCATGTGGCGCGGCTCGCCGGCGCGCGAATTTGCGCCGCGCGCCGACTGCACGCTGAGCGGCGCGGCTCGGCCTGCACCGAGCGAGGCGCAGACGAACGACGCCGCGCGCACGCCGCGCGCCGAATGAGCACGTCGACCGCGCACAGCCGCGCGCTGCCGCTCACGCTGCTCGGCGTGGTGCTGCTCGCGCTGGTGATCTCCGCGATCGGGCCGAAGGACATGCTCACCTGGCTGCTCGAGGTCGCGCCGGTGTTGATCGGGGTGCCGCTCGTGTTGCTGACGCGCAGGCGCTTTCCGCTGACTCCGCTGCTGATGGTGCTGCTCGCCGTGCACGCCGTGATTCTGATCATCGGCGGGCACTACACGTACGCCGAAGTGCCTGCAGGTGACTGGCTCCGTGACGCGCTCTCGCTTTCGCGCAATCCATACGATCGGCTCGGCCATCTCGCGCAGGGCTTCGTTCCCGCGATCCTCGCGCGTGAGCTGCTGGTGCGGCGCTCACCGCTCGGCACCGCGAGCGGCGCACACGCGCCCGCGGTAGACGCGCGAGGCTGGCTGTTCCTCTGCGTGACCTCGATCGGCCTCGCGTTCAGCGCGTTCTACGAGCTCATCGAGTGGTGGACGGCGGCCGCCTCAGGCGAAGCGGCCGAGGCGTTTCTCGGCACGCAGGGCGATGTCTGGGACACGCAGTGGGATATGTTCTGCGCGCTGATCGGCGCGACCGCTGCGCAGCTCCTTCTCTCTCGCGTGCACGATCGCCAGCTCGCGCAGCTCCAACGACCGGACCCTTCGCCATGACAGCCCCGCTCTACGTCGACCCGCGCGTCACCATCCCCGCTGGCGAGCTCACTTGGACCGCAGTGCGCTCCGGCGGACCCGGCGGGCAAAACGTCAACAAGGTTGCCTCGAAGGTCGAGCTGCGCTTCGATCTGCCGAATACGCGCGCGCTGCCGCCTGATGTGAAGGCGCGGCTGCGCGTCATCGCGGCCGGCAAGCTCGACGCCGACGGGCGCATCTTGCTGACCAGCCAGCGCACGCGCGATCAGGTGAAGAACCTCGCCGACGCGCGCGAGAAGCTGGTCGAGCTGGTCGTCCGGGCGCTGTTCGTTCCAAAGCTGCGCCGCGCGACGAAGCCGAGCCGCGGCTCGAAAGAGCGCCGCCTCGAAGGCAAGCGTCACGACGCGATCAAGAAGGCGGGACGCGGCAAGGTCGGCAACGACTGACGGCGCACGAGTGCCGTGGGCGACGCGCGATTGGAGTAGCCTTCACGAGACGTGGACGAGACCGAGCAAGACACGGTGCGCGACAGCTCGCTGGTGGGCGCGCGGCTGTTTGGGAAGCTGCAGGTCGATTCGGTCCTCGGCCGCGGCGGCATGGGCACGGTCTATCGCGTCACGCATCTCGGCACGCAGCATCACCGCGCGCTGAAGGTGATGAACCCGGAGATCCGCCTGCACGCGGAGGCGCTCTCGCGCTTTCTGCGCGAGGCGACTGTCTCGGCGCTGCTGAAGAGCCCGTACGTCGTCGAGACGCTCGACAGCGGACAGCTCGACGATGGCTCGCTTTACGTGCTGATGGAGCTGCTCGAGGGTGCGCCGCTCAACGCGCTGATCGCGGCCGGGCCGATGAAGCTGCCGCGGATAGCGCGCTTGCTCGGGCAGGCCTGCGCGGCGCTCGCGCAAGCGCACGAGAAGGGCATCGTCCACCGCGACATCAAGCCGGACAATCTGTTCGTCGTCCGGCACGCTGACGGAAGCGAATCGGTGAAGCTGCTCGACTTCGGTATCGCGCGCTTTCGTGAGCAGCGCGATCTGCTCGGCGCGCTCACCGCGGAGAACGCGATCCTCGGCACGCCGCTCTACATGGCGCCCGAGCAGATCGGGACGGCCAACGTCGCCGACGGACGCGCGGACATCTACGCGCTCGGCGTCGTGCTCTACGAGGCGCTCTCGGGCAGAAAGCCGTACAGCGCGAGCAGCTTCGCCGAGCTCGTCGCGAACATCTTCGACGGCAGCGCGACGCCGCTTGAGCGCACGGCACCGGGGCTCACGCCGCGCGCGTACGAGGTCGTGCAGAAGGCGATGGCGCGCAAGCCCGAGGATCGCTACCAGAGCGCGACGGAGCTCGGCGAGGCGCTGCACGAGCTCGAGCAGCCCTTCAGGCGGCCAGCCGATCCGCTGGCGATGACCGTGCCGTCGGTGTTTCCGACGCCAGGCGCGCTGCCGTCGCACGATGCGCCCGCGAGCGCGCTATCAGCGACGCAGGCAGAGGCGGCGATCACACGTGGTGGCCCACGTCGCGCGCTCGTTGGCGGTGGGATCGCGTTGCTCTCCGGCGTGGCGATTCTCGCGCTCGTCGCGACGCAGCTCGGCGACGACACCAGCGCAGCGACTGCCGCGCGCGTCGATGCCGGCGTGCGCGACGCTGGCGCACGCGTGAGTGCGCCGCGCATGAAGAACGACGCGGGAGTCGCGGAGGCCGTCGACGCCGGCGACGAGCTACCAACGACGCCAATAAACCCGCCGCCACGACGCCGGCCGGATGCCGGTCGACGTCGCGCGCCGGGCGGACTTGCTGGCGTCGAAGAGATCTATGGAGATGACGGATGAGCAACCAAAGTCTGTGCGCGGTGCTTAACCTCACCTTCGTGCTGTTGTTGCCGACCAGCGCGACCATCGTGCTCGTGCCACCGCACGCGCACGCGCAAGCGCCGACCGCGCGCGATCGAGTGCGCCGCGCGATCGCGCGCTTCGAAGCGGCGCTGCAGACGACCGATCCAGAGCTGCGCAGACGCGAACTCGAGGGGGCGCTGGCCGAGCTCGACGAGGCGAATCGCCTCGAGAGCGAGACGCTCATCGAGTGGAACCTCGCCCGCGTCGAGCAGGAGCTCGGCCGGCCGGTGCGCGCGCTCGAACACGTCGAGCGCTTCTTGGCCGGAGCACCCGCGGGGCACGCGCGACGCGTCGAGGCGGAAGCGCTCGCGGCCGTCCTGCGCACGCGCGTCGCGTCGCTGTGGGTGGAGACGCAGGTCGCGTCGGCGCGCGTGGTCATCGACGGCGAGGTGCGCGGCACGACACCGCTCAGCGCCGCTATTCGAGTGCCGGCCGGTGAGGTGACGGTCGAGGTGAGCGCGCCCGGCTATCAGACCGGCGCGCGCCGGATTCGCCTCGCTGGCGAGACCGAGACGCACGTGCGCGTAGAGCTCGAGCTCGAGGCGACGGCGCTCGGCGAGGTGCGCATTCGCTGTGCGCTGCTCGACGTGCAGATCACCATCGACGATCAGGTGCGCGGTACCACGCCGCTCGAAGGCACCGCTGCGCTCACGCCAGGCACGCACGTGCTGATCGCTGAGCGCGCGGGCTATCGACGACTGCGCCGTACCCTCGACGTCGAGCTCGGCGCGGAGCAGACGGTCGACGTCGCGCTCGAGCCGGACCCCGACGCGCGCCTGGCCACGCTCGCGCTACGACTCCCCGATGCGCGCGCGGAGCTGACCATCGACGGCCGCGTGGTCGACCTCGACGCGCCGATTCGCCTACCCGAAGGGCGCCACGCGCTCGCGCTCGACGTCGAAGAGCGTCAAGACTGGGCTGGCGCGATCACGCTGCGCCCGGGCGAGACGAGCACGGAGATGCCCGCGCTGCGCTGGGAGGACGACGCCTTCGCGCACCGACGCGATAGCGCGCGCGGACAGCGCGTGATCGGCGGCGTCGTGGTCGGCGCCGGCGCTGCGGCGCTCGCCGCGGGTGTGACGCTGGTGCTCTATGGCGCGCTGGTCACCGCGCCCCGCTACGACGAGCTGCTCGCCGTTCAGAAGGCGTGCACCCCCGGCACTAGTTGTTTTATGTTCGAAACGATCGACGCAGACGTCGCGGCCGCGTCGCAGGCGCTCGACATCGACTATGCGCTCGGCATCTCGCTCCTAGTCGCCGGAGCGATCGCGATCCCGATCGGCGTGTGGCTGTTCGCCGACGCGCCCGACGACGACGCGATTCGCTCCGCGGCGCACGCGTCACTGCGCGTCGGGCCTGCTAGGCTCGAGCTCGTGGGGACCTTCTGATGCGCCTGCTGCCGTTTGCCGTCGCGCTCACGCTGCTCGCGCTCACGCTGCTCTGCGGTGGTGGCTGCGCACCGGCGGGCCCCGCGAGCGTCGGCACGCGCTGCGAGATCAACAGTGACTGCGCGGCGCCGCTCGTCTGCCGGCTGAGCTACTGCCGCAACGAGTGTGCGACCAGCGCCGACTGCGCGACCGGCAGCTCCTGCGTGCTCGACGCGGCGAAGCTCGGCGCGTGTCAGCTCGCGGCCGAGACCCGCTGCGTCAATCAGTCGGACTGCCCCGAGGGCCTGGTGTGTCGCTTCACGCAGTGCACCAATGCCTGCACTGAAGATCGCGATTGCCTCGGCGGCGCGCGCTGCGAGCCCTCTCCGATGGGCAACGCCTGCGTCGATCGCAGCACACAGCCCTGCACGCTCGACAGCGAGTGTGACGTCAGCGGCGTCGCCGGGCAGCGTGAGCGCTGTATCGCCGGTCGCTGTCGACAAGAGTGCTTCTCCGATCGCGACTGCCGCAACGACTTCTGGTGCAACGACGCCATAAACGGCACTTGCTGGCCTCCGCCGCGTCCAGCGCGGCCCGATGGCGGGGTGGGTGTCGATGGCGGCGACGCCGACGGTGGCAGCGCAGGAGTCTTCCCGACGACACCACTGTGGCGCGAGTCGCGCGCTGGCGCGTTCACCTATGTCGCGGCGCTGGTCGGCGATCAGCTGGTGTTCTCGTCGCTCGACGTCATCACCGGCGCGGGCGGCTCGCTCCACGTACTCGACACGACGACGCGCGGCTGGCGCGAGTTGCCGTTCGCACAGGCGCGTCTGCGCATGAGCTGGGTCGTGTCCGGCAGCGTCGTTTACATCACCGGCGGCTCCTACAGCATTCCGGGCGGCGATCCGCTCACCGACATCGTGCGTTTCGACCCGGCGACCGACACGCTCAGCCTGCTCGGCGCGTCGGCGAGCGAGCCGCGCGAGAGCAGCAGAATGCTCGTCTGCGGCGACCTGCTGATCGTCGCTGGCGGCAATCCAAACAACTTCACCGGCACGGGATCGGCTGCAGTCGACCTCATCGATCTCAGCGCGTCCCCCGCCGTAGCGAGCGCCGACACTCTGCCCGCGCCGATGCGAGGTCTCGGCGCGGTGGTCGACGGCGCGCGCGCACTATTCGTCGGCGGAAGGCGCGACCTGATGCTCGGCAATGACTACGCCACCAACGATGTGCGCGTATTCGACTGCGACACGCGCACCTGGACGATGTCGACGATGCCGCACTACTACAGCGAGATGGAGGGCGCCGTGCTCGGCACGAGCGCATATTTCGTCGGCTCGCAGCTGCCGAATGGCACGGATATCATCGCGTCCGCCGACATCAGCGCGGGGCTCGTCGAGGTGCTCGATCTCAGCAGCGCGACCTGGTCGGCTCTCACGCCACCGAGCGTTCCCGACGCGCGCGCGGTGAACCTCGCGGTCTCGCCGAGGTTCCTGTTCCGCAGCGCCGACGACACGATGCAAGCGCTCGAGCTAGCGACCGGTGTGTGGACGAGCTGGACTGTCGATTTCCAGATCGAGCAGCTCGCGAGCGACGGCACCACGCTGTTCGTGATCGGCAAGACCCTTCCCTCGACGGCTCTGCTCGTCGAGGCTTATTCCATTCCCTGACTTCTCTCGAGGAACGATGCGCGCCCACCTCCTCTCTTTCTTCAGCGTGCTCCTGCTCAACGCGTGTGTCTCCTCGCCTTATGGCCTCTCGCTCGGCGCGCGCTGCGAGCTGAACAGCGACTGTGATGCGCCGCTCGTCTGCCGGATCGGCTATTGCCGCAACGAGTGCTCGACCGCGCGCGACTGCGGCGCTGGGCTCAACTGCGTGCAAGACAACGAGATGCTCGGTGCGTGCCAGTTGCCCGTCGAGAAGACGTGTACGAACAATAGCCAATGTCCCGAACCGCTGGTGTGCACGATGGGGCAGTGCAGCAATGCATGTGGCAGCTGCACGGCGCCCGGGCCGTGTCGCGATTGCCCTCCAGGGGCCGAGTGTGTGCTCGATGGAGACGGTGAGCTCGGCTGCTTCGATCCATCGACGCGCAGCTGCGTCTACTCGAGCGAGTGCGCAGCGAGCAGCTCCGAGTTCGTCTGCGCCTTTGACGGACGCTGCCGCCTCGAGTGCCGCGGCGACTGCGACTGCCGCTTTGGCGAGGCCTGTCGCGAACTCGCGTTCGAAGAGAACGGTGCGATGATCATGGGCTCTCTGTGCGTGATTCCGGTCGCTCCGGATCGCTCGAGCTGCCTGCCGGATGGCGGAGCGGACGGCCCATGAGCGCGCGCTGCGCGTGGCTGTCGATCGCAGCGCTGCTGATCGCCGTCTCGGCGGCCGCGTGTGCACCCGCGCGTCGCGTGTCGCTCGGCGCTCAATGCGAGCTCAACAGCGACTGCGACACGCCGCTCGTCTGTCGGCTCGCGTATTGCCGCAAGGAGTGCGCGACCAGCGCCGACTGCGCGGCAGGTCTCTCGTGCGTGCTCGACCCCGACGGACTCGGCGCGTGCCAACGTCCCGCAGAGACTTCATGCACGCTCGCGACCGGTTGTCCCGAGGGTCTCCTCTGCCGATTCAACGAGTGCACCAACGAGTGCGAGACTGACCGCGACTGCCCCGGTGGGACCCGCTGCGAGCGCGCGGCGGAGGGGCTCGCGTGCATCGATCGCAGCGAGCGCGCCTGCACCTACGACGCGGAGTGTCAGCCTGAAGTCAGCGGTGAGCGCTGCCTCGGCGGACGCTGCCGACGTGAGTGCTACACCGATCGCGACTGTCGCAATCAGTTCTGGTGCAACGTGGGAGTCTGCTATCCGCCACCGCGACCGGGCGTGCGTGACGCCGGTGCCGACGCTGCGACCGACGCGGACATCATCGATGGCGGTGTCGTCGACGCGAGCGGCGACGCCGCGCTCCTCGACGCCGGCGCCGTCGACGGCGGAGTCGATGGCGGCAGCGACGCCGGCGCGCCGGTCAGCACTTGCCTCGGCGGACCGCTCACCAACGTCCTCACGTTCGACGTCGGCCCGACGCACACCTGCGCGGTCATCGGCGGCGCCTCGCCCGGTGTCGCGTGCTGGGGCACCGCAATCCCCGGCTCGATGCTGTTCGGTACAATCACGAACGAGCCGTGCGCGCGTCGCGTCGTATCGCTCGAGGGCACCACGGTCGTGGCGATCGCCGCCGCCAGGTCGGCGACGTGTGTCGTGCGCGGCACCCGCGTCGAGTGCTGGGGCTCCGACGACTCCGGACAGCAAGGTAACGGCAGCTCGGCATTCGCGACCGCCATCCCGACATCGGTGTCGCTGGTGACGGCGAACAACATCGCTGGCGCCGACGGCACGTTCTTCACCTGGGGCGGCGGCGGCGGCATGCGCGCGTGGGGGCGGAGCACGGACGGCTCGATCGGTGACGGAAGCACGGCGCCCGCCGTCGTGCAGAGCCCGATCACGCCGAGCGCCTGGACCACGCCGAGCGTCGTCTCGGGCAGCTTCGCAGAGACGTGCGCGATCGTCGGCGGCACGCTGATTTGCGTCGGCGGTCGCCCTGGCCCCACCGGACCCGCGATCACCACCGCGACCGACGTCGCGCTCGGCAGCAACTTCGGCTGTGCGCTCACACCGACCGACCTGCAATGTTGGGGCGAGAACGGGTATGGCGCGCTCGGTGACGGCACCACGACGACGCGCGCAAACGCCGACGCCGTACTCGGGCTGCCGTCATTGCCCGTCGACATCGACGCGGGCGAGGGCCACATGTGCGCGCGCCTCGCGGATGGTGAGGTGTGGTGTTGGGGCTTCTCCGCCGGCTTCAATCCGGCGATTTTCCCGCCAGGAGCAGTCGCCGTTCCGCAGCGTGTGTTCACCAACGCCGCCGAGGTGCATGGCGGAAGTGGCGCGACGTGCACGCGCACCACCACTTCCGGCATGCAGTGCATCGGACTCGAGTCGAGCGGCTTCGGCTATGGCGGCGCAGTCTCGACGGTGCCTGTCGACGTGCTGCAGCTGCTGCGCTGACGCGCTGCGGCAGACGCTCGCTCGCAGGCAAGACAAAGCGCTCGCGGCGATCTGCCGCCCGCGCGCGCCGCGTGCTACCAACGTCGTCCGCCATACGTCGAAAGAGGCTTCTGCTCGTGCAACACGCAGTCATCGCCGCCACCGGGCTCTACACGCCGCCGTACTCCATCTCCAACGAAGAGCTCGTCGAGGCGTTCAACGCCTATGTGACGGCCTTCAACGCGGAGCACGCGACGGCGATCGCCGCGGGGGCGATGCAGGCGTTGCAGACGTCGTCGCCGGAGTTCGTGCTGAAGGCGTCGGGCATCAAGTCGCGCTTCGTGATGAACAAGTCGGGCATCCTCGACCCAAAGATCATGCGGCCGGTGTTGCCCGAGCGCTCCAACGACGAGCTGTCGATCTTGGCGGAGATGGCGGTCGCCGCCGCGCGCCAGGCGATCGAGGCGTGGGGCAAGCCAGTGAGCGAGATCGGCGCCGTGCTCTGCGCGTGCTCGAATATGCAGCGCGCGTATCCGGCGATGGCCGTCGAGATCCAGCACGCGCTCGGCATCGAGGGCTTCGGCTTCGACATGAACGTCGCGTGCTCGTCGGCGACGTTCGGCCTGAAGACGGCCGCGGATTTCATCGCGGCCGGCTCGAGCAAAGCGGTGCTGATGGTCAACCCCGAGATCTGCTCCGCGCATCTCAACTTCAAAGATCGCGACAGCCACTTCATCTTCGGCGACGTCGCGACTGCCGTCATCGTCGAGTCCTCCGCGCAGGCGGGCCCACGTGGCTGGGACATCCTCGGCACGCGGCTGAAGACGTCGTTCTCCAACAACATCCGCAACAATTTTGGCTTCCTCAATAACGCGGCGCCAGAGGGCATCGGCCAGCCGGACAAGCTGTTCGTGCAGCAAGGCCGCAAGGTGTTCAAGGACGTCGTGCCGATGGTCGCGGAGATGATCGTCGAGCACGCCACGGAGCTCGGCCTCGATCGCTCGAAGCTGAAGCGCATGTGGCTGCACCAGGCGAACATCAACATGAACGATCTGATCGGCAAGCGCGTGCTCGGGCGCGAGCCGACGCCGGACGAGAACGTCGTCGTCATCGACACGTACGCGAACACCTCGTCGGCCGGCTCGATCATCGCGTTTCACTTGCACAACGCCGACTTCGCCGAGGGCGAGACTGGGCTCATCTGTTCGTTCGGCGCCGGCTACTCGGCCGGCACCGTGTTCGTCCGCAAGCGCGGCTGATACGCCCCGCTCGACTTGGCATCGGATGTGCGTAGCTGAACCTCAGGGAGGGCGCGTTTCACGCCTCCAGAGGAGACCCCATGCTCATCCGCCAGCTCTTCGATGCCGCCTCGTCGACGTACACGTATTTGCTCGCCGACGAGATCAGCCGCGAGGCCGTGCTCATCGATCCGGTGCTCGAGCAGGTCGATCGCGATCTGTCGCAGCTCGACGATCTCGGCCTACACCTGGTGTGGGCTGCGGATACGCACGTCCACGCCGATCACATCACCGGCACCGGAACGCTGCGCGAGAAGACCGGCACCAAGACAGCGCTGAGCGAGCGCGGCGGCGCAGGCTGCCCGGATGTCCTGGTGAAGCAAGGCGATCGGCTCGCCTTCGGTCGATACGCGCTCGAGGTCCGGGAGACTCCGGGACACACCAACGGCTGCGTGACGTACATCGTGCGCGACGGCGCG
>Ga0209181_10002958_pt1 | contig 27066 bp, 27 predicted proteins | sample MAT05_FD_187208 | JGI IMG/M metagenome (GOLD analysis project Ga0209181, IMG submission 187208) | Freshwater microbial communities from Lake Fryxell liftoff mats and glacier meltwater in Antarctica - MAT-05 (SPAdes) (version 2) | ecosystem: Environmental > Aquatic > Freshwater > Ice > Liftoff...
GTGTCTTTTCCTGCTTGGCGTTGTTGTTCGTCGTTGCCATAGCTACGGCTATGTCGCCTCCTCTCGCCTGGCCAGCCAGAAAAATCCATCGATTCCATTTCGTAACCGTTTTGGTGAAGCAAACTACTAGGCCGTGAGTAGAGATATTTTTTTTCCTCTGTGCAATGCTGAAACCACCGGCAACCAGAGAAGTTTGATTTTCCCTTCGGTGCGGTTGGTGAATCAGGCGTAGCATGTCCACAGTTCTGCACCCAGTCATTTCCTGGTGCCGTACGCCCACGTCAGCTACAGCCTCTTTCTGTTGTCGATCAAACACCACCGGCAGATTTCCTTTGATTTTGAAGCGCACGGGGGAACCAATCTGTGACCACAAGATGAACATGCCACAACGCCCTTGCCCACCCCCAGCGCCCCAAGAGGTTGAACTCAAACTGAGCCTGCCTCTTGCCGACTCGCAGAGCCTGACCAGACTCCTTGCGCGTGTGCCCGTGCTGGCGCGGCGCAAGGCAACGCATCAGAGTCTGTACAACATCTACTACGACACGCCGGATCAACGGTTGCGCCAGCAGCGCGCAGTCTTGCGGTTGCGCCGGGTTGGCGACGCAACCTCGCCGCACTGGTTGCAAACCTTCAAAACCGGTGCCAGCGATGCATCGGCTTTGAGCCAGCGTGGCGAATGGGAAAGTCCGCTGCCTGGTGCGGCGTTGTCGCATCAGGCGCTGGCGGCTACACCCTGGGCAGAGATGGATGCCGACGGCAGTCTGTTTGCAGCACTGGTGCCGTGCTTTGTCACAGCGTTTGAGCGCACGGCGTGGCTGGTGCGCAGGCGTGATGGCAGTGTGGTTGAAGTGGCGCTGGATCTGGGCCAGGTAGAAACCACTGGTCAGTCAGCGCCCATTTGCGAGTTGGAGCTGGAGTTGAAAGCAGGCCAACCCGCGGCCTTGTTTGAGATTGCGCAAGAAATTGCCCGCAGCGTAGCCGTCTTGCCCGCCAACATGAGCAAGGCCCAGCGTGGCTTTTTGCTGGCGCAAGGTGGCCTGCACCAGGTCCATCAGCCGCAGCGGGCGCAGTCGCCGCATCTGCGCCAAAACATGCCTGTCTGGCTGGTGGCGCAACAGGTGTTGCGCAGCGCATTTGCCCAGTTCACCAGCAACCTGGACAGTTTGCGCGTATCCGACAACCCCGAGGTGGTGCACCAGGCCCGGGTTGGCTGGCGGCGTTTCAAAAGTGCCTTGCATCAATTTAAAAAGTCTCTGTTGCAGCCAGCACCAACGCCTTCAGAGGCGCTGCGCAGCTTGCTGGCCAGCCTGGGCGAATTGCGCAACCTGGACGTTGCCCAAAGCGAAACGCTGCCTGCTTTGGCCAGCGCCTATGTCCTGGGCGATGCGCAGCGCGCCCAGTCCTGGCAAGCGATGACCACCGCTCTGGCGCAGGCCACCGAGCAGCAGCGCCAAACGGTGCGCCAGGCACTGCAGCGTCCGGCGCTGGGCGTCAGCTTGTTGACCATGGTGCAGTGGCTGGAAGACTGCTTCGCCGACCAGCAGGGCGCGCCACGACACAAAGAGGCCGTGCGAACCTGGGCCAAGCGCCGGACGCAGCGCCTGCGCAGGCAACTCGAAGACGCCCAGAAGCTGGCCGACACCCCCGAGCAGTGGCACCGGGTTCGCCTTCTGGCCAAGCGACTGCGCTATAGCATGGAAGACCTGCAGGGCTTGCTCCCCCGCAGACTCGCCAAGCACGGTGCGCAGCAGGCTACTGCCATGCAAAACCGCCTGGGTGCGGCGCGTGACATGGCGCAAGTCAGTGTGCTGGTGGCCAAGCTGGATTGTGACGCCTGCTTGGTGGAATTTTTGCGCGGTGTCGCTGTAGGAGCCGCCCGGCGATAGTGGCTCCCAGCATCGTGTGCCAGCGAACAGACCCATCTCACGCGTCAACCTATAACTGTTGCCATCAACCGTGATCGTGCGCTTGATGGACTTACAGGAGAGAAATGATGACGATGTACTCAAGACGCTGGCTCACAGCCTTGTTCAGTGTTGCGGCCGTGCTGGCAGTAGGCTGCAGCAGTTTGAAAACCCCCGCAACCGCTGACGTCGCGGTTTCCAAGGCAGCCGTAGAAAATGCGGCCGGCGCCGGTGGCGTGGAATACGCGCCCGTTGAGATGACCGCCGCACGCGAGAAGATGGTGTTGGCCAACAAAGCTATGGCCGACAAAGACTACAAGTTAGCGCAAGAACTGGCCGCACAGGCTCAGGCAGATGCCAAGCTGGCGCAAAGCAAGGCCAATTCCACCAAAGCACAGGCCGCAGCTGATGCGCTGCAAGAAAGCATTCGCGTGCTGCGCATAGAGCTTGAACGCAATCTTTAACGCCACCAGGCTCAGCCCCCAATTTACCGGACACCTCTATGAAAAATAAAGCCCTCACCGCCACCGTTTTAGCCGTAGCAGCGCTGCTTGCAGCCTGCGGCTCCACTCCCAAGGCCACCACGCTGCTGGATCAGACGCGGGTTGAATACCGCATGGCCCAAACCAGCCCCAATGTGGCCACCTACGCACCGATGGAGATGAAGCAGGCCAGCGACGCCATGGCCAAAGCCGAAACCGCAGCCACTGATCGCGAGAGCGATGCCGACATTGACAAACTGGCCTACTTGGCTCGGCAAAAAATTGCCTTGACTCAGGAAGTCGCCAAACGCAAGGTGGCTGAGGCTGAGGTCGCCAACGCTGGCAAACAGCGTGATCAACTCATGCTGGACCAGCGCACCAACGAAGCCAATGCCGCGCAGATTCGCGCCGATGCCGCCATGCAGGCCGCGGTGGTCGCCCAAAATAATGCCGCCAACGCCAAACAGCAAACAGCATTGGCGCAAGGCGCTGCCGCCGATGCCCAGGCGCGCAACGCCCAGCTGGAAGCCCAGCTCGCTGATATGGCTGCCAAAAAGACCGAGCGTGGCATGGTCATCACCATGGGCGACGTGTTGTTTGGCACCGATCAGGCCAGCCTGACCAGCAACGGCATGGCGACTGCACAAAAGCTCGCTACCTTCCTGCAAAACAACCCGCAGCGCAACGTGCTGGTGGAAGGTTTTGCGGACAGCACTGGGGCTTCTGCCTACAACCAGGTCTTGTCCGAGCGCCGTGCCGGTGCCGTGCAATCCGCCCTGCAAGGGATGGGCATTGCACCTAACCGGGTGGCCATGCGGGGTTATGGCGAGACATTCCCGGTGGCGACCAATGACACCGCGCAAGACCGCCAACTCAATCGCCGGGTGGAAATTGTTTTGTCTGACGAAGCCGGTCGCATCATGCCGCGCTAACGCTCGTCTGGGTCAATCCACTGGCCTTGCCATGACAGGTTCCTGGCAAGGCTTTTTGCATCAGCCAGCCAGTTGATCAGCAAACTGGTGGTTGACATCGCGGTGGTGCGCTTCATCTGCCCGAATCAAAACAATCACATCGCGCAACAAGGTGTCTGGTGCCAGCTTCCAGTAGTCGATGGCAATTGGCGGTGCTGGCACGTTCGGGTAGGTGCCGTTGTCGACACCCGCCAGGTACTCGGTGTAGCTGTAAACCGCCTCTTCCTCCAGGTAACCGACGATCCGGTGCGCGGTTTTTGGCGACAACACGTACAGCAAAAAAAACAGGTTGAAGAACGCTCCCTGCGCCAGAACAATCAGCAGCCGTTCAAACCGTGAGGGCTGCGCAATCTCGATGAAAGTCATCAGGTGCATGCGTTCGTTTTCGGCCTCGTCCAGCAGCACCCGTATCCAGCCCCCATCACTTTTCATACGGCGCAGCGCGCGCAAATGTTGCAGCGCACCGCCCACCATACCGGGCACCGCAGCCACGGTTTCCAACACCACAGCGCGATTGCCATAACGGTTGGCAAAAAAGGCGTCGGCAAAAAACCGCATGAACTTGACCAGCCTATAGGCGAACCGGTCGCGAAAGCACGCCGGTGGGTGATGGTGTGCGGCGTCCGGCGCGTCAGCCGTCATTGCTTGACGAAATCCAGCAAGTCTTGTGTCAACTCGTTCTTGTGGGTGGCAAACAAGCCGTGAGGTGCGCCCTCATAGGTCTTTAACCGGGACTGTGCAATGCCTTGGGCCGCCAGGCGGCTGGATGCTTCGAGGGGAACGATCTTGTCCGCCGTGCCGTGAATGATGAGGGTCGGCACCTTGAAGGCCGACAGGTCTGGACGAAAATCCGTGGACGAAAACGCTTTGGCGCTGCCCAAAGTTGCTTTCAGGCTGGCCTGCAGCGACACACCGCGTGCCCATTGCAGCAACTCCTCACTCACCGCCTGATGTTCGGGAGTGACACCAAAAAAGTTGTTGAAAAAACCGCTTAGAAACTTGGGCCTGTCGTCTTTCAGTGCTTGCGCCGTGGTGTCAAAAGCCGCTTGTTCGGTACCGCTTGGGTTGTCGCTGGTTTTTAGGCGAAAAGGCAAAATCGACGAAATCAGGCCGGCCTGAACCACACCCTTGCCTGCGTGGCGCGACATGTAGCGTGCCACCTCACCACCGCCCATTGAAAACCCCACCAAGGTGATGTCTTTCGCGTCGGTCTGTTCAATCACGGCGGCCAGATCATCGGCCAGCGTGTCATAGTGGTAGCCATTCCACGGTTGTGAAGATCGGCCAAAACCTCGCCGGTCGTAGGCGATGACACGGTATCCTGCCGTGCCCAAGGCCAGCGCCTGGTCGTCCCACGAGTCGGCGGACAGCGGCCAGCCGTGAATCAGGATGACCGGGCGGCCCGTTCCCCAGACCTTGACATAGAGTTGGGTGTTGTCGGCCGTGGTGACGAAGGGCATGGAAATCTCCTTGAATTTTGATGACATGTTAGGGGCCACCCAAGCGCCAGGTCTGTGCGTTGTGACACATTCACACTCGGAAGCTCATACTGACAGGCGTGGGTTTCTGCTGGCAAAAATTAGGTGTTGCCAGTGCGCGAGTGTTACGGCAGTGTTGCCTCGGGGCCCTGCAGCGCTTTGCTGAGTTGGTCCACCACACCCGACCATTCTGCATCCTGGCTCAATGCCTCCTGCAAAAATGCGGCCTGTGAGGCGGTCCAGTAGGGCGCATCGGGCAGTCGCATGTCGTGCGCCATAGACCTGTGGTTGACCAAAAACGCCGCAATGCTCTGGTCATCGTCGGGAAGGCCAAGTTGCGCAAATAGCGCGCCAAAGTGGGGTGGGGTAGTGTTCATGTTGCTGTCTCCAGATGTTGTTTTGCTCAGGCTGCGTGCTGCCTGATCCAGGCCACGTATTGGTTCATCCAGCCTTGCAGGAATTTTTTGCTGTCCTCGCCGATACCGCCATCTTTGTCAAACAGACCGTCCTTGGCCTGGATAAAAGCCTCGGGTTGGCCCAGGGTCGGCACGTTGAGGTAGGCCAGAATATTGCGCAGGTGCTGCTGCGCCATGGCCGTGCCGATGGCACCGACCGACACCCCCACCACGCCTGCCGGTTTGCCTGACCAGGCGCTGTCGCCATAGGGGCGGGAGGCATGGTCCAGGGCATTTTTAAGCACACCGGGAATAGAGCGGTTGTATTCAGGCGTGACAAACAGCAACCCGTGCGCGGCCTTGATATCTGATTTGAGTTGCAGCACCGCCGCCGCCTGATGCACGTCATCGTCCTGGTTGTACAGTGGCAGTTCGCCAATCTGCACCTGTTTGAACGAGAAATCAGCCGGTGCCAGTTTGGCCAGCGCAGTGGCGAGTTTTTTGTTGAATGAATCCTGGCGCAGGCTGCCCACAATCACGGCGATATGAAACTGGGTCATGTGTTTCTCCAAAAAAAAGGTGAGTTTGCGCCGCTACTATGCGCGATGACCGTGCGTTAGCGCACTTTGGCCGGGCCGGTGACCATCATCTGGCAAGGGGCTTCACGCACACAGAACTGTTGTCTGCGTGTGCTGGCGAACACCTGAGGGTTGACGCGCGCTTTAGGATCATGCCTTGTCATGAAAGGGGTTCCGCCATGCCGCCAGCCAGCCCGTCACCCGCGCTTCTTGTCCCTGACCACGCCCTTGCGCGCAGCGTGTCAGACAGCTTTGGCAAGGTCACTGTGCCTGCCGGTGTGCTGTGGGGCGCGCAAACCGCCCGCAGCCTGCATTTTTTCGCCATTGGTGAGCAAAAAATGCCGCTGGGCATCATTCACGCCCTGGCCTGGATCAAGTGGGCCGCAGCGCAGGTCAACCGCGATCTGCAGTTGCAAGAGCCGCTCATGGCGCAAGCTATTTGCCATGCGGCAGAGCAGGTGGCCCGCGGTGCGTTCGATGACCAGTTTCCGCTTTCAGCATGGCAAACCGGCTCCGGCACCCAAAGCAACATGAATGTCAACGAGGTGATAGCCACGCTGGCCAGCCGTGCACTGGCGCAAGGTGCCGCCAACCAGGCGGTGCACCCGAATGACGATGTCAACCTGGGCCAGTCTTCCAACGATGTGTTCCCCAGCGCCATGCACATCGCCGTGGCCGTGTCTGCCCAGCAGCAGTTGCTGCCCGCCCTGGACGAATTGCGGGCTGCTCTGGCAGCCCAAGCGGTGGCCTTTGCATCAGTGGTGAAAATTGGCCGCACCCACCTGCAAGACGCGACACCGATCACATTCGGTCAGGAACTCGGTGGCTACGCTGCGCAGTTGCAGCTTTGCCAGGACAGCCTGCAGTTCTCGCTGGGTGCGGTGCACGCGCTGGCCATGGGTGGCACGGCGGTGGGCACCGGCATCAACACCCATCCGGAATTTGGTGCCCGGGTGTGCGCGACGCTGGCCAGGCGGCTGGGCTTGCCCTTGCGCCAGGCCAGCAACCTGTTTGCCGCCATGGCCGGCCACGAAGCGCTGGTGGCCTTGCATGCCAGCTTGAAGATGCTGGCAATAGCCTTGACCAAAATCGCCAACGACATCCGCCTGATGGCCAGTGGGCCACGCGCCGGGCTGGGTGAACTGACGCTGCCGCAAAACGAGCCCGGCAGCTCGATCATGCCCGGCAAGGTGAATCCGACCCAGGTCGAGGCGCTGACCATGGTCTGCGCCCAGGTGCTGGGGCACGACGTGGCCATCAGTTTCGCCGCCAGCCAGGGCCAGTTTGAGCTCAATGTGTACAAGCCGCTGATCGCCCTGAACACACTCGACAGCCTGCGCCTGCTGGCTGACGCCATGCGCAGCTTCTCCCGGTTTTGTGTGGTGGGCATCGCGGTCAACCAGGCGCGGGTGGACGCGCTGGTGCAAAGCTCGCTGATGCTGGTCACAGCGCTGGCACCACACATTGGCTACGACCGCGCGGCTGCCATTGCCAAACACGCCCAAAGCCACGGCACCACCTTGCGCGCGGCCGCGCTGGCACTGGGCACGGTCAGCGCCGAGCAGTTTGATGCCTGGGTGGACGCACGCCAGATGGTCGGCGCACCCCCACAGACTAGCCACTAAATCGCCTCTGTGTTCGCCAGCCCACCGACAGGGCGGTTAAGCCACCTTAGAGTTGGCATCTTTTAAAGGAACAACCATGCGTTACACACTTTTGATTTCGGCCGTTTTGGCCACACTGAGTTTGGCCGCCTGCGAGCGCGCCACCGTGGTGACGCCGCCACCCGCCTCAGTGGTTGTACCTGGCCCAGCTGGTCCGGCAGGCCCCACGGGTGCCACAGGTGACCAAGGTAACCAAGGTAATCAAGGCAGCCAGGGTAGCCAGGGTGACCAGGGCACCACCGGCAAGTCGGGCACAGGCACCACCGTCATCGTGACGCCACCTGCCTCCGCACCTGGCAACTGATCACCAGCAACCATCCGCTCAAGGAGCCTGTGGTATGACATCCCGCGCGGCTGGTCCGCCTCTTTGCTTGCCCAGGTTCAACCGGTCCGCCGGTGTGCTGGTGGCCGTTCTGGTGGTCTGCAGCCAGACACCTGTCTACAGCGCCGATGTGGGTTTTGGTGCGCAGCCTACTCTGCCGGCGCCTGAGCATGCGCTGATTCCCACGGTCAACATCGCGCCCGCCATGGGGTGGCCCGCAGGCACCGCGCCTGCGCCCGCGCCCGGCACACGGGTGGCGGCTTTTGCCAGTGGCCTGGATCACCCGCGCTGGTTGTATGTGCTGCCCAATGGCGACGTGCTGGTGGCAGAAACCAACGCGCCCCCAAAACCAGACGACGCCAAAGGCATCAAAGGCTGGATCATGGGCAAAGTGATGCAGCGCGCAGGGGCCACCGTGCCCAGCGCCAACCGCATCACCTTGCTGCGTGACAGCAATGGTGACGGCGTGGCTGATTTGCGCTCGGTGCTGCTGGAAGGGCTGAACTCGCCCTTTGGCATGGCGCTTATTGGGCGCACCCTGTATGTGGCCAACTCTGATGCGGTGCTGGGTTTTCCATACACCGACGGCGCCACACAAATTCACGCGGCGGGCACCAAGCTGGTTGATTTACCGGCCGGGCCGATCAACCACCACTGGACCAAAAACCTGATGGCCAGCAGCGACTCCAGCAAGTTGTACCTCAGCGTGGGCTCCAACAGCAATGTGGCGGAACGCGGCATGGAAGCCGAAGCCGAGCGCGCTGCCATCTGGGAGGTGGATGTCAGCACCGGCAGCCACCGCCTGTTTGCCACCGGCCTGCGCAATGCCAACGGCATGGCCTGGGAGCCTGAAACAGCGGCCCTGTGGACGGTGGTGAATGAACGCGACGAACTCGGCGACGACCTGGTGCCCGACTTTTTGACCTCGGTGCGCGACGGCGGCTTTTACGGTTGGCCGTACAGCTACTTCGGCCAGCACGTTGACACGCGGGTCACGCCGCAGCGGCCTGATCTGGTGGCGCAGGCCATTGCGCCAGACTACGCGCTGGGCGCACACACCGCGTCACTTGGGCTGGCAGATGCCAGTGGCAACACGCTGGGTCAGGCCTTTGCCAGCGGTATGTTCATTGGCCAGCACGGCTCATGGAACCGCCGGCCGCACAGCGGCTACAAGGTAATTTTTGTCCCTTTCAAAAGTGGCCAGCCTGCCGGTGACCCGGTGGATGTGCTGACCGGGTTTCTGAGTGAGGACGGCAAGGCGTATGGCCGACCCGTGGGCGTGGCGCTGGACAAACAAGGCGCGCTGCTGGTGGCCGACGATGTGGGCAACGTGGTGTGGCGGGTCAGTTCCCAGGGTTTGTAGGCAAATCTGCCTCCAGCCCTTTAACTGCCTGCGCTGCCAGCTACTTTATTTGTAGTAATCAAGCCGTTTGACTTAGCAACTGACAGCACCCACAGACGTTGGCGCTGTCAGCCGCCCGGTCATGGGGCTTGGTAGGGATGGGTGCCGTAGTAGTCGTGGACTTCCTTGGCCCAAGTCTGGTCCGACATATTGGGCCAGTTGTCCTTGTCAAAGCCGGGCGCCTTTTCCAGGCGCTCTTTGGCCACATCCAGGGTGAAGCGTTTGTTGTCAGTGTCAAGTGTCAGTGCCGCCCAAGGCACGGCAAAAAGTTTTTCGCCGATGCCCAGAATGCCGCCATACGACAACACCGCGTAACTGATGACGCCAGAGTGCACGTCCAGCATGATCTCTTTGATGTCACCCAAGTCTTCGTCCTGACGGTTGTACACATCGTTGCCCATCAGGGTGTCTGCACCCATCAGGCGGGGGCCGGGGCCGTCGCTGTCAGGGACAGCGTACATGCCAAAACTGTCGCGTTCTACATAGTTCATGGTGTCGTCCTCAGGTGTGCGATTTCACCGACGCTTTGACTGCGTCGCGGGCGTCCTTGGCGACTTCTTTGGCGTCGCCATAGCCTTCTTGCGCGGTACCTTCTACCTGCTTCTTGATCCCTTTGGCTTGCTGCTCCTTGCTGTCCACCAGTTTGCCTGCGGCTTCCTGCACTTGGCCGGCGAGGTCTTTAGCTTTGCCCTTGACTTGATCTTTGTTCATGATGTTTCCTTGTGAAAAAGTGGATAAATACGACAACGAGCCTGATGCAGACTCAGCACCAAGAATAGCCATGGCAGTGTGGCTTGTCGGTGCGCTTGCATACACACGGGCGCGTTATCTTGGGTACGCCAACGCACCGACAGGCCGCTGCAGCCAAGCTAAGCTGCAACCCACAGGCCGCAACACGCGGTGGCCCCCATTTTTTAACCAGGAGTAAACACCATGAGCACCCGGGACGTCTATATCAACAAAATGAAACTTCAACTCGATGACTTGAACCTACAAATGGCCAAGCTCGAAGTCCGTGCCCAAGAGGCCCGTGAAGATGTGCGCGACACCTACAAGGCCGAGATGGCCAAGCTGCACAAACAGTCTGAAATAGCTAAGGCCAAGCTTGCCGACATGCAGGCCAGCACCGAATCTGCCTGGGACAGCATGGTGGCCGAGATGGACAAAGTGCGCGACGCCTTTGTGCACTCGTTTAGCTACTTCAAGTCACAGGTCAAATAAGCGCTAATTTCATTTTCAGATCGATAGGAGCTTAGGCGCGAAGCCAAAGACAGTGCAGACGCACGGCAAGGCGAAGCAACAACAGATCCTGTTGATATGGAAATGGAATCACTGCGCCGTTTGCTGGCGCAGATGTTCGGCCCGCTTCATCTCAAGATAGGCGGGCCGTTCTACTTCATGCAGCTGCTGCGGAAAACGCTCTGAGGCGCTGAACCAGTTTTGCAGGCTGGCCTCAAAACGTTGGGCGGGTGGCTGCTGGCTGGTGGCCAGGTAGCTGTTGATAGCCAGGTAATACCGCATGGTGTTGCGCTCCACCACCGCGCGCACGCCGTCAATCATCACGGGCTGCCCGTCTGCAGATTGGCCCAGCACGGTAAAGCCTACCTTGTGGTTGCCCACCGTGCCCAAATAGACCTGCATGGCCATTCGGGCCGCCAGATTGGCGCTGTAGGCGTAGGTCAGGTGCAAAAAAGTCTGGTTTGCTGGCAGCGCTACCGCTTCCAGGGCAATGTGGTAGTCGCTGGTTCCCATAGGGCCATCTGGTGCATTGAGTTGCACCTCAAAATAGTCTGTCTGGGTCGCTGACACGGTGTAGGCCAAAGCCACCCGCGAGGACTGGCTCAGTGTCTGGGGGGTTTTGCTGCCAATGTTGACATTCAGAAGGCTCGCCTGCGCGCCATCGACGACATGGCAATACTTGGTGTTGAGGTGCAGGATCAACACCTCGCACCATTGCTGCGGGTCTTGTAACGCGCTGCTGATGGTGGCAAACGGGAAGTCCATCAGCGCATACATGTCGCCGCGCAGGCCCTGGGGTGTTTCGGTAGACACCAGCACCAGCGGACTTTTAAAGGCGTTGTGCTGAAGCTGCGCGTCCAGCGCGGAACGTTGTGTCCGAAGTCGCTGCGCGGCGTCTGAACTCTGTTGCGCCTGTGCGGTTCCCAGGCAAAAGGCCAGAGCCAGCGCGGCCAGGCAGCTCAGTTGGCAGACCGCCCGCGCTGTTTTACTCACAAGCTTACTTGGTGACTTCGTGGCCAATCACACCGCCCACCGCTGCACCAGCGCCGGTGCCGAGCAAACCACCACCCATCACATTGCCAGCGACGCCGCCAATGACAGCGCCAGTTGCAGTGCCTTTTTCCTGACGGGTCATGCCGGAGCAACCGGCCAGACCCAGGGACAAGACCAACATCGCAGCCGACAGGCCGGTGTAAAAACGGGTATTCAATTTCATGGCTAATTTCTCCAGACAAACAAAAGTAAATCCAATCATGAAAACCTTCAGGCTTTCATGGGCGAGTTCTCATTGTGGGTGCTTGAGCACGGTCTGTCTGTGCGTCAGCGAACGCTGGTCACCACCGTTTGCAATTTAAATTTGCTATTAATAGTAGAGCTATTAGCGCTTATAAATAAAGGGCTAGAGCCCTATTTCTTAATGAAAATGGTGGTTTTTTGCTGCGTTGTCGCTCCAGGCAGCGTCGGGCTGCCAGCTGGCCACCCAGGCGGGTAGCGACTGCGCTGGCATGGGGCGGGCAATGCCATAACCCTGCGCCAGGTCACAGCCGAGTTGCAGCAGCAGGCTGCCGTGAGCAATGGTTTCCACACCTTCGGCAATCACCTCGTGGTTGAAAGCCTTGGCCAGGCTGATCACCCCTTCCAGGATGCTGCGGTCTTGCGGGTCATCAAGCATGTTGCGCACAAAACTCTGGTCAATTTTGACGGTCGACACCCCCAGGCGTTTCAGGTAGGTCAGTGACGAATACCCGGTACCAAAGTCGTCCAGCGCAAATGCCACGCCCATCTTGTGGCAGCTCTCGATCACCTGCGAGGCGAAGCCAATGTCGTGCAGGGCGCTGGTTTCGAGCATTTCCAGTGACAGTTTTGACGGGAGCACGCCCGGGTGCGCCTGCATCAGCGTGCGCAGGCGCTCAACAAAATCGGCTTGTTGCAACTGCTGGGCACCCACATTCACGCTGACCTGCAGATTCAGGCCCTGTGCCTGCCACGCCTCAATTTGCGTCAGCGCAGTACTGATGACCCATTCCCCCACCTCAATGGCCAGCGGGTCGGCATCGATCAGCGGCAAAAATGTCAGCGGGTATAACAAACCGTCTTGCGGGTGCTGCCAGCGTATCAGCGCCTCAACACCCATCACCTGGCCGGTGCGCATGTTCACCTTGGGCTGGTAATACAGCTCCAGTTCACCACTGGCCAGTGCCGTACGAATACGCTCCAGGCCTTGGTGGTGGCCACGCACGCTGCGGTCGTGTACCGCGTCAAACAGGTGATAGTGGTTTTTCCCGGTTTGCTTGGCCTGGTACATGGCTTGGTCGGCCTGGCGCAGCAGCCGGTCGGGCTCCACCACCTCGGCCTGCGGGTAAAAAGTAACGCCCAGGCTGGCCGATACCTGCAGTTTTAGCTCGCCAATCTCAAACGTCTCGCTGGCTGCTGCCAGCATGCGGTTCAGCATGGGCACACAGCTCGACGTGTCGGCCAGGCCGGTCAACACCGCCACAAACTCGTCGCCGCCGATGCGTGCCAGCGTGTCGCCCTCGCGCAGGGCCTCTTTCATGCGGTTGGCCAAGGCCACCAGCAGCCGATCGCCGGATTCATGGCCGTGCTGGTCGTTAACCTCCTTGAAACTGTCCAAGTCAATGTAGACCACCGCCAGCAGCACGCCTTGCCGAAAGGCCTTCGCCATGTCCTGGCGAAGGCGGTCGGCCAGCAGCGCGCGGTTGGGCAGATTGGTCAGCAGGTCGTAGTGCGCAATGTGTTCCAGTCGGGCCTGTTGCGCATTGAAGGCAGTGATGTCGGAAAACAGCGCCACGAAATGGGTGGCCGTGCCCCGCGCATCACGCACCGTGGTGATGGTTTGAAACGCGGCGTATATTTCGCCGTTTTTGCGACGGTTCCAGATCTCCCCGTACCAGTGGCCTTTTTGCAGGATGGCTTGCCACATGGCCGCATAGTGGGCAGCGCTCTGGCGCCCCGAGTTCAAAATGTGCGGTGTTTGGCCCACCGCCTCGTCGCGGCTGTAGCCGGTGATGTGGGTAAACGCCTCATTCACGTTCACGATCTGACCACTGGTGTTGGTGATCATGATGCCCTCGCGGGCCTCGCTGAACACACTCGCGGCCAACCGCATCTGCTCCTGCGCGGCGAAGCGTAGGCTGATGTCCATCAGGACCACCCGCAACACCGGCGCACCGCCGTCAGCCAGCGCCATAGTGACCATCAGCTTGGCCCAGAAAAAGCTGCCGTCCTGGTGCTTCAAGCGCAACTCAATCGACAACTCCTCGCATGTCTGGCGCTGTTTGCGCAGCAGATAGTAGGCATCCTGGTCGTCGCGATGGATGAACTCGTTGAGCGCCAAGCCGAGCATGGCCAAACGTGGCACCCCCAGCAGCTGGGTGGCCGTCAGGTTGGCCTGCAGGATGTGGTCGGCGTCATCCAGCGTCACATAGCCCACCGGGGCGTGGTCGTACAGATCGGCATAGTTGGCGCGGGCGGCGTCCAGCGTGACTTGCGTGCGACGCAGCTCCTCGTTTTGCATCTCCAACTCAATTTGGTGCACGCGCAACTCTTGCAAGGCGCGCAGGGTGCACTCAGGCGAGAGGTCTTCGGCGCTGTCGCGCCTGGCTTGGCGCTGCATGAGCGTGGCTACGGCGCGCTGGCGCAAGGCGTGTGCCTCGGGCGAAGTGTGCGCTGACTGCAGCCCAACGCTTTGACATGCGGTTGGGTCGGGGGTCTGGGCAGGCATGGAAGGGCTCCCTTGGTTTTAGGTGTCTGACGTTCGCAAGCGCTCCGTCGTCGTCACAGCATAAACCTGGCCTGCCGCATTGATCAGTGCGGTGGCGAACAGAGAAACCGCCACGGTCTTGCCACTTCTGGTCAGCCTTTGTGTCGGGTACAGCGCCAACACCTGGCCCTCGCTGAGCTGTTTGAGCCGGTTCATGGCTTCGCCGACCAGCTCGGGGGGAATGCGTTCACTCAGTGTCATCTGCAGGGCCTGCGCCTCGGTCCAGCCATAGAGTCGCTCGGCAGCCGGGTTCCAGGCCAGGATGCGGCCCTCCAGGTCGGTCATGGTGATGGCATCAAACGCGTCGTGCACCACCACCGCCAGGCGGGTCAACTGGTTGGCCAGCGCCAGCGCTGCTTCGGTGCTTTTAAGCTCGCTGATGTCGCTGAAGGTGATCACCGCGCCCTCAATCACGTTGTCCAGCGTGCGGTAGGGGCGAATGCGCAGCGTGAACCAGGCCCCGGCGTTGGTTTGCACCTGCACATCCTTGGGCACCAGGGTGTCGAGCACGCCTTGCGCATCACTCACCAGGCTGCTGTAACCCACCAGGTTCGACACAATGTGACCCACCGGCCGGCCCACGTCACTGCTGATCAGGTTGATGAGTTGTGAGGCGGTGGGGGTGAAGCGCAAGATGCGCAACTGGTGGTCCACAAACACGGTGGCAATGCCGGTGCCCGCCAGCAGGTTGTTCATGTCGTTGTTCAGGCGTGACAGGTCATCAACCTTCTGGTTGAGCTCGTTGTTGACGGTGGAGAGCTCTTCGTTGAGCGACTGCAGCTCTTCCTTGGAGGTTTCCATCTCTTCGTTGGTGCTTTGCAGTTCCTCGTTGATCGACTGCATTTCCTCGTTGCTTGATTTGAGTTCCTCGTTGGAGCTTTCCAGCTCCTCATGGGAGCTTCGCAGGTAATCGTCCTTGGCGCGCAATTCGGCGCGCAGGGCCGCTATCTGCCCGGCGGCATCTTCGCTCTGCGGCGCGGCAAGCTCTGGCCCGCCAGTTTGCAACGGCGGCTGGGCCGGGTCTGGCAGCGGGTCTGGGGCTTCTTCCAGAATCACCAGATACAGGTGAGCCTCCTGCGGCGCATTGACCAGCGGGGCATTGGCTTCAGCCAGGCTGGCTGGCGCGCTCAGGCTGCCAGGCACCGGGCGCACGCACAGGTTGACGCGGGTGAAGTGGCCATTGGTCTTGACGCGTATACCCGGCGTACGCACCGACTCCTGGATGGCCATGGCGCGATGCAGCGCGTTGCTTAAAGCCGGGCGCAGGCCTTCGCGGGCCATTTTGAGGATGTTCGCCACACCTACCTCACCGGGTGTGGGTTCCAGGTACATGCCGGTGCGGCCATGCAGGTAAAGAATGTCGCCCAGCGCGGTGATCAGTGCGCCGGCCGATACCACCTGGGCCAGCAGGGCTTGCTCGGTGAGCTCGCGCAACGGCAGCTTGCCCTTGAGAACATCCTGATCCGGCGTGCGTGGCAGGCTGGCCTGCAGTGCTGACAGCGGCGGGAAAGAACGGCTGGTGGATTGCAGCGCACCCGGCTCGGCATTTTTGCGCTGGTAGATCTTGGCCTTGCGGTCGAGCGTGGTAAACAGGGTCAGCGCGTCACCAATGCCCTCGGAGGTGCCCAAAAACAGCAGGCCTTGGGGGTTCAGTGCGTAGTGAAACAGCGGCATCAGGCGCTTTTGCAGGTCGGCGTTCAGGTAAATCAGCAGGTTGCGGCAGGTGATGAGGTCGAGCCTGGAAAACGGCGGATCGCGGGTCAAGTCCTGCTCGGAAAACACCAGCATGTCGCGCAGGCTCTTGTGGATGCGGTAGCCGCTGCCCCCGGGCTCGGCGGAGAAAAACCGCGCCAGGCGCAGCGGCGTCAGATCGGCCGCACTGCCCATGGGGTACAGCCCGGCGCGGGCAATGGCAACGGCGCGGCTGTCGATGTCGGTGGCAAACACCTGCACGGTGTAGCTTTGTTTGACTTCCTCCATGTATTCCTGCAGCAGGATGGCAATGGAATAAGCCTCCTCGCCGGTGGAGCAGCCGGCCACCCAGATGCGCACCACACCGCCAATGGTGGGTTTGCCGGCAAACAGCAGTGGAATCACCTGGTGTTGCAGTGCCTCAAAGGCTTCTGGGTCGCGGAAAAAGTTGGTGACACCAATCAGCAGGTCGCGAAACAGCGCCTCTGCCTCCTCGGTGTTTTGCTGCATGTAACGCACATAGTCGTCAACCTGGGTGATCTGGTGCACCGCCATGCGCCGCTCAATACGACGGTGGATGGTACTGGGTTTGTAGTGCGAAAAATCGTGCTTGGTGTGGGTGCGCAGCAGCACAAAGATGCGCTTCAAGGCGTTGTCATTGATGGGCAGTGGCTTGTCAGCGTTGGGTGAAAACTTGCCGTAGGCGTATTTCACATAGGTGATGAGCTTTGCGGACATCTCGCTGGCCTTGAGCTGAAAATCCACCAGCCCGGTGGCGATGGCGCTGCGCGGCATGCCATCAAACTCGGCGGCGTCGGGCGACTGCACCATCACCATGCCACCCGCGTCCTTGATGGCGCGCACACCCAGGGTGCCGTCGCTGCCGGTGCCCGAGAGCACGATGCCAATGGCCCGCTCACGCTGGTCAGCGGCGAGTGAATTGAAGAAAAAATTGATCGGCAGGTGTTGCCCGCGTGGTGCACCGGGCTCCAGCAGCTGCAGGCAGCCGTTGAGCAAGGCCATGTCCTGTTTGGGCGGGATGACGTAGACACAATTGGGCTGCACCACCATGGTGTCTTCAACCTCCAGCACCGGCATCGGTGTGAAGCGGCGAAGCAACTCGGCCAGCAGGCTTTTGTGCTCTGGCGCCAGGTGTTGCACCAGCACAAAGGCCATACCACTCGCCTTCTCCTGGGATAGGCCGGAAAAAAATGCCTCAAAAGCCGCCAGCCCACCGGCCGAGGCGCCGATACCCACAATCGGGAAGCTGTCGGGCTGAGGGGCAGTTGCGGGCTTCGGCAGGTTTGTGGGTGGGGTTGTGGGTGCTTTGGCGCTCGGGCCCGAGGTTCTTTTTGTCATGCTGGGCTCCTGGTTCGGCCGGTGGTGTGTGCGTGCCGCTGGTAACAGCGCCTGAATGGAGTGTAAAGCTTGGGCTTTTATATCAAAACAATAGCTATAGGCGCTTTATTCATAAGGGCTACAGGCCAATTTTGTCTATATCAAGCTTTTGTGTGTGCCAGCGCACGCAGACAACCGGCCGTCCCGGTTATGCTGGCGCATTCGTCGTTGTCGGCTGTTATGGCACCGTCTTATTGGGTTACTGCTTGAAAAACATCTCGAAACCACTGACATGGCTAGCGGCTGCGTTGCTAGTGTCGGGCGCGGGTGTTTATTTCACCTATGGGTCGGTGTACCCCAGGCTGGAAGCGCTGATTTTGCTGGCCCTGCTGTTGGTGGCGTTCATGGTGTTTTGGGGGGCCCAGTCAGCGCAGCAGGCCGAGAAAGACCTGGGGCATCAGGACACCCGGCGTTTGCTGGCGGCGCAGGAAGACAGCAACCTCCAGCTGTTGCAAGCCAACCAAATGGCGCAGGACTCTGCCCAAAAGCTGGCTGTGACGCTCGACTCGATTGGCGAAGCGGTGATTGCCACCGACGCCCAGGCGCGGGTGACCTTGCTCAACCCGGTGGCCCAGAAGCTCACTGGCTGGACGCTGGCGCAAGCCTTGGGGCGGCCGGTGGACGAGGTGTTCCGGATTGTCAGCAAGGTCAGCCGAGAGAGCCTCACCGTGCCGGTGCTGGCGGCACTGGAGCACGGCACGGTGCAAGGGCTGGCCAACCACACGCTGCTGGTGGCGCGCGACGGCCCAGAGTACGACATTGCCGACAGCTGCGCGCCGATTCGCGATGCCGCGGGGCTGGTGGTGGGTGCGGTGCTGGTGTTTCGCAACGTCACCCAGGAATACGCCGCCCAAGCGGCGCTGCGCCAGGTCAGCGCGCTGCAAAACGCCATCTTCAACAGCGCCAATTTTTCCAGCATTGCCACCGATGCCAAGGGGGTGATCCAGATTTTCAACGTGGGCGCCGAGCGCATGCTGGGCTACACCGCGTCCGAGGTGGTGAACCGGGTCACCCCGGCTGACTTCTCTGACCCGCAGGAAGTGGTGGCGCGCGCGGCATCCCTGAGCCAGGAGCTTGGCATCGAGATCGCCCCGGGTTTTGAGGCGATGGTGTTCAAGGCTTCGCGTGGCATTGAAGACATTGGCGAGCGGATCTACATCCGCAAGGATGGCAGGCGCCTGCCCGCCCTGGTGTCAGTGACCGCCTTGCGTGACGAGGCTGGCGCCATCATTGGCTACCTGCTGATTGGCACCGACAACACCGCCCGGCGTGCGGCAGAAGCCGAGCGGGAGCGGCTGGACCAGGCGCTGCGCGCGAAAAATGCCGAGCTTGAAGCCGCCCGCGCCACGGCCGACAAGGCGAACCGGGCCAAATCGGAGTTTTTGTCGGGCATGAGCCATGAGCTGCGCTCACCGCTGAACGCCATCCTGGGTTTTGCACAGCTCATGGAGTCTGGCGTGCCGCTGCCCACCGCGTCCCAAAAGGCCAGCATCGAGCAAATTTTGCGCGCCGGCTGGTATTTGCTGGAGTTGATCAACGAGGTTCTGGACCTGGCGCTGATCGAGTCCGGGCAGCTGTCGCTGTCACGTGAGTCGGTGTCGCTGCCCGAGGTGTTGCACGACTGCCAGACGCTGATGGCGCCGCTGGCGCGAAACAAAGACGTGAGCCTGCACTTTGCAGCAATGACCGCGCCGTGTTTTGTCAGCGCTGACCACACCCGCCTGAAACAGGTGGTGATCAATCTGCTGTCCAACGCCATCAAATACAACCGCCACGGCGGCAGTGTGACGGTGAGCTGTACTGAGCGCCCGACGGGGCGCGTTCGTCTGAGCGTGCAAGATACCGGCGATGGCCTGTCCGCTGAAAAGCTGGCGCAGCTGTTCCAGCCGTTTAACCGACTCGGCAAGGAAGACAGCGACGAGGAGGGCACCGGTATTGGCTTGGTGGTGAGCAAACGCCTGGTAGAGCAGATGGGTGGCGAGATGGGTGTGATCAGCACCGTGGGTGTGGGCAGTGTGTTCTGGGTTGAGCTGGCGCCAATTGGGGCGCCGGAGTTAACCGGTGCGGTGACCGAGATGCTGCTGTCTCATGTGACCCCAACCGTCAACGGCGAGCGGGTACGCACCCTGCTGTATGTGGAAGACAATCGCGCCAACATGGAACTGGTACGCCAGCTCATAGCCCGGCGGCCCGACCTGCGTCTGTTTGGTGCCGAAGACGCCATGCGTGGCATCGCGCTGGCGCGTGAGCACCAGCCAGATTTGATTTTGCTCGACATCAATCTGCCCGGCATCAACGGCCTGCAGGCGCTGCAGATCTTGCTAGAAGATGAGGGTACACGGCATATTCCGGTGCTGGCGCTGAGCGCTAACGCCATGCCGCGCGACATTGAGCGCGGTCTGGCGGCCGGGTTTTTCCGCTATCTGACCAAGCCGATCCGGGTGACCGAGTTCATGGACGCGCTGGATGCCGGGCTGGCGCTGGCGCAATTGCAGCACGTGGCCGTGTGAGTTGTAAAAGTTATATGAAAAAAAGGCCTCTAGCCCTTATCAATAAAGCGCAAGCAGCTATTACTCTGGGAGCAATTTTTGAATTCTAACAAGCCAGAGGCCATGCCGCCCCATACCCCTGATGCCACGCTGGACCCGGATGGCGAGGTCCAGTCCTTGCGCCGACGGGCCGAAGACAGCTACCAGCTCAAGCTGGCACTGCCAGTGGCACTGTCGCTGGAGGTGATCAAGGAGATGGCGCCGCAAGATACCCAGTTGCTGTACCACGAGTTGCGTGTGCACCAGATCGAGCTGGAGATGCAAAACGAAGAACTGCGCCGGGTGCAGGTGGAGCTCGACGCTGCGCGCGAGCGCTACTTTGACCTGTATGAGATGGCGCCCGTGGGTTACTGCACCGTCAATAACGATGGCCAGATTCTGGAGGCCAATCTGACCGCGGCCACGCTGCTGGGGGTGACCCGCAATGCCCTGGTGAAGCTGCGCATCACCCACTTCATGCCGTTGGCGCAGCGCAGTATTTACCAGGAGTGCTGCGCTTTGCTGGAAGCCTTTGGCAAGACCCAGACCTGCGAGCTGCAGATGATCACCGGCGCTGGCCGTCCGCTCTGGGTCAATCTGGCGGCCAACATGGCGCGCGCTGCTGACGGTGCCATCATCCTGCGGGTGCTGCTGAAAGATGTGTCCGAGCGGGTGCGCCAAGACGCCATGCTGCAGGTCAAAAACACCGAGCTGGAACGTGCCCGCCTGCTGGCCGACAAGGCCAACGCCGCCAAGTCGGAGTTTCTGACCAGCATGAGCCACGAATTGCGTTCACCGCTCAACGCCATTCTGGGTTTTGCCCAGCTGATGGAGACCGGCAACCCACCGCCGACGCCGGCGCAGAAATCGTCGATTGACCAGATCATCCACGGCGGCTGGTACCTGCTGGGCCTGGTGAACGAGATTCTGGATCTGGCCACCATCGAGGCGGGCCAGGTGGCGCTCTCCATGGGGTGCGAGTCGCTGGCCGAGGTCTTGACAGATTGCCAGATCATGATCGAGCCACAGTCCAAGGCCAGAGGCATTGTGGTCAGCTTTCCGACTTTTGCGCAGCCTTGTCTGGTGCGGGCGGACCGGCGTCGGCTCAAGCAAGTGGTGATCAATCTGCTGTCCAACGCCATCAAATACAACCGCCAGTATGGTTTGGTCAATGTGAGTTTCAGCCAACCGTCAGCACGGCGTGTGCGGGTGAGTGTGCAAGACGACGGGCTCGGCCTGTCGCCAGAGCAGGTGGCGAACGTGTTCCAGCCGTTCAACCGGCTGGGCCAGGAGCTGGGTCCACAGGAAGGCACCGGTATTGGCCTGGCGGTGAGCAAGCGGCTGGTCGAGATGATGGATGGCAGCATCGGCGTTACCAGCCGGGTGGGTGTGGGCAGTGTCTTCTGGTTTGAGCTGGCACTGGCCGAGGGCGCAGCATGAAAGACTTCCCCGTTGTGTGTGTGGGCGGCTCGGCCGGCGGGCTTGACGCCTACATCCGGCTGTTGAAAAACCTGCCGCCTGACATGGGTGTGGCGGTGGTCATTGTCAACCACATCACCATCACGCCCACACAGCTGCATGAAGTGCTGCCGCAGTTTTCCAGCATGCCGGTGGTGCTCATCACCGACGGGCTGCCGGTGGAACCCAACCATGTTTACATCATTCCGTCGAACCGCGACCTGCATGTGAAAGACGATGTGTTTGACCTTGAACCGATTTCCAAGCCCTGGGGTTGGCCCGACGTGATCACGGTGTTTTTGCGCTCGCTGTCGGAACTTTGGGAGGGCAAGCTGATTGCGGTGATTGTCTCGGGGTACGACGGTGACGGTGCGGCGGCGCTGAGTGACATCCGTGAGGTGGGTGGCATCACCATCGCGCAAAAACCCGCCACTGCCACCCGGCCCGACATGCCGGAAAGTGCCATCGAAAGCGGCTACATCGACTTTGTGCTGTCACCCGAAGACATTGCCAAAAAGATCGTAGAACTGGCCCGTGTGCAAAAAATTTAGAGAAATATGCCTCTAGCCCTTATGCAATATGCGTCATTAGCTATTAACGATATAGCAATTTGGCGCCAGTACCATCACCGAAGAGGAATCCACCATGCCAATCTCTGCTGACATTCTCCAGGCTCGCATCCTGATTGTTGACGACCAGACAGCCAATGTGCAGTTGCTGGAGCAACTGCTGAGCGGGGCGGGCTACAACCAGGTCACGTCGACCATGAAGCCCGAGGAGGTGTGTGCGCTGCACCGAAAAAACGCTTACGACCTGATTTTGCTGGACCTGCAGATGCCGGTGATGGACGGTTTTCAGGTGATGGAGGGCTTGAAGGCCAATATCACCGACAGCTACCTGCCGGTGATTGTGCTCACCGCCCAGCCCGGCCACAAGCTGCGCGCGCTACAGGCGGGCGCAAAAGATTTCATCAGCAAGCCGTTTGACCTGGTGGAAGTGAAAACCCGCATCCACAACATGCTTGAAGTGCGCCTGCTGTACAAACAGTTGGCCAACTACAACCGCGAACTCGAAGCCACTGTGGCCGAGCGCACCGCCGAGCTACGCGAGAGCGAGGCGCGTTACCGCAGCCTGACCGAGCTGGCCTCGGACTGGTATTGGGAGCAGGACGAAAACGGCACCTTCACCAAAGTCAGCGGCCCGGTGCTGGAGATGCTGGGCATCCAGGTGGAACCGTTGGCAGGGCCGCCCGCCGCCGTGCCGCTGGGCGGCTGGAATGAGGCCGAGCGCGACAAGTTGCGCAGTGCCATTGCGGCGCGCCAGCCGTTTCTGGACTATGTGTTTCGCCGTGTGGGCGCAGACGGCAGTGCGCAGACCTATCAGGTCAGTGGTGAGCCGATGTTTGACCGCGCCAGCCGTTTCATCGGCTACCGCGGCATTGGCGTGGAACTGACATCCAAACGATGATCGACCAGAACAACCGGGAGAACACCATGTTGCCGCCTCATAACCCGAACCAAAACCATTTGCTGGCCGCGCTGCCTGCGGCCGAATTCGAGGCGCTGACAACGCACTTGGAGCTGGTGCCGATGCCGCTGGGCCAGATGCTGTTTGAGCCTGGCAGCCAGATGCGTCATGCTTTCTTTCCAACGACCTCGATCGTTTCGCTGCATTACGTGACCGAGTCCGGCGCCTCCGCCGAGACCGCCGGGGTGGGCAACGAAGGTGTGGTGGGTGTGTCACTGTTCATGGGTGGCGACACCACATCAAGCTCGGCAGTGGTGCAAACCGCAGGTCACGCCTACCGGCTGGAACGTCAGACCCTCAAGGATGAATTCAACCAGGGTGGTGCCTTGCAGCGCCTGCTGCTGCGATACACCCAGGCGCTAATGACCCAAATGGCGCAAACCGCTGTGTGTAACCGCCACCATTCGGTAGAGCAGCAACTGTGCCGCTGGCTGCTGCTCACGCAAGACCGCCTGCCTGAGCGCGAGCTGGTCATGACGCAGGAGCTGGTGGCCAGTATGCTGGGCGTACGCCGCGAAAGTGTCACCGATGCCGCCGGCCACCTGCAGACCGAGGGTTGCATCCGCTACCGGCGCGGCCACATCAGTGTGCTGGACCGCGCCGGGTTGGAAAGCCGCGTGTGCGAGTGTTACGGCGTGGTCAAAAAAGAGCTGGACAGACTGTTTAGCGATGTCCAGCCAGGTCAATAGCGGCGCAGCATGCCGTTGTCGATCTGCACCCGGTCGCCCACACGGATGTCGGAGTTGCTGGTCTGGGTATAGGTCTGGTAGCTGCCATTGTTCAGGCGCACGGTGAACTTGTAGGCATTCACCATCTGTGTGCCCTGGTTGTTCTTTTCCAGCGTGTGTCCAGCGTAGGCGCCGCCAGCAGCTCCTAAAACAGTAGCGGCGGTGTTGCCACTGCCGCCACCCACCTGGTTGCCCAGAATGCCACCCACCACGGCGCCAACAATGGTGCCCGCGCCAATCCCGCCGGTGCCTGAGGCGGCTTGCTGCTGCACTAGGTCAATCGACTGCACCACGCCAAATTGGGTGTTCGCAGTGGTGGCTTGTGGCAAGGCGGTACCGGTGGGGCTGGCGGGGGCCGGGTAGTTGGCGCAGCCGCTCACGATGAGCAGCGCGGTGATGCCGATGATGCGTTGGGCGTTTTTTTGAATCGTCATGTTGTGCTCCGGTTATTTCTTGATGCTCATCTCATTGCCGACCTGGGTCACGCCCTCAATGCCACGGGCTACGGCTACGGCGCGGTCAATTTGCCCCTGGTTGTCTACAAAACCGCTGAGTTGGGCCTCGCCCTTGTTCGTGGTGACGGTGATGTCCAGGCCCTTGATGCTGTTGTCGGCCAGCAGTGCTGCTTTGATTTTGCCGGTGATCACGCTGTCGTCGATCTGGCTACCGACGGTGGCCGCACCTTCTTTCAGGCTGAGCTTGTTGTCGACGCTTTTCACGCCTTCAGTGCCTTTGGCGACCGCCAGGGCTTGATCGATTTGGCCCTGGTTGGCCACAAAGCCGCTCAGCATGACCTCGCCCTTGCGGGTTTCAACCTGAATGTCAAAACCCTTGATGTCAATGTTGTCCAGCAGCGCAGTCTTGACCCGGGTGGTGACCACGCTGTCGTCAAGATCGTTGCCTACGCTGGTGCTCGGTGCGGTGGCACCGGTGGTGCCGGTTTCGCCGGACTTGCTGCAAGCCACCATCGAAATGGTCATGACGCCGACCAGTGTGGTGGTGAGGATGCGCAGCCCAAGAGGGTTTTTCATTGATTAGATCTCCGGTGAAGGTAGTAAAACAGCTCTGACTGTGGCCTATTGGACCGGCTGTGTCGGTGTGTTGGCGAACCGAGCGGCTTATTTTCTGAACCGCCTGCGCTGCGTGGCTACACTCGCCAGCTCAACAGAAAGAAAACATGAACCCGACCAAACTCATAGGTATCGTCCTCATCGCCGCAGGAGCCCTGGGCCTGGCCTATGGCGGCTTCAGCTACCCGTCCGAGACCACCGCGTTGAAACTCGGCCCCATGGAAGTCAAGGTACAAGAAACCAAGACCGTCAACGTGCCACTGATCCTGAGCGCCGGTGCAATCGTCCTGGGTGCTGCCATGTTGGTGTTTGGGCGCAAGTAATTCCATCACGGAACAAGCCACCCTGGGTGCCTGTCCTCGGACCCGGCCACTTATAGCCAGCGCTCCCATAACCTGGCCAGCCATTCCTTCAGCTTGAACTGCAACGGCCGGCCTGCCCAGGCTTGCGGGGTGATGAGTTTGGATGCAGCTTGGTCGATGGCGAACATGGCGGCCATCTGCTGGGCAAAATCGCGCCCCAGAATCACTGCGTTGACCTCGTCGTTGTCCATGAAGCTGCGCCAGTCCAGATTGCTCGAGCCTACGGTGGACCAGACGCCGTCAATCATGGCGGTTTTGGCGTGTAACAAGGCACCTTGGCGCTCATAAATCTTCACACCACCCTCCAGCAGCTGTGTGTACTGCGCCCGGCCAGCGTGAAACACCAAGCCTGAGTCGCTGTAGCTGGGCAGAATCAGCCGCACATCGACCCCGCGCGCTACGGCGTCAAGCAGCGCCTGGAGCAGTTGCGGGTCGGGCACAAAATAGGCGTTGGTCAGATACGCTTGCCGTTCCGCGTTGCTGATGGCCGAGATCAGCGTCAGGTAGACCAGGCTGAAGGGGTCGTCAGGCGTGCCGCCAATGGCGCGCACGATGTCTTTGCCTACCGCTGCGAGCACCGGGGTGTAGTTTTTGGGCATAAGGGTCTTTCCGTGTTGCTTGTCCCAGGTCTGCATGAAGAGTTTTTGGAAGTCAGCCACGACCGGCCCGTCAATCTGCAGATGGGTGTCGCGCCAGGCACCATCACCCTCACTGGGTTTGGGCGCGCGGTGAATGATCGAACCCGATGAATAGACGCTGCTGATGTTGATGCCGCCAACAAAGGCGGTGCGGCCATCCACAATCAGCAGCTTGCGGTGGTCGCGGTTGTTGATCAGCCAGGCACCACCACGCGATTGAAGCGGGTTGACCGGGTTGAACTCCAGCACCGCTATACCAGTGGCGGCCAGGTCGTCAAAAAACGCTTTAGGCGTGTTCAGGCTGCCCACGCTGTCGTAAATCAGATTTACCTGCACGCCCTCGTGCTGCTTCTTGATCAGCGCCTGTGCAAACGCCTGGCCCATGGCGTCGTCCTCAATGATGTAAGACTCCATGTTGATGTGGTCCTGCGCGCCTGAGATGGCGGCAAACATGGCGGCATAGGTGGCCGGGCCGTCCTGCAGCAGGGTGACCTTGTTGCCAAGCACCAGCGGGCTGTCGTTGATGGATTGCTCCAGGGCGATTTGTTTGTCCAGAATGTCGATGTCGCCTGATGTGCGCTTGAGCTCAGCCACGATGGCGGCGCTTTTCTGGACCGACACCGGTCCACGCGCGGTCTCAAACTGCGCGGCCTGCATGGCATGGCGCGCCAGAATGGCATCTGTGTCGGGCAAGCTGGCGCAGCCTGCGGTGCTGAAAACGCACAGAACCACCAGAAGGACAAGCGGGGAGCGTTTAGTTGAAAGTTGCATGGCGTATAAAGGCGGGATATTTGGCTAGGCTAACCGTTGGCGGGCCGGGTGTCGGTGCACTGGCGCACCGACACCCGGCCTGTTGGCGGGTAAACATGCAGGTTTATTCTCTTTCGAGGTTGCTATGAACACCGTTGGTTTGTTGTTGGGATACCCATGATGTCTACTTCGCATGGGCACGTTTCCCAGCTTGCACCCGCAGTGCAGGCGCAAGACGAAGGTATGGCCGAGGGACAGCGGCAGGAAAGCCTGCTGATTGCCGGTGCATTGCAAAAGGCGATTTTCAACAGCGCGAATTTCTCGAGTATTGCCACTGACGAGCAGGGCGTGATCCAGATCTTCAATGTGGGTGCCGAGCGCATGCTGGGTTATGCGGCAGCCGATGTGGTGAATCTGATCACGCCGGCCGACATTTCTGACCCGCAGGGACTGATCTTGCGCGCCAGCGCGCTGAGTGCCGAACTGGAAACACCGATTGCGCCAGGTTTTGAGGCGCTGGTGTTCAAGGCCTCACGCGGTATTGAAGACATTTACGAGCTCACCTATATCCGCAAAGACGGCAGCCGTTTCCCGGCGGTGGTGTCGGTGACTGCGCTGCGTGATGACCTCAACAGCATCATTGGTTACCTGCTGATCGGCACGGACAACACCATCCGCAAGCAGATGGAAGCCGAGAAG
>Ga0209181_10002960_pt1 | contig 27061 bp, 20 predicted proteins | sample MAT05_FD_187208 | JGI IMG/M metagenome (GOLD analysis project Ga0209181, IMG submission 187208) | Freshwater microbial communities from Lake Fryxell liftoff mats and glacier meltwater in Antarctica - MAT-05 (SPAdes) (version 2) | ecosystem: Environmental > Aquatic > Freshwater > Ice > Liftoff...
GAGTTCGGCGGCACCTTCAAGAATCTCAGCGAGGCCCGCGCCCGCCTCGCGATCGTCGTGCCGAGCGCGCTGCTGCTCATTCTCGTGCTCATCTTCGCCGCGTTCCGTAGCCTGCGGCAGACCTTCATCATCGCGACCGGCATCCCGCTCGCGCTCACCGGCGGCATCTTCGCGCTGCTCGTGCGCGGCATGCCGTTCTCGATCACCGCCGCGGTCGGCTTCATCGCGCTCAGCGGCGTCGCGGTGCTGAACGGCCTGGTGATGCTCACCTACTTCAACCAGCTCCGCGAAGAAGGCCGCACCGTGCGCGAAGCCGTCCGCGAAGGCGCGCTCGCCCGCTTGCGCCCGGTGCTCATGACCGCGCTCGTCGCCGCGCTCGGCTTCATCCCGATGGCCATCGCCACCGGCGCCGGCGCCGAAGTGCAGCGCCCGCTCGCGACCGTCGTCATCGGCGGCATCCTGAGCAGCACCTTCCTCACGCTCATCCTCCTGCCGGTGCTTTACGCGTGGCTGGAGCGCGAGACTCACGAGGAAATCGCGCCTGTTCGACAGAAAGGAACGAACTCCGCGCCAAAGTCATCGCCACCCGGTGACGACGAATTCGCGCCCGCCCACGCCCCGCTGCCGGAGGAGGTTCTGTCGTGAAATCCCAGACAACCAGACTCGTGATCGCGGCGGCCTTCGTGGTTACGAGCCTCGTCGGCGGCAGCGCGTTATTCGCAGGACCCGACGCTCCACTCCCCAACCGCGTCGTGACGGTATCCTCCTCTTCAGGCCGCATCGTCACCGCGCAGCTTCACAGGTCCGGCGATCAGATTTTCGTCTCCGGCCTGGTTCGACGAAATCATCCGTTAGCCAGTCCGCCTCGCGGCTCTCATATCGATGTTTTCGTCGTCGATTCACACCAGCGCGTGCTCGACACCGTCACCACCCATTTCCAGCCCCGCACGATACCGCACGGACGGCGCGGCGCCTCGGGGCAAAGCCGTTACACCGCGCGCCTCACCAGGCAACCACCCGCCGACGCGAGCATTCACGTCGTCTTCCATTCCGGGCCGGTTTCCTCCAAGGTCGGCGCAACACCGAGAAGGATGCCGCACCCGAACTCCCCAGGAAACCCAGACGCCCCCAGTTGATGCGCGTGCTCATCGCCAATTCCGACCCCGAACTGAGCAAAGCCGCGCGCCTTGCCCTGCGCAGCGAATCCCTCGTCGTTGAAACCGTCGCGGAAGCCCGGGAAGCGCTGGATCGCGCCGTCGCCGTGCCCTACGCGGCCATCGTGCTCGACCTCGCGCTGCCCGACGCGCGCGGGGTGGATCTGCTCAAGCGAATGCGCCGCAACCAAGTCGCCGCACCCATCCTCGCTCTCACCGACGACCCGCGTCCCGAGGCGCGCATCGAGGCGCTGCGCTTCGGCGCGGACGATTGCCTCGTGAAGCCCGTGCTCATCGCGGAGCTCGCCGCGCGCGTCCACGCCCTCGCCCGCCGCGCCGCGCGCAAGATCGGCGACTGCCTCGAGATCGAAGACCTCGTGCTGCACTGCGGAAAGCGCCGCGCCTTCCGCGCCGGGCAGGCGCTCCCGCTCACCGAGCGGGAATTCGTGGCCCTCGAACACCTCGTCCGCGCCCACGGCCAACCCGTCGCGCCCACGGAGTTACTCGATGTGCTGTGGCACGAGAAGGCCCGGCCGCGGGATAATTTCGTCGCCGTGCTGATGATGCGGCTGCGCAAAAAAGTGGACGCCGGCAACCCCGTGAAACTCATCCGGACGCTGCGGGGTGTGGGCTACACCGCGGGCTCGCCGCCCGATTGAGCATCACGCCATGACCTGCGCGATCGCGGCCCGCAGTTCCGCGAGCGTCGCCGGCTTGGCCAGCACCAGATCCACAAACTCCGACTGCGCCTCGGGATCGTGCGCCAGCGCGCCGAATCCCGTGAGCATGATCACCCGTGTCTCCGGCTCCCGCGATTGCACCGCCACGGCCAACTGGTCGCCATTCATCCCCCGCATCGCCTGATCGGTGATCACGAGGTCGAACTCCTCGCGCTCAAACTTCTCCAGCGCCTCCTGCCCACCGCCCGCCACGGCCACCCGCGCGGCGGTCCCGCGGCTAGCCGCCCTGCGCGTCTGAATCGCGATAGACCCAGCTTTGCCGCAGCTTGAGGATGCCCTCGCGATGCGCGGCGCAGGCCGAAGACGAGGAAGAACTCGTTCCAAAAGGTCTGCCGCTCGGCTCTCTCGGAACGGTCGCCCGCATGTTCACGCGAGAAGCGGATGGCGCGGTCGCGGACTTCGGCCCAGGAAAGGTGGGGCATAACGCGGCCAAGAAGAGCGCCGGGGCCGGCGCGGATTCAAGACAAAGTTCGATCGCGGTAGCCGGGGTCTCCGACCCTTTCATTTCCCTCCGCGCCAGCCCGCGGACATCGGGGTGTTTTTCGGACACGACCGGTCTTGGCGTTTCACGCGGGGAGCGGCGAAGGTGGCCTCCGCATGACCTCCACACCGCTGCCGATCCACTCCCTCACGCTCGGTGAAATCGAGGCGCGGCTGGCGGCTGCCGGGCAGCCGCAGTATCGGGGGAAGCAGGTGGCGCAATGGCTTTATGAGAAGCGGGCGCGGTCCTTTGCGGCGATGAGCAATCTGCCGGCGGCGCTGCGCACGCAGCTCGGGGAGGAGTTTCTCTTTCAAGAACTGGAGCAGGTGCGGGTGCTCGGGTCGGCGGATACGACGCGGAAGTATCTCTTCCGCCTCGCGGACGGGGCGCTGATCGAGAGTGTGCTGATCCCGGCTTCGCCCGCGCTGTATGGGGAGGCGAGCGACCGGCGGACGCTGTGCATTTCCACCCAGGTGGGCTGCGCGTATGGGTGCAAATTCTGCGCGAGTGGGCTGGATGGCTGGAGCCGCAATCTCGGGGCGGATGAGATCGTGGGGCAATTCCTGCGCGTGGAGGAGCTGAGCGGGGAGAAGATCAACAACCTCGTCTTCATGGGGATGGGTGAGCCGCTGGCGAACTTCGCCCACGTGATGCAGGCGATCGCGATCCTCAATGCCCCGTGGGGCGTGGGGCTCGGCGCGCGGCACATCACGCTCTCGACCAGCGGGCTGGCGCCGCAGATCCGCGAGCTGGCGGATCAGCCGCTGCAGGTGCGCCTGGCCATCTCGCTGCACGGGGCGACGGATGAGGTGCGGGAGCAGATCATGCCGGTGAATCGCAAGTATCCGCTCGCGGTGCTGCTGGAGGCTTGCGCGTATTACACGAGCCGGAAGAAGCAGTTCCTCACGTTTGAATACATCCTGATCGAAGGGATCAACGATCGGGTGGAAGACGCGGGCGCGCTGGTCCGCGTGGCGCGCAAGGTGCGCGGGGTGAAGATCAACTGCATTCCCTATAACACGGTGGAAGGGCTCGACTGGGTGCGCCCGAGCGAGGCGCGGCAGGATGCCTTTATGGCGGTGCTGGAAGCGGCGCAAATCCCGGCGACGCTGCGCCGCGAAAAGGGCCACGACATTGCCGCGGCCTGCGGCCAGCTCCGCCGGCAGACGCTGGCGCCCACGGTGGAGACGACGGGGGAGGAGTAATCCTAAAGACGGCGAGGGAAATTAAACGCAGAGACGCAGAGACGCAGAGGACCAAGGAATGACGTGATCAAAACTACGAAAAGACTGATCACCTGCTGGGTGCGTTGGTTTTACGGCCCTGTTGTTTTCCTATCTCCTTGGCCTCCGCGTCTTTGCGCCTCTGCGGTTCAATTTCCTCCCTGTTTTAGGGTAATTCAGCGCTTCTGCCCGACGAAGAGCAGGTAGCGCCACAGGCCGGCGTAGGCGGGGCGGGTTTCGTCGTGGAGCGGGGTGACGGCGGTGCGGAGGAGCGGCTGGAGGTGGGCTTCCATGCGGACGTGGTTCATGCCCATCCAGCGGCGGAAGGCGGGGACGGGCGAGGCGTGGAAATCGACGACGGCGAGGTGACCGCCGGGGGCGAGGTCCAAGGCGGCGGCGCGGATGGCGGTGGCAGAGCCGGGGTTGAACATCGAGAGGGCGTAGGAAAACAGGATGAGGTCGAAGGTTTCACCCCGCGGAGCATCCGCAGCGCCGGGAGCATCCGCTGCGCCGGGTGAATCCGCTGCGCTCAAGGGCACATCGTAGGCCTGGTGAAGCAGGCGCACTTTCGGCCCGAGCGATGCGGTCTTGGCCGCGGCGAGTGCGAGCATGGCGGCGGAGAGGTCGAGGCCGGTGATGTGGGCGGCGGGAAAGCGCCGGGCGAGCAGGGCGAGATTGCGGCCGGTGCCGCAGCCGATCTCGAGGATGCGCCGGGGCTGCGGGGCGAAACGGGCGGCTTCCTCGATGATGGCGCTGCGACCGAAGAGAAAGCTCCAGCGGGTGGCGTCGTAGATGCGGGAGTGAAAGCGGTAGTAACGCTCGAGCGGCGAGAGCACCGCGGCGGCGGGCGCGGAGACGGAGGCGCTCACAGGACTTCGGCGAAATGCAGGCTGCCGTAGGTGCCCACGCGGTCGAGGCGGTGCAGCGCGGCGGTGCGCGCGGGCTGGAAGCGCAGGCGGCTCTGGATGTGCGCGGGGACGAAGCTGAGATCGAGCCCGGCGGAACGCATGAGGATGCGGGTGCCGGGGCGGCTATTGGCGAGGATGAGGTCCCACTCTTCGAGCAGGGCGGCGGGGTCGTGCCAGGCGAGCCAATCCTGGTGATCGAGCAGGACGTAGTGGGAATACTCGCCGGGATGGGCGCGGAGAAACTGGGTGATGGTGGAGGTGTGCGGGCGGATGCGGTCGAGACGTTCGCGCAGCACGGGCTGGTTTTCTTTCCGCAGATACTCCGGGCAACACGCGAGGGTGTAGGAGCCGGTGACATAGACGCGCCAGAAGTAGTTCTCCGCGGAGGGGAGGTCGGCCATGACGTGGCGCAGCTTATCCTGCACGTAGCTGGCGAGGCCGCCGGGGTAGCTCTCCTCGATGAGGCGAATCTGCGGCCGCGGGACGCCGAGCAGGGTCATGATGACGGGCTGGCGGACGAGCCAGGTGCTGAGTTCGCCCCAGATGCGGGGCTCGAGGAAGGAGTAGACTTCGCGCTGCTGGTCGAGCGTCTCGGCATCGAAGAGGCAGAGGGCGAAGCTTTTCACGTTGGCCTTGGCCTTGAAGAGCGCGCCGCCGAGCATCCACGCGGCGGTGCCGGCGGTGCCCTGATAGTAGAAGGATTTCTTGAGCCCGCCCGGTGAAAAGTAACCGATGTTGCGGTCCCAAAACTTCTGGGACGGCAGGGAGAGGGTCGGGCGGAGGCCACGGTAGATCTCCTCGTGCTGGCCGTGGGAGCCGATGCCGAACATCTCGAAGAGATTGCCAAAGTGGCCGTCGCGGATGAAGGCGAGCTTCAGTTCGAGCAGGGCGTTTTGGCGGAAGTTGACGTCGACGGCGTGGATCTCGGCGGGGCCGTCGAGGAGGTAGTCGAGGGCGTTGCAGCCGGCGCTGGTGATCATCACGACCTTGCTGTCGCCATCGAGCTGGAGGAGTTCGCGGTCGATGCGCGGGTCTTCCCAGCACGCATTGTAGATGAGCGATGAGCCGTGAACGTGGTGGAAGACGAGGTCGTGCGTCGCCTTGAGGAACTTTTGAGCGGGGCTGCCGAGATCGGCTCGCCGGGCGGGTGTCGCCGTCATGTGCGCCCGGCGTAGCTCCGATGAGGCGTCAGCGTAAAGCGCCTTCGGTGCTGTGACCCACTTGTTACAATCAAGAACCGTGAGTTGCATCGGGGTTGCCCAGGGACGCTCCTCCGCCCGGAAGAGGATCTACGGGAAGCCGCCCGGAGGGCCGAATTTGAGCCGCGGATGAACGCGGATGAAACGCGGATACAGAGAAAGCGAGAATCTCCCCATCCGCGAAAATCCGCGTCCATCCGCGGCTAAACTGGGTTTCGGTTCATTCTCTTAACGACTTTGTAAAATATCGCGCTTCGCGGCGTTCCCGGGCGCTGCCGGGACTTGTTTCACGGCCCCTTATCCCTTGCGCACCTTTCACCCGCACGGTAACAAAGCCGCCTATGGCCGACCCCGAGGAGCCAGATAAAATTTGGGACGAATACGATTGGGAGCGGTTCCTCCAGCAACAGGACCGCAAGACCGAGAAGTACATGGAACTGCTCGAGCGCTTCATCGACGACCCGAACCGCGACCAGATCATCGCCCGCGAGATGGGCTGGTATCACCTGCTGGACAAGGACGGCGAGAAGTGGGCCGAGACGGTGGACTCGCTCTTCGAGGAGGAAAATGGCGAAGCCGACGCGGACGATGACGATGACAAGGAAACGGAAGGCGAAGAGGGCTTCGAAGTACATCCGCTCTACAAGGCGTCGTTCGCCGTGACGGTGTGGATCGACCAGCTTTTCGAGGAGCAGCGCGACATCACGCATCAGCCCGCCGCCGGCCGTCTCTCGACCAATGCCGCCATCGCCAGCGCCAAGCTGGCCGCCGCGCTGAGCGACGACGATGTGGACGAAATCGGGATGACGATCGCCTATCTGAAACGCGCGTTGAAGGCGATCAGCACCGCGATCGAGGCGGCTTTCCAGTTGCGCAAAGACGGCGCGCTCGATCAGGAACGCCACGGCACGCTGAACCAGCGGCTCTTCCAAATCCGCGACGGGATCATCGAACTCATGGGCGAGTATCGGACCGAATGGCGGCGGCGATATGAAGATCGTTAGGGAAAGACCGGTGACTCACCTGACGTTTTGCGGTGAATGAAGTCGTGATGGCTTCGTCCAAGAACTCGCCCGAGTCCTCCACTGGGGCCGCGGAAAATGCCGGCCCGCCCGCCGATGAGCTCGAGCTCGTCGCGCGTTCGCAAACCGGCGACACCGCAGCCTTTAACGAACTCGTCACCCGCTACCGCCAACGCGCTTTTTCCATGATCTACAATATGGTCCGCAACGAACAGGACGCCTGGGATCTCGCCCAGGACGGCTTCGTGAAGGCGTGGAAAAACATCGGGCGCTTCCGCGGGCAGTCGTCGTTTTACACCTGGCTCTATCGCATCCTGATGAACGTGGGCATCGACTGGCTGCGCAAAAAGCAGATCGCCAGCGGCACGGAGTTCGACGACGCCATCGGGCTGAACAACATCGCCCCCGGCGCGGTGACGACACCGCAGGGCGTGATGCAGCCGGCAGCGAAAATCTCGGACCAAGAAATCCGCACCCGCATCGACGCGGCCATCGAAAAACTCTCGCCCGAGCACCGCGCCGCGATCGTGATGCGCGAGATCGACGGGCTGGAATATTCCGAGATCGCCGAGCAGATGGAATGCTCCATCGGCACCGTGATGTCGCGCCTCTTTTACGCCCGCAAAAAACTCCAAGCCCTGTTGAAAGACGTTTATGAAAACATTTGAAGAACGCTACACCGCCTGGATCGACGGCCAGCTCACCGGCGCCGAACTCGCCGCCTTTGAAAAGGAACTCGAAACCCAGCCCCACGCCGCGCTCGACCGCACGGAAGCCCACCAGCTCGGCGACCTCCTGCGCACCCACCGCACCGCGCCCACGTTGATCAACGCCGACTTCTTCAGCCTCCAGCTCCAGCAGCGCATCGCCGCCGAGACGCCGCAGCCGCGGCGCACGGAGTCGCGGGAAAACGGCGGGGGTTTCTGGTCCATCTCGCGCCTGCTCTGGGCCGGCGCGGCTTCGCTGGTCGTGGCGGGGATTTCCTACGTCACGCTGGTGCCCACGGCCGCGCCGACGATTCCCGTCGAGCCGTCGAACTACTTCGCGCAGGTCGTCGAAGCCTGGCCCTCCGATCCCTCGATCTCCGCGACCACCGTCTACAATCCGCAGGATAACCTGACCGTCCTCTGGCTCGACGGCCTCGACTACATGCCGAGCGAGCAACTCGCCCTCCAGTGATGTTCGTGCGCTTGCTCCCGCTGCTGCTCCTCGCCGCCCTGCCGCTCGACGCGGCCGAGCCCGCGGCGACGCCGCCGGCGGTGGATAAGAAGTCCGCTCTGCGCGAGGGCGACAAGATCTGGAGCGGCCTCGTCTACGCGTCCAACGACCCGTCGCCGAAAGACCCGCCCGCCGAGCTGCGCGACTTCGCCCCGCGGCTGAAGCGCGTCTTCGGCTACAACCAGTTCCAGCTCGCCGGCAGCGCCGTGAAGATGATCGACAACGACGGCGAAGGCTGGCTCGTGCCGAGCAAAAACTTCTGGCTCAGCGTGAAAGCGCGCCGCGCCGTTTCCAAGGAAGCCCGCGGCGGTTACCTGCTCAGCCTCGCGCTTTACCACGACAACCGGCAGATCGTGGAAACCGAGGCCAAGCTCGCCCCCGGCAGCCCGCTTTTCATCCGCGGCCCGGCCTGCGGCAAGGGGCACCTGCTCTTCGTGCTCCAGGTGCAGCAGTAGCGCGGCGCCCCGGCTCCGCTCAGGATGATCCGGGGGATTTGGGCAGCCGCCACCGTCCCCTCACGTCCCCACCGCGCGTGTTGATCGACTTGCGCCCTCGGCCCAAGCATCCTCCCCTGCCCGCTCATGAATCGCCTCCTCCCCCTGCTCCTCGCCGCGTCCACTTCCTTCGCGCAAAACCCCCCGCCCCCGGCTCCGCCCGTCGCACCGCCACCGAGGCCGCAGCTTCTCCGCACCGTCCCGCCTCCCGGCATCGCGATCACCATCGCCGATCGCGCCGAACTCACTGCCGGCGTCGCCGCTCTGGGTCAGGAAATCGCCGCGTTGGAGACCGCGCTGAAAGCGAAGCCCGAGCTGCTCGCGCTGCTCCCCGACGCGCTCATCTTCCACAAGGCCGTCGACTGGGCGCTGCGTTACGACGAGATGCACTCCCCCGGCCAGGTCGCGCAGGCGAAGCAGCAACTCGAGATGGGCCGCACCCGCGCCGCCGACCTCCGCGCCGGTAAACCTTCCTGGAACGCCCTCTCCGGTGCGGACACCAAACCAACCCCCGACGGCAAGGACAAGCTCCCCGCCATGACCGTGCGCGGCTATCGGTCGAAGATCGACGGCTCCGTGCAGCCCTACGGCATCATCCTTCCCGAGGACTACAAACCGGGCGATGGCAAACCGCGTCCGCTCCACTTCTGGGCCCACGGCCGCGGCGAAAAGCTCAGCGAACTCGACTTCATCAACGGCCGCCTCACGAACAAGGGCGAATACACCCCGCCGGGCGCCTTCGTCCTGCACCTCTACGGCCGCTACTGCTGCGCCAATAAATTCGCCGGCGAAGTGGACCTCTTCGAAGCCCTCGCCGACGCCAAAACGCACTACCCCATCGACGACGCACGGCTCGTCATCCGCGGCTTCAGCATGGGCGGCGCGGCCGTCTGGCAATTTGGCACGCACTTCGCGGGGATGTGGGCCGTCGTGCAGCCGGGCGCCGGCTTCGCCGAAAGCAAAGAGTTCCTCAAGCTCGGCACCGCGCCCGATAAACCGCTCCCGCCCGAGTGGGAGCAGAAGCTCTGGCGCTGGTACGATTCCACCGGCTACGTCTCCAATCTCGAGAACACCACCACCGTCGCCTACTCCGGCGAGATCGACGGGCAAAAACAGGCCGCCGACATCATGATCCGCTCGGCCCGCGAAGAGGCGCGGAACGCCAATCCCCTCCCCGGGATTGCCCCCGGCGACGGCTCGCCCAAGGCCGAAGCAGCGCGCGTCACCGGCACCGCGCCGGACCTCGCGCTCTACCACGTCATCGCCCCGCAGACCTCGCACAAGGTCGTCGAGCCCGCGAAGACGGAGGTGGAGAAGCTGGTCGCGGCGGCGGTGGAGAAAGGGCGCGATCCGTTTCCAGCCAAAGTTCGCTTCACGACCTACACACCCTACTATTCGGGTATGGCTTGGGTGTCTGTGAACTCGCTGGAGAAACAATGGGAGCGAGCGGACGTCGTTGCCGAGATCAACAAAGACGGGTCGGTGTCGGCAACCACCACGAACATCTCCAGCCTCTGGCTGATCGCGCCGACCGACGCGACGACGGGCAAGTTCGGCAGCTTGAAGATTGATCAGCAGGATCTCGGTTCGGGAGAACTCGCGAGCTTCGTCGCACTTTCAAAGACGGACGGAAAGTGGCACGTCGACGAGCGGACGGGCTTCGGAAAACCAGCGCAGACCCTGCCAAATCTCCTCGAGTCAAAAGGCGGTGGGCGTCCGTTGAAGAAAGACTTCCTCACTTGTGGCCCGATCGATGTGGCGTTCATGTCCTCCTTCGTCTTCGTCCGCCCGAGCGGGAAGCCGCTGAACAAAGTGGTGGGCGACTGGGTGGAGAGCGAACTCGGCCGCGCCGTCACCCAGTGGCGCGCCGTCTTCCGCGGCGATGCGCGCGTGATCTCCGACAAGGAAGTCTCCGACGCCGACATCGCGAATTCCAACCTCGTCCTCTGGGGCGACCCGAGCAGCAACGCGATCCTGAAAAAGATCGCCGACAAACTCCCCGTGAAGTGGGACGGCAAACAGCTCGTCTTCGCCGGCAAGACCTACGACGCCGCCACCACCGCGCCCATCTTCATCTTCCCCAACCCGCTCAACCCGCAGAAATACGTCGTGCTCAACAGCGGCTTCACCTTCCGCGAAGCCGCCGCGCTGAACAACGCGCAGCAGACTCCGAAGCTGCCCGATTGGGCGATCATCGACCTGCGCACCCCGCCCGACGCCTACCAGCCCGGAAAAATCCTCCGCGCCGGTTTCTTCGACGAGCAGTGGCAGGCACCCGCGCCGTGAGCGCCGGCGCAGCGCACTCCGGGGAGCACACGCGTCCCGCGGGTTGGTTTCGGCGTCCCCGCCGAAACGAACTTCCTGGAACGCATCCGGCGCCGGCAAGAGCTCCGCACGAAGACCCGCCAACAAGTTCGCGCTGGCGGGGACGCCAGCGCCAACACGCGAGACGCGTGTGCTCCCCGGATCACCCACCGCATCCTCTCCACCACAGACACCATGCACCTCCCCCGCATACTCCTCGCCCTGCTCGCCGCGCCCGTCCTCCTCTTCGCCCAGGCCACGCCCACTGCGAAGCAGGCTCCCCCGCCGGGGATTGCCGTTCCGGAGGCGGACGCCGCGGAGCTGAAGGCCGGGCTCGAAAAGCTGGATCGGGAAGTCCTCGGCCTGCAGACGTCCAATGAATCGAATCCGACAACGAAAGCACGGCTGCCCGATGTGGAGGTCTTTCAAAAGTCGGTGCGCTACGCGCTCCAGTACGGCGAGTTTTTTCATCCCAAAGAAATCGCGGCGGCAAAGGCGCAGCTCCAGCTCGGCGTGGATCGCGTGAAGGAATTGCAGGCAGCGCATTCCTCCTGGACCACGGCCACCGGCCCGCTCGTGCTCGGCTACCGCTCGCGCATCGACGACTCCGTGCAGCCCTACGGCCTCATCGTGCCCGAGGATTGGAAGCCGGGCGAGACGGCGCCGCGGCCGCTCTACCTGTGGTTCCACGGGCGCAACGATACGCTCAGCGAGGTGGCGTTCATCGCTGGTCGGATGAAGGCGAAGCGCGACTTCGCGCCGGCGAATGCCTTCGAGCTGCACCTCTACGGGCGCTACTGCAACGCGAGCAAATTTGCCGGCGAGACGGACGCCTTCGAGGCGATGGCGGATGTGCAGGCGCGCTACTCGATCGACGCGGATCGCATCGTGCCGATGGGCTTCTCGATGGGCGGCGCCACGGTGTGGCACCTGGGCGCGCATCACGCGGGGCTGTGGGCGGTGGCGAGCGGCGGGGCGGGTTTCGCGGAGACGGCGGTGTATGCGAAGGTCTTCGATCCAAAAAAGGATGCGCCGCCGTGGTGGGAGCAGGTGCTGTGGCGGCTCTACGACGCGACGGGTTACGCGGGGAATTTTGCCAACGTGCCGCTGGTGACCTACAGCGGGGAGCTCGATCCGCAGATTCAATCCGCGCAGATGATGAAGGAAGCGCTCGCCGCCGAAGGGCTGGAGATGGAGTGGCTGATCGGTCCGCAGACCGGTCACAAATACGAGCCGGAGACGAAAAAGGAAATCTCCCGCCGCGTGGATGCCTACATGCAGAAAGGGCGGCAGCCGCTCGCGCCGCACGTGCGCTTCACCACCTACACGCTGCGCTACCATCAGATGAAATGGGTCACCGTGGACGCGCTGGAAAAACACTGGGAACGCGCGGACATCGACGCGCAGCTCGTGGACGAGGGCACGATCCGCGTGAAGACGAAGAACGTGAGCGCCTTCACCCTCGCCTTCCCCGCCGGCCCAGTGCCGCTGGATAAAACGCAGGCGCCGCGGGTGATCGTAGACGATCGCGAACTCAAAGGCCCCGCGGTGAAAGCGGGCTGGACGGCGCACTTCCGCAAACACGCCGGGAGCTGGGTGGCCGTCGAGCAGGCGATCGACGCGGACCCTTCGCTGCTCGCGAAACGCCACGGCCTGCAAGGCCCGATCGACGACGCGTTTATGGACTCGTTCATCTTCGTGCGCCCGACTGGCCAGGCGCTGAACGAAAAGGTGGGCGCATGGGCTGTGAGCGAACTCGACCGCGCGATCGTGGAATGGCGCAAGGTCTTCCGCGGCGACGCCCGCGTGAAGGACGACACCGCGATCACGCCCGACGACATCGCGAACGCGAACCTCGTGCTGTGGGGCGACCCCGGCAGCAACGCCGTGCTGGCGAAGATGCTGCCGCGGCTTCCGCTGGTCTGGACGAAAGACACGCTCGAGCTCGGAAAGAAGCCGCAGATGAACGCGGATAGTCGCGGATCGGAATCGGACATCCGCGTTTCATCCGCGGCGATCCGCGGCCCCAAGGTCAGCGCCGCCGATCACGCGCCGATCCTCATCTTCCCGAATCCGCTCAATCCCAGACGCTACGTGGTGCTGAACAGCGGCTTCACCTTCCGCATGGGCTCGAAGACCTCGAACTCCCTGCAAACTCCGAAGCTGCCCGATTGGGCGGTGATCGATCTAAAGACTCCGCCCGACGACCACTGGCCCGGCCAGGTCGTCGACGCCGGGTTCTTCGACGAACGCTGGAAGTAAGAGTGCCGGGGAGCACAGGCGTCCCGCCTGTCGTGGCCGGCGTCCCGCCGGGCACCCCGGGCGTCGGAGGCGCGAGGCAGGCATTCACCGTTCCGCACCACCCGCGCGCGCACTTTGCCAAGACGTGCGGTCAGCGACGCCCGATGTCCCCGGCGGGACGCCCGGGACGGCAGGCGGGACGCCTGCGCTCCCCGGCATCTCCCGCAGCCGCGCGAACTCTTCCGCGAGCGCGCGGTTATACTCCGCGGCGCCGGCGGCGTTGAGGTGTTCGTGGTCGCAGCGGTTCTCGGGGCGGAAGATCGCGGGGTATCGCCGTGGGTCGTTGAAGGCGATCAGCGGCGCGTCGATCCCGGCGGCAGCGAAGTCGGTGAAATTTTCCCCGCGCGCGACCGTGGGGCTGAGCACGAAGATTGGTTCGGCTCCCGCAGCGCGCACCTCGGCCACCACTTCGCGGATGACCGTCGCACACAGTTCCGGCATCTGCAGACGCTCGAGATCGCGCGATTCCAGCTCGCTCACCATCTTCTCAAAGGCCACCCGCCGCGGACCGGCAAACTCCCCCGTGGGCTGCGGCGCGTAGCCCGCATTTTCCGTCCACGGATTCAGCGGCGTCTCCCCCCGCCCACTCAGCAGCGGCGCGACGAACTCGGGGCCGCGGCCGTAGTTCGACGTGCGGATGCCGAAGCACAGCAGGTGCACCGCGGCCTGTTTCACCTTGGCCCGCAGCGGCTCGCGCGTGGCCTGCACCTGCCGCAACACAAGCTGCGTGTGCCGCCAGTCGTGCCAGTGGTGATACCGCGCGGAGCAGAGGTGGGCGACGTTCACGCGGGGGAAAAGATCGACCAGCTCGATGAAGATGCGGCGCCGGGGCAGCGGCTGCTTCAGCAGTTCGCGCAGCACGTAGTAGCTTTCGGGCGGGCGCAGGCCGTCGAGGGCGCAGTTGAAGGAGCGCGTGGGCTGGCCGCGCGCCGCCATCTCGCGGTCGAACTGCCGCGGATCGAAGGCGTGAAAGACGCGGCTGGAGCCGATGAAGACGGTGTCCACCTCGGGATGCGCGGCGAGGTAGTCGAACTTCTCCGCGAGGCCGAGCACGGGCGGCGTGGGCAGGCGCGCATTGATCGCCGCGCAGACGACGATGGCTGCCGCGAGGAATGCCCCGGCATTGCCAAGCGATCGAACGAAACGCGGCGGCGGAAGATCGGCGCGGGCCATGAAGTAGGGCGCAGACTGCCGCGCCGCGCGGTGGGTGACAACTCCCGGCTGCGGGCGGATGCGTGCGGTTTTCGATTTGCGCGCCGCGCCACCGCCCGGCACGCTCGGCGCCATGTCCCGATTCCTCGCCCCCCTCTTCGCGCCCGTCTGCGCGGGGCTGCTCGCCTTCCACCTCGCCGCCCCTTCGCTCCACGCCCACGAAGCCGGCGCCGAGATGGCCGCCGCCGCCAGCAATCTCCTCGCGGCGCTCACGCCCGAGCAAAAGGCGAAGGCTTCCTTCGACTTTCCCGACGAGGAACGGAAGAACTGGCACTTCATCCCGCGGGTCCGCAAGGGCCTGCCGATCAAGGAGCTGACCTACGAGCAACGTCTGCTCGCCCATGGCCTGCTCGCCAGCGGCCTGAGCAGCCGCGGCTACACCAAGGCGGTGTCGATCATGAGCCTCGATGCAGTGCTCGCGATCCTGGAGAAAGACAAGGTGGGCGGCGCGGTGCGCGATCCGGAAATGTATTTCATCTCCGTCTTCGGCAAACCCGGCATCGCGCCGTGGGGCTGGCGCGTGGAAGGGCATCACCTGTCGCTGAACTTTGCGCTACCCACCGACACCACGGCGGTGATGACGCCGTCGTTTTTCGGTACGAATCCGGGCGAGGTGAAAACGGGCGCGCGCGCCGGCACGCGCATCCTCGGCACGGAGGAAGATCTCGGCCGCGCGCTGGTGAAATCGCTCAGCGAAGAGCAGCGCAAGACGGCGGTCGTGCTGCCCGAGGCGCCGAAAGAAATCTTCAACGATCCCAAGCGCACCGACCCGACGAAACCCGAGGGTATTCCGCAGAGCAAACTGACCGCGGAGCAGAGCGCCCTGCTCGTGAAGATCGTGAAGGAGTATCTCTTCCGCTGCCGGCCGGATGTGGCCGCGGAAGATTGGGCGCGCATCGAGAAGCTGGGCGCGGACAAGCTGTTCTTCACCTGGGCCGGCGGCCTCGAACTCGGCCAGCCGCACTACTACCGCGTGCAGGGCGGCAACTTCATCCTCGAATACGACAACACGCAAAACGACGCGAACCACGTCCACAGCGTCTGGCGCGATTTCGATCGGGACTTCGGCGGCGACCTGCTGAAAGCGCACGTGGACAGCGCGCACCCGAAGTAAGCGCGCTACGCCACCGACCACACCCGCACGGGTTCGGCCACGCCTTTCACCATCTGCGGCGGCTGCTCACGCAGCCCCACCGGCACCTGCATCGCCAGCCGCGTGGCATCGCTGAGGAGGATCGTCGCGCCGACGACTTTCGTGAGGCTCTCGATGCGCGAGGCCACGTTCACCACCGGACCGATCGCGGTGAAGGTCATGCGCTGCGGCGAGCCCATGCTGCCGACGATCGCCGAGCCGGTGTTCAGCCCCACGCCGACGGCAATCGCCGCGTCGCCGCGCTGGACGAGCGCTTCGTTGAGCACCGCGAGTTCGCGCAGGATCTCGCGCGCCGCGGCCACCGCATCGCCCGCGTGGTCGCCCCGCTCCACACCCGCGCCGAAGATGGCCATGAAGCCGTCGCCGAGGAACTGATTGATCATGCCGTGGTGGCGGTCCTCGACCACGCTGACCATCACGCCGAGGAATTCGTTGAGCACGGCCACGGTGGCGGCCGGGGGACGCTGCGCGGAGCTGGCGGTGAAATTGCGGATGTCGAGGAACATGACCGTGATGATCTGCTCGGTGCCGCTGAGCCCGGGATCGCGCGCGAGGATTTGTTCCGCCGCCGCGGCGCCGACGTGCAGACCGAAGGTGCGGCGCAGGCGCTCCTTGTCACGCAGCTCCACGATCATGTGGTTGAACTCGCCGATCAGCGACCCGAACTCGTCCGCGCGGGTGAGCGGCACCTGCACGTCGAACCGTCCCTCCGAGACGGCCTGCGCGGCACGGCGCAATTGATCGACCGGCTCCGCAACGAGGCGGCTGATCAGCACCGCCGAACAAAGCCCGAAGGCGATGCCGATGCTGCCGACCATCATCGCAAACCACACCGGATGCCCGGCCGGCGACGGCGGCGCGAAGTCGAGCAGCATGAGCGAGCCGATGGGGCAGATGCCCGCGGAGATGGCCCACATCAGCCCGCGCCCGCGCAGCGAGAGCGGGTAGATGCCGCGCATCTGATCCGGCCGCGCGCCGCGAAAGAAAACCGGGAAGAGGCCCCAGTGGCTGGCGAGTTCCACGAGGAAAAAACTCTGCGTCACCGCGATGAACGCGGACACGACAAAGGAGATCGGCAGGTGCCAGAGCAGCGCCACGCCGAGCGGATGCCCGACGCTGAGCAGCGAGCCGAGAAACACCGGCACACAAAGCAACCAGGCCACTCCGGAGACGAGCGAACCCGACCACGGCAGATGCACCACCCGCCGCCGCGCGCATTCCAGCGCCGCCGCTTCCACCTCCCGACCCGCGAGCAGCGCGTGAAAATGCGGGCGCAGCGAAAAGACGATGCGCACCCAGATCGCCACGGCCACGGGAAAGGCGACCACATTGTAGAGCAGCACGGTGAGGTCGAAGCGCTCGCGCAGTTCCGGTGAATGCAGCAGCGGGATGACGACGACGCGGTTGTACCAAATGTTGAACGCGCTCCCGAGCAACTGCGGGAGCAGCGGCGCGAGCGCGGTGACGAGCAGGCCGCGCGCGTGGACGGGCCGCGAGGGCGAATGAACAGGCCGCGAAGCCGCGGCGGCAGGCTTCAGCGCAGCGTCCACGGGCGGAAGTATTCGAGCAGGATGAGTGTGCTCTTCCGCTCGGCAGTGCCCCAAGTCCGGAGCAGGCCGGGGAAGTCGGTGCCTTTGCCGAAGACGAAATCTTCGTCGAACGGGCGGAAGAAATCGTCCTGATGGCTGGGCAGAACGTAGCGCGGCTCTAGCCGCCGCAGCGCCGCCCAAAAGTGGCGGCGCGAATCGGGCAGCGCCACGCCGAGAATCGCGAGATCCACCGGCACCTCCGGGACGGGAGAATCCGGCAGGCCGCCGGCTGCGACATAGATGCGGCGGCCCGCGGCCTCGATGAGGAAAGCGAGCGTCTCGCCCACCACCCAGTCGCTGGCCTTCACCGGCGCCGCGCCGGGCTGCGGGCGCGAGCCGCGGATCGGAACTTCGCCAAAAAGCCGATCGTGCGCCGCCGCGTAGACGCGAATCGTCCACGGGCCGATACGGCGGACGTCACCGTCGCTCACCGCGCGGCATTGCCCGGCGGGGATGTCGAGCGACCGCGCCTGATTCACGGCCGTGGGTCCGGCAATGAGCCGCGCACCGGTTTCCCGCATGATCGGCGGCACGTCGAGCAGATGATCGATGTGCGCATGGGTGACCAGCACCGCATCCACGCGCGGGCGCACCGCTTTCATCCCCGCGCGAATCCGCTCCGCATCCGGCTGCACATCGCGATCGAGGAGAAACGTGGCGGCACCGAGTCGGCTGAAATACGGATCGACGAGCAGCGCGTGGCCGGCGGCCTCGAATTGGTAGCCATTCACGCCGAGGTAGGTGACCCGAATGCCGCCGAGCTCTCGCGCGCCGTCGGCCACCGTGAGGCCCGGATAACGATCCGCGAGTTCACCCGCCACGCAGTGCGCAGCGAACAGGAGCAGGAAACAAAAGGCCGCTTTCACGCGCGGCATCATCCGCCGCGGGCGCGATGAGCGGAAGGCGAAACCGGGCGAAGCATTGGCAAACCCGCCGTCGTCAAAAGGCCTCGAAGCCATCGGCGCGCCTCGCCTTTCCTCATCCCCCAATCACAACTCGCCGAGCCGAATCCGCGAGCCGCCATCGGCGATTCACCCTTTCGCTTTCGCCGCGCTTTTCGCGGGCCGCGATGCCTTCTGGACGAAGCCATTGTTGTCGCCGTAGCGCGCCCACGGGCCGTTGGGAACGTCTTTGAAATCGACGAACTTCCAGTCCGTGAAATCGTGGCCGTCGAGGCCGAGGTAGTCGCGCACGGCCGGCGACACATCGAGGCCGGCGCCGCGGTTGAGATTGGGCTTGGGCCGCTCGTTGCCGAAGACGTATTGCCAGTGATCGGTGCGGAAGGGGCCGCAATCGCTCCACTGCGCGTAGGCGACCTGGCCGGCGTGGTTCCGGATGGCCACCCAGCGGTCGCGGCAGACGGATTTCCCCTCACGAGTGTATGCTTCCTTGAACCACGGGATGACGCGGCGCGATTCCGGTTTGGTCGTGCCGCGGGTGACGTCGTTGTAAGGCAGCGCGACGTAAAATGGATTCTGCCGCGGAGTGAATTTCATTGGGATGAAATTGCGCCGCTTCTCCGGATCCGGCGTGTCGAGGCCGCCGAAGTTGCGCGTCCAGTGCACATCCCACGAGCTGCTGTAGTTGGGCGTGAAATTGTTTCCACCCACCGGCTCGCCGATCCAGAAAACGGTGGTGGCGATGTTGGTCTTCCACGGAAACGAACCCCTTACGGTCGTTGGGGCGGGCGCGGGGTTGGCGGTTTTGAAGGCGGGGAGTTTCGGCGGCGAAAGACTCGCGACGACCGGCGCGGGAGTCGCCTTCAGGGCGGGTGGTTTTGGCGCGGGCGTCGAGCGGGTTTCGGCGGGGCGAACCCTTGGCTCCGAAGCTTCCGTGAGGTTCGCCGGCTGCGTCAGTCTGGCGACCTGCACCGGCGTGGGCGTGGCTTTGGCGATCCGACTTTCCGCAGCGCGGGTCTTGGCCCGAGCCGGCTCCGCGACGACCGCAGCCGGCGTCGGTTTGGGCAGCGTCACTTTGGCCACCGGCGCCGGCGTCATTTTTGGGGAAGGGGTCGGCGAGGCTTTGGTCACGCGGCTTTCCGGGGAGCGAGGTTTCGACTTCATGGATTCCGCCGGGGTCGATTTCGCCGTCGCCGGTGGCGACTCTGCCGAGGCTTTTTCCGCGGGCGGCGGATTCGTCGGCCGGGCCTCCGCCGGGAGTGGCTCAATGGCGCTCGGGCCGATATTCTGCCGGCTGGCCCGGAAGCCGATCTTCGGCGGCGCCGTGACTTTCGCCGGCGTCGGTCTGGGCGCGGTCGCGGCCTTCGGTGGCACCCGCGCATTCAGCCACTGGAGCCGCTGCTCCGCGTCGGCCTCCGCCGGAGCGGCCGTCTGCGCGAGCGTCCGATCGCCCGAGCAAACGAGGGCGGCAGCGAGGACGAAGGCGCGAACGAACCTTCCCGAGGATTGGAAGACGAGGTTCAAAATCGCGGTGAGGAATAGAAAGCGTGCCCCCGCCGGTAAAGGTTATTCACCCGCGCCTCCCCCACTCGCGAGGTGTCGGGGAAAGTGTCACAGCGCATCGGGGCCGATCGCGGCGAGCGTGCGCGGGATCGTGCGCGGGTGGTCGCCGGCTGCCAGCTTCTCCGTGTCGCGCTCGACGACATCGGCTCCGCCGGTTTCGCCCCACCAGTCGCGCGTGCTCTGCCCTCATTCACACTCACAAACCCATCGCCATCCGAGTCCGCGCCTTGCAAGCGAGCCTTCGCCGCGGGAAAGCGAGCAGTCTCTTCCGTCGAGAGCCGGTCGTCGCCATTAGCATCCATTTGCGGAAAGAAGCCGCCAGCCGCCGCGCTGTTCTGGCCGCGAACGGGCGCGAGCAGGGTCATCAGACCGATGCAGAGGATGGGGTTCGGATTGAAACAAGAAGAGTGAGAAGTGGAGGGGTTTTCATCGGGCGAGGAAACGCCGATGCACCGGGCGGTTTGGTTACAGTGGCTCGCCGTTCGCAGCGCCGAGGCGCAAAGAAGGTGCAAAGACGAGGGAGGTTGATGGCTGGCGTCGGTGCATCATTCCACCTCGCGCTCGACATAAGATAAGGCCATGAGCAGGCAGCCGTGGTTGCGCATCAGGAAACGTGCAACCTGAAAGCGTTACCAATGATAAAGCCGCCATGGTCAGTACAAACTCAGCGGCTTAGATACACCCACGCGAGTTCCTTTGAGTCGCGAGTCTCCGCGCCCTGCGTTTCGCGAAACCACAAGGAAACGGGGCGTCGGTTGAAGTTCCGTTCATTGATGCCGGCGAGGATGGCGGTGCTGTCTTGAATGATGAAGGCAGGCACGGTGTCTTCCCAGCCTAGATTCGAGTAGATAAAGATGCCTGCGGCGTCGGTGAAACCGCCGTTCACCGTTTCGATGATTGTCCCGATCCTTTCCGTCTTCATGCCGAGAATCCAGAGCTTGCCGCCGTGGTTGCGCAGCATGGTGCCGGTGTGCTCGGTGTTGAGCTGGCGGCACCACGCGCTTTGGCCGGGGCGGTTGAGATCGAGCCGGCCGGAGAGGTCTTCGATGAAGATGTCGCCGGTGCCGTGGCCTTCGATGTCCGCCCCAATCCATGAGCTGACGATCAGCGTGCGTGCTGACTCATGCCGCACCACGATGCCCGCGCCGCCGCTGCGATTGCTGCAGCGCTCGATGATGACGGCGGGTGCATCGGGCAGCCCCCGCGGATGCTTTCCATCCACGAGCCGCCACACGGCTTTGCCCTCGGTGAAAAAACGCCCTTCGAGTCCGATGATGCGCTTCACAGGCCCGCGCAGCTCGACCTCGGAATCGAAGCGAAACTCCATGCCTGCGGGGAGGTAGATCGTCTTCGCTCCGGAGTCGATGGCGGCTTGCAATGCGGCGCTGGCATCAGCCTTGCCGCCGGGATCAGCGCCGAACTTCACGAGGCTGACCCAGTCCTTCGCCGGGTCGCCCCACGCGACTTCCGGCGTCTCCTTCACGGGTAGATGTTTCACCGCTCCGCCATTAGCAAAAGTCGTCACGGTTGGCTCACGAAACAGGCTCATCACATTCGCGTGTGAAGTGTCTTCCACGATGACGCCAGCCTCGACGACATCGCCTTTGTCACGCCCTTTGTCCGCGTGGTCGATCGCCTTCGCATAACCACTCACCTCGACGTTGCGCAGATACATTTGCCGCTGGTTGAGAACGCCCGGCGTGTTCGCTGCCGAGCCTTGGCCGATGATCTTGGAATCCAACATCGTGATGCTGCCCCACGAGTCCTTTTCATTCAGCAATGCCGTCACCGCGTTCTCGCTGACCAGTCCACGCACGAAGACCATCTGGTGGTAGTTCCACCAGCCGATTTTTCGCTGACCGCGCAGAGTGACGTGCTCGAAGGTATTCGAGTTCACCGGCCACTTGGTGCTGATGCCCGTCTCGAAGCCCTCGACCTTGAGCTGCTTCACCAACAGCGGCCCGATCTCATCGGTATGTCCGAGGTCCAAACCAATGCTGCCTGAGCCCGCCGCTGCGCGGATCGTGACGTTGCGGATGCAGCCCTGATTGCTCGCGTTGAACTGCAAACCAATCGCGCCCGGATTGCCGCGCCCGACTTCGATGGTGAGATCGCGCACCGCATTGCGGAAGCGTTGCGCGGGTTTGCCGCCGGTCCAGATCAACGCCTTGGCCTTGTCATCCCCAAAGCCCGGCGTGGCATCCGGCAGCCGCAGCGTGGTTAGCGTTTGCCCGGCACCTTGGAGAATGGTGCGCTTCTGCGCATCGCCGCTTCCCTTGCCATCGGGCCACTTCAAGGTGTCGCTGATGATCCAGGTACCCGCCGGCAGATGGATGATGCGGTTGCCATTGGGATGCGCATCGAGCGCCTGCTGAATCGCCGCCGTATCATCGCGCTCATCGTCGGCCACCGCGCCGAACGCACGCACATCCAACACGCCGCTATCGGACGGGAAAGTGATGGGAGCGTCATTAGCGTGGACGAATGGCGCGCTGAAAAGCAAGGCAACTACCGAGAGGATGCGAAACGGTGCGGCTTGGTGATTCATGGGGCCGTACTCTCTCGGGTGATCGTGACGTTGTCCACCACCACGCAGGTGTTGGCGGAGCCGAGATGGATGCGGAAGGAGAGCGGCTGGCCGGGCTGGAAATCTGCCGGAAGCGGAGCCGCGCCCAGCATCTGCGCGACCTGGCCGATCTGCTGCTGCACGAACGTGCAAACGCGGGTCTTCAGATCCACCGCAGCCTGAACGTGCATCCAACAATCGTACGGCACTGCGATGCTGGATTCCTGGGATGCCGCGCCTGCTTGCAGCGTCCACTTTCCTTCGCGGGCATCGGCGCGCGCGATAGGTTTCCCGCTGCTGTGCTCGATGACGAGCGCGACTTGGCTCGGCGAGGTGCGCGCCTGACCGGGAATGAGGCTCGCCACCGGCGCATCCGAACGGATGAAGCAATCGGCATCGAAGGTCAGCACGTCGTCCGCTTTCAACGTGACTGGCTTTGCCAGCACCGGCCGGAGATCGCCGCCGCGGGTGGTCAGCGCGGACTTTACGCCTTCGCGATACGATGTGCTGCTGATGATGTGGAAGGCGCCGGGCTGGTCCGGTGTCGTGGTCCATCGGTCGCCGTGGAGATCAGCGCCGTTTTTGAGCGGCTCGAAGTCGTCGGTGAAGAGAATTTGATCGCCCTGCGGAGTAAACTCCAGCGCGGGTGACCACAGCACCGAGAGGTCATCGAGACAGACCTTGCTGCCGGCGGGACCGAGCGGGTGAAAGAGCACTTGTTTGAACGCCTTGTAACTCGGCACCGGGATTTCCACGTTCACGCCGTTCTGCATCGTCGTGCGCGGTGGCGGTGGCGTGTAAGGCACGTTCTGGGCGAGCAGCGTCTCCGACTTTGCGCTCGCATATGCGGAGTAAGCCGCCTTGGAAAAATCCACGCGGATGGAGAAGCGCTCCCACTCACCAACGGCGACGCGATAGGTCGTTGGCTTCCAAGTTCCCGTGCCGCCCGCACTGCGGCCGGTGGTGTAGGAGACGGCTCCCGTCACCGGCTCAATCTTGATTCCCACATCCAGCTCGCCACCTTTGTTTTCAAGATAGGTGATGACGCCGCTCGCGGCACTCTCGCGATAGATCCAAAACGAATAGTCGCAGGTGCCGTTCGTGATCGAGGTGTCGAGCACCGCCGAAATATTGCTCCGATCGGCATCGGACGCGTGATAGCCAGTGAGCGTCGGACCCTGCGCGCCATTACTCGTGAGGCGCACGGCCTGACCTTTATCGCCGCGACGGATCTTGTCCTGAATGACGGCCTTCCCGCTCGCCTCATCGCCAAACGGATACCAACCGCCTGGGCAGGCGCGGAGTTTAGGATCATACGCCACGCCGCCCCACGAGCCTGCGGGCGGAAGCTTTTTGGGATCGGCGGGAAAGGCGTCGAAGTCCTGCGCGAGGAAACGGATCGCGCCGAAGTCCTGCATGTCCTTCATCCATTGCCGCCAGCGCTGCTGCCACGCGGAGGTGTAAAGTTCATACCACGCATCGCAGCGCCAGCCATCGGCTCCGGGCGGCGGCGGCTGATCGAAGTAAGGCAGGGCGCCGGTAGTGATGACTTCGATCTCGGGATGCGGACTTTGCTTGATGAAGTCCTTCATCACCGTGGGCGGCACCGTGCCGACTCCATCGCGCGAACGGGTGCGGTAGCCTTTCTTCGCGATGTCGTGATCGAGCGTCGCCTCGAAAAACACTGGCGCGATGATCGCATCGACAAGCCCTTCATTCACCCAGGTCCGCCAGTCCAGACGTTGATTGCCCAGCGGCGGCCCCGCGTATTCGCCCGACAGCGTGACGGCGATCTCGATGTGTGGATCGACGGCCCGCAGCGCCGTGCGCAGCTCGCGATAAAACTGCGTGATGTGCTCGCCGCGCAAAGTGCGCCAATGCTCGACCATGGGGTCGTCTATTTTGAAGTCCGGGCTGAAGGCGTCGAAGCGCGGGTCGGTGAGGATGTCCACGCCATGCCGCTGTTTCATCTCGTCCACGACCGGCTGATTGAAGCCGTATTGATCGCCCTTTTCCGGCGGATCGACCAACTGATTCACCTCGCTCCTCATGCACGCGATGAAGCGCTTCAGCCCAAACTTCTTCGCCATGTGGACGAACTCCGACACCTTCGTCGCACGCGCCTCGGGATACGCATACTCGCGCACCATCCAGAGTTTGTTTCCCTTTCGATCCACCGTGACGCCCTCCGGGTGATCGAGGAAATACTGGCTCACGTAAGACCACGGAATCATCCGCCCCAGCCCAGGCGTGCCGACATCGCCCGGCGCTCCATCGCTGTAAAGATGCGGGTGCCAGGCCCACACCTTGAAACCCAGCGGCGCGCCGATTTTCTCCGCCGTCTCGATCACGCCGAACCGCGCGGACACCTGATCCACATAGTCGAGCAGCAGTTGCAGCCGGGGATTCTGCTGCGTGCTCTGATTGCGGTGAATCATCGGCTCGTAGTCGGCGAGATCGGTGCGCAGCGTCACGCCCGTCATGCCGCGAGCGATCCAGCGCTTGATCGTGCGCTCCATCGCCTCCGGCGAATCCATGGACGCATCCGTCCCCGGCCCATACAGGCAAACGACATCGCCCCAGCTGGGCACCACCCAACGCTCCACCGGCTCCGCGAAGGCGCTGGGGCCAGCCGCGAGGCTCATGACGATCGCGCCGCATGAGGCGCGCAGACAGCGTTTGGGTTTGGTGAAAACGAAGTCTCTCATGCCGGTCACTCCACCTCGCGCTCCAGATAAGACAAGGCCATGCGCAGATAACGATGGCTGTGCAGCGAGGCGAGCGAAGGCGTGAGGACTTTCGATTTGAGCAATGACTCCACCGCTGCAAGACGCTCGGCATAAGCGGGCGATTTTTTGTCTCCGCCGACGGCAAGCAAAGCGGTGACGGCTCGCGCATACTGCACGCCGTCCGCGGCCATGCCAATGCGCGCATGAGTCGCGGCATCGTCGGGCGGCACCCCTTGTTTCGCCGCCGCGATCTCCGTCTCGAGTGCCATCAGGGCTTCCTCCGAATAGTAGCGTAGCAAACGCGTGGCTTTGGGCGACTTGGCGGCGAGCTGTTTGTCGGCGCGGACTTGATCACTGATTTTTTCCAGGCGCTCGTGGTAGCGCAGCATCGCCTCCGCGGCGGGGCCGTATGCGGCGCGGCAGTAGTCGGCAATGGTGGCGCGGACATCGAGGTCGGGATTCCACAGAGCTTTGCAGAGGACGTAGTAGTCAAGACCGTGGCCGCTCCAGTTGCCGTGGCAGTTGTCGAAGTCGAAGCCAATGGCGTGGTGCTCGACGCAGAACTTTACGGCTTTGGCGAAATGCACGGCGTGGTTGCGCGGCAGTCCGAGGTCGATGACAGGGCCGAGGTCGTTCGGGCGGATGTAGAGCTGCGGCGCGATCTTCGACCAGGCGTCGATGGCTTCGAGATCGAGCCCGACGTAGCCGACGATCAAGTTCGGCTCCAGTGCCTTGAGCCGCACCGGCGGTGTGCGATACACGGAGTAGGCGTAGCAGACGAGGCGGCGGTCCGGCACCTCGGCGCGCACGCGTTTGGCGATCTCGTTGAAGAAGGTAAACACGCGGTCGCTAAGCGCGGGGTATTCGGGAAAGGGCAGCTTGGTGGCGGGGTCGATGAGGCTGCGGTCGTTGACCAGTTTCGGCGCCTCCGGTGGATCGAGCGCGCGGCATTTTTCGCACATGCAGAACTTGTTGGCACCGCCGTCGTTCGGCGCGAGCGAGGCGGTGCGCAGCGCGGGGTTTGCCTTGAACTCGGCGATGCGCTGCTGCGCGACGTAGTCCCACAGCGCCGGGTTCGATTTGCACAGCCGTTCGCGCGGCGTCTTCTGCGTGCGGGTGCCGTCGGGTTGGAGCGCGAACCATTCGGGATGCTCCGCACCGAGCTTCTCCCAATGACCCGCGTAAGCATGACCGCCCTCGATCTGGATGCGTTCGCCGAGCCTCATGCGGCGAAACCACATGCCTTCGATTGCGGGATCGTGCGCCGCTTTCCACGCCTCGACCGTGACGCCCCACTTCGCCAGCACGGGTGCGAAGGTATCCTCGCGGGTGAGCGCCTGATTGCGCACCTTGCGTTTCTGAATCGGTGGCTGAAAACGCTCGTTCAGTTCGCCAACGACCAGCGTCTTCCGCTGCGGCACCACCTCGCCATGCGCGCCGGGAAAGAGCCAGCGCACGCCGAGCACACGCTCGATGAACTCATACGCGCCAAACAGCGTGCCCTTCACCGGGTCGCCATTCTCCGCGACATCGCCACCGACGATGTGGATCACCTTGCCCGCCGTGCGAAGGAGATACTCCTCCGGCTCGAGCGGCGGCTCTTTCATCAACGCCGCCGACTGCGCTACCGGCCCAATGCAGATGAGCGCATGATCCTTCGGCGCCTCCGTCGCATCGGTGATGATTTGCGGCATCGCCCCGGTGATACGTTCGAGATAATGCGCCACCGCCGCCGCCGCGAGCGAGACATTTGCACCGCTACTGCTGAGATCACCCTCCTGCTCCCGCGCGCGTCTCAATTCCTGAGCCGGCACGACGATGGTGGCACTCATCACACCCTCCCGGCAGAGCGTGATGTCCGCGTGCAGCCCGGCTGTGAGGGAGACGAGCAGGGAGGCGAGGAGCGGGAACGTGCGATGCATGCAAGGGATAGTGACCTCATCCACGCGCAAATGCAGCCTTGTTCTCAAACGTCGGAGTAAACCAGCCGAAATCCCTGCCCCGCCGCCCGTTGACCGCCGCAGCGCGTTGCTTGGAGCGTATCCGGAAAGTCCCTTGAATTTAGTGTTTGTACTATTTATGGCTTTTACACATCAAGCTTGGGATGCACTCATCTCAAACGTATGAAAGCGACCTCACAGACAACGAATGGAAGCTCCTTGAGCCGCTCATTCCCAAGCCGAAACCCGGAGGGCGACCCATCAAGCACCCCCGGAGAATGATCCTCAACGCCATCTTCTATCTCAACCGCACCAGTTGCCAGTGGAGCATGCTGCCCAAGGACTATCCGCCCAAGTCCACGGTGT
>Ga0209181_10002963_pt1 | contig 27045 bp, 32 predicted proteins | sample MAT05_FD_187208 | JGI IMG/M metagenome (GOLD analysis project Ga0209181, IMG submission 187208) | Freshwater microbial communities from Lake Fryxell liftoff mats and glacier meltwater in Antarctica - MAT-05 (SPAdes) (version 2) | ecosystem: Environmental > Aquatic > Freshwater > Ice > Liftoff...
TACCAGTATAAATGCAGAATTCATCTACTGTTACAAACTGGTGTTCTTCCTTCTTAAAATATTCCTTGATTTTTTGGAGCAGGGTTCGGCAGTAGCGTTCACTTTTACCTGTGATACGCTGTACATCTTTTGGATATATGCACACTCTTGTTTGTACCGTTTTCATGCTTTAGATATGCCTTTGCTATGGTTTTGTTATTCTTCATCCATACCTGCAATTAATGCAGTACAAATTTAATAAAAGCTTTTTAAGCCGCTTACAGCAATAATGGAACTATCCGGCAATAACAGTTTGTAACGGAACCAGGCTGTTCTATTTGATTATTTCTCATTCAACATTTGTGGTACGAATTCGTGAAGGCGAATGAAATGTGCCGATGAAATCATTTCAAATTTTCTTCAACAAAATTTTTATACAATGGCAAAACAAAAAGGGATTATAAAATTAGAAGGCACCATTGGCGGTGTTACGTTTTACAAATCCCGTGACGGCTATTTAGCCAAAGAAAAAAGCAGCATCCCTGCAGACCGTATCGCCAATGACCCCAACTTTCAGCGTACCCGTGAAAACGGTGCTGAGTTTGGCAGGGCAGGTAAAGCCGGTAAGGTGCTGCGTAATGCTATCCGGGCATTATTGCAGAATGCAAGCGACAGCCGAATGGTGAGTCGCCTGACTACCGAAATGATTAAGGTAATTCAGGAAGATGTAACCAATACCCGGGGCTTACGGAACGTAATTGATGGCGAAGCTGAATTGCTGCAAGGCTTTGAATTTAACATCACCGGGAAGCTGGGAACTACGCTGTATGCTCCCTTCATTGCGACTATTGACCGTGTAGCAGGAACAATTACAGCCAATTTAGCGGCGTTTGTTCCGGCAAACATGGTGGCAGCTCCTGGTGGAACAACCCATTTTAAAATCATTTCTGCTGGTGCAGAGGTAGATTTTGAAAATGAAACATTCGTGGTGGATACTCAGGCTACAGCGGTTTTGCCGTGGGACAATAACCCAACTGCGGTTATTAATCTGGCTAATGCTGTTACAGCTAACAGTACCCATCCGTTGTTTCTGGTATTGGGTATTGAATTCTATCAGGAAGTGAATGGAGCTATGTATCCGCTGAAAAACGGTGCATACAATGCACTTTCAATTGCCAATGTGGATGGTAATTAAAATGAAAGCTATGGAACTGCAATTAGTAAGAACATACCATTCTATGGGCACCAATGGCAGCATTTTCAATGGGGAGCAGTTTATCTGCTCCACCATTGAGTTGCCATGGAAGGAAAACAAATCGAGGGTTTCATGTATTCCAGAAGGTCGGTATGAATTGGTGAAGCGTTACAGTTTAAGATTCAAATGGCATTTGTGGGTGAAAGAAACACCTAACAGATTTTTCATTTTGATTCACCCATTTAATGATGCATTAAAAGAATCAAAAGGCTGTATTGCTGCTGTAACTAAACATACCGGTCCAGGTAAAGGCATCCTGTCAAGGTTGGCTTTTGAAAAACTGAAAACTTGGGTTTTTCCTGTGCTTGAACGAAACGAAAAAGTATTCATCACAATTAAATCTGTTTAAATGAATAAAATAATGCAAAGGGTTCAATCTCCTACACCAAAGTTTTTTAAGAAGCTCAGAAATATTGGCCTAATACTGGCCACCATTGCAACTACTGTTGCAGCTGCACCGGTGGCATTACCTGCGGTTGTGGTTAAAATTGCCGGTTATCTTGCTGTAGCAAGTGGTGTAGCCAGTGCGGTTAGTCAAACCGCTGTTGAAGGTGATAAATAAAATTTCCATGCATCAACAGTATTTTGATAACACAACAAAAGCAGGAACTGCCAGCGGCACATTGCTAACTATATTTGCAAATATCAGCAGTGAGGATATTGTTAAAACTATTATCCTCGCTGCGGTTGGTGCCGCAGTCAGTTTCGGTGTTACCAAATTTTTAAAAGCACTTATTAAACGAATGAAAAAATAATTCTCCCGTTCGTTGTGGTGACCTTCGGTTGAGATGATAAAGTCCTGGCATTTGCCGGGATTTTTATTTTAATACCTGGTACATAAGTGCTTTTTTAGCCTGCTTTATTAATTTGATTTGCTCCATGATGACTTTACTTTTATCATCCAATAACTGCAGCATGGAAATGTTTTTATTGAATTGCTCCTGGTTAGCTGTAATTTTTTCTAAAGCCATTGCAGCCACTTTCTTTAAATCATCTAACCTGATAAATGAAATAACTGACCCTGTAAGAAAGGGATGAAAAAATGAGCCTTGCCATAAGCCATAAAAGAGCCAGTACAATTGTTGTTTTTCTTCTTCTGTTTTGCAGGTGCAAACAAAGCAATTTGGGCAAGCTGCATCTAATGGCTTGCCGCTATTATTACCCTTTGAAAGAATGAAAAAATGAGGCTTTGCAATTGCAGCCTGATTGAGTTTGTGAGTTTTGATGAACATAGTATGAGCATTTAGTTATGCTCCGCTACGCTCCGCCATATATAAAACCCAAAAGAGAAAGAAAAACCGAAAAAAAGAAAAAGAAAGCATCTACATCAGGTGGCGTGGCTAAAAAACCAAAAGGAAACGGAATAAATGAAAGGCTTGTGCAATGGGGCTGTGTTTATGCCGTAGTCTTTTTGTTTTTTTGTTGATAGGACTTGTGCCAGCCACCTAACTTGCTGTACTTTTTTGTTTAAATACAGATACATTCAAATTGAGCTAATCTTATAAAAACGATTTCATGAAATGTTATTATTGCGATGATACTTTGACAAGTGAGAATGAAAGTATAGAACATATAATCCCGAATGCAATTGGCGGAAAGCTAAAATCCAAAGATTTGCTTTGTAAAAACTGTAACTCCTTACTTGGCGAAAAATATGACGCTGAATTGTGCAAAAGTTTAAGTACGATTGCAGGCTTTCTTGACATAAAGAGGGAAAAGGGTGAAAATCCAACTATTAAAAATGTTAGAAGTAAAAGCGGAGAAAAGTATAATCTGATAAAGGGACGGCATCCAGAAATGGCATCACCAGTAGTTAATTTGGACAAGGATAATAACACTGTTCATATAAGTGCCAGAAACGAAAAAGAAATGAAAACAATTATAAAAGGGTTAAAAAATAAGTATCCTAACTTAGATGACGCCGATTTGGAGAAAAAATTTATAAGGCAAAAATATTACATGGATGAAGCCTTGACGATGACAATGCAAGTTGGGAGCAGGGAATTTTTGAAGGCTGTAATTAAAACTGCAGTTAATTATTATCTATATAAAGCATCTGATAAAAATTCAATCATACAGCGAATTAACGATTTAAAAAACGACAAAGAAATTGGTGTTGAAATTGTAAGGCATTACTATACAAACGAAAGTGTTAACTACATCACACCAGAAGAAGTTTCCCACACAATTTATGTGAAAGGCGACAAAGAGAATAAGTGCCTCTTTGCATTTGTTGAATTGTTTAGTTCTTATGCTTTTATTGTTTCATTAAATTCAGACTATGCTGGGAATGGCTTTGTAATATCATATACATACGATGTACTTACCTGCAATGAAATAGAAAAACATATTCAGATTGACTATAAAGGAAAGTTGGACGAGAGTAATCCAGACCTTAATAAACAATTCATAGAAACGCTTACAAAAAAGATAAACCGTGTTATGGCTATCGGTGATAAAAGACAAACTGATGTAATTATATCTGAAATAACCAAAGCCGCTATGAAAGAAACTATCGGAAAATATCCTGAAGGAACAATAATTACAGACCCCATAATGAATGAGTTTTTTAATAGAGTTTCACAAGATGCAGCACCCTTTATAGCACATCTGCATAATAAAAGAAACAGACAATCATCTTAATGCCGGATTGATGCTGCTTGGATATATTCTCCAGATGCACCGGCAAAACATATTCTTAGTTGATAGATATATATAAATGTAAGTTTACATAAGAGTAATAAAAAAAAGCCCATATCAAACCGATACAGGCATTGTAAAAAAACAACACAAGTTTATTTCTTCTTGCCTTTGTTTGGGGCTTGTGTTAATGCTGAAGCTGCAACACTTTTCATTGCCTTTGTTGATTTTGGGTCACTCAAAATCTTGGAAGCTTTTGAAGCAACACTTTTAGATGTTTTTTCTGATTTTGCCATTTTTAGATAAATTTTTGATTCATCATAAAGTTACTATTTGTAAAGGTTTATCAACAATGAATAGTCCACACTTTATGAATGGTTCTAAAGAAGCGATAGCAAATGTGTCAAGCCTGCCGGTAAAAGCGCCTGCGGCAAAAAAGAAGCATAGCTGTGCGGCACACTTGTCCGCACTGTAGCGTGGGTGGCGAGCCGCCATAAGGCACTGGAGAGAGGAACGAACGGAATTGCCTGCGAGCCCCACGAAGGGGCTGGCAGTAAAGTAGCAGCCACTTTTCGGGTTAATGTAAAGAAGCATAGCCAAGTGGCTGCTACGATGCCAGCTCCATAGGAAGCCGCCGAAGTAAATTTCCCGTCAGGGTACGAAGGCGGCTGAACTATGCAAGTGAACCTTAGCGATGCTTTGCGAAATGAGGTACGAATGAGCAATTAGCAGTCGCAAGGTGAACGCAGCCGAAGTGGGCGGCCGGCGAGCCAAATAATAGGCAGCGGGTGGACTGAACGATACTGATGTGAATGAATGACGTAGTGCAGCGAAATGAAACCCAGTGAGTATTGTAGGGTTGGCTTGCGAAAGGCTGGTGATTTGCTGTGTGCATCGGCAGATCCTTCACTGCGTTCAGGATGACAGCAAAGCCCGGCCTTGAAGCAAATGGATAGCTGCGAACGAGGTGTAATGAAGCGGAACGAAGGAAATAATGAACGAAGTGGCGTGAAGGACACAGTAGCTGCCCGAACGAAGGCGAAGGAACTGCAAGCAGTATGACAAACTGTGTAGCGTAGCGGAACACCCGAAGGGCATTGCAGGTGCAGCAATACCATAAAAGTTTATAAACAGATTTGTTGCTGCTGCTGCAATGGTTTGGCATATCTGCTTGCTGACGTCGCCGCAGTGAGACCTTTTTACCGGCGAAGCGTAGGATCTGTGCAGTGGGAAATGTTTGCTTACAGAGAGGAACGGCGTAAGCAATCATAAAAGAATCGTGGCGAAGCCACACAAAATTTTAATTCATCTTGTCAGGATTGCTCTTTACAATTTTTACAGGATTGTTCAGGTGTTCAATCTCTTTATAGGTTTCTGCATTTCTCACTGCTACGATTGCCCTTTTGAACCGGTAGTAAATTTCAAAACTCAATTTTGGTTTTAAAAATGTTTTTATCAACTTAATAAAATCAATATCGTTTTTGTGCAGATATAACTTTCCATAGAAGTTTATTACAGAGAAAAAATCTGTATCTGTAATTATTTTGCCACTTTCAACTATTTCATTTGAAATTTCAGCAAGTGGTTTTCCTGAATAAATAAATTCTTCAAACTCTTTCTCATCAGCAGATATTTTTTCAAGTTCTTCGCCTAAATTATCATTTACATAAAATCTTCCCTTCCTCCTTTGTTCAGATACATTTGAAATAGCCCGGTTAAACTGTATGCCAGTAGAAAGGTAAAATTTACTTTTCGGAAAATCAGCATCGGAAATAAAGCAAAGTTTTTCTGTATTTTCTTTTTGGAGTACTTCTGTGTCCAAAATCTCTAAAATGTGTTGCAATAAAAATTTTGAGAAATCTTCAACAAATTTTTCGGCAGTTTTCTTCTTCATTCTTACAACTTCACTCTTCGGTTTGGTTGCAGGGTTGCCGATATTTCTTGACACATGAAAATTGACGTATTCATTTTTACTACCATCCCGATTGGTACTATTAAATGATAAGGTGAAGTGTATGTCAGACTGAAACGTATCTAATCCAACTGAAACTCTTTCATTGGAGAAATGAAGCTGCATTTTATTTACAAACGATATGAATTTTAAGTCCTGCATCATTTTTGTAGAATAAAATTACTTAAAAGTACCGACTAAGAAGCCGGTACGATACGATGAACCCATGCAAGATGCACCAATGGAACACCTGCAATAACAGGACAACGATAAACTATATGAACAAGGCTGCTATAATGACAACCTGTAACCAAAAAAGAAACCCACTGCCTGCGACGGCGACCAGGAAAAGGAAATGAAACTGACATAACGAAACATTTAAAATGAAAAAATAAAATAACATGCTTTTGTCAGCGAAGGGAAACGGATGTCTTTGCACTCCAAAAGGAAACGGAATAAAAGATGGCTTTGTGCGGTGGGTTTGTGTTTATGCCGTAGTCTTTTGGATGCCCGGTTTTCCCGAAGCTATCTTGCATGTTTATTTTATTTTTTAAGATGTGAGGCTTGTCAGTATTCTTTTTACAGGTTATCGTTAGTGAGGTTATGAAAAAATATGCTTGCTTTCGTCCGAAACGGACATATTTAGAAGCAAATAAAATTTATCTAATAAAAAAAGCCCCGAAGGACTAAAACTAAGGAAGCAATGCTAACCAACGCTTAGAACCTGGAGCCGGACAACGGGAACGAGAACTAAACCTGCCACGAATGACAGTAACACGCCAACCATTAGTTGATTGCCAAATTTGCATAACTGATGAACTTAAGATTAAATGATACATAACATAAAATTTAAAAATGAAAAATATAAATACGGTACGCAGGCAGCCATTGGGCATCGGCACACTCCAAATTTTTTTTGCATAAATGTTAGGTCTGTGTCTTGGGGCTGTGTTTATGGCTAAAAAAATTTGGATGTGTCCGGGCTGGCTTTGTGTGGGGGCGCCAATGACTAAGTTTGTAGAGTATTTGTTTTTTTCTTTCCTACGGAGCAGAATGAGAGAGTAGCAAATTGAAAAGCAATGTATAGACAAGAGCAAGGCTTATAGCAGCATTGTTGTGGGTTGTTAATTTTAAGCAGATATGTTGCTACGGAGATTTAATTGATGCCCATTGATATGAAGTAAAAGAGTGCGACGCAAGGGACGATGCCATGAAAAACTGTTGCTGGGATCAAAAAAGATTAATTTTGAAATCAGGATTTGGGTGGCCCTAGTTCGTAAAAGGTCAAGAAGAGCTTCTTGACTTTTTATTTTAGTAAAATACAATATCACAAAAAATGGAGTTCAATAATATTGCTGAAATATATTCCTATTTAGAATCTGATGTTTATAACATGAAGAGGGATTGGGAGCTTACCAGTTCAATGAAAAGGTTGGCTGATAAAATAAATGATGAACCAATTAAAGAAAAAATTAAGTGGGAATGCTTTGTATTCGATTTTTATCTTCAGAACGGCGAAGTGAAGCCAATGAGTTCATCCACAAAAGAAGATGGAGCTACTATTTTTGCTTACTCCTCGTATGAAGATTTTGGCGAAAATGGAATGGCATATTTAAAGGAAAGGGCAAGACAAATAAATAGTAATTATTTAGTAGCCAGATACAATCAGGTTTTATGGAATAGCCCAAAGCCACATAAGCATTACCAACAAGCCAAAGATGCAATTGATGGTTATTTCAAAATTCTAACCTCCATAAATTGTACAAAGGAAGAAAAGAAGGAAGGTTGGGATTGCTTAGAGCTAATGAAAAATGGAATGAAGTTATCCCTGCAGGTAAAATATAAAGTTGATTCTTATAAAGCTATTCTTCAATCTTGGCTATTCGATAGAGGAAAATTTCCAAGCGATCTAAAGATTTTTATTTTAAAGTTCATACTTGATTTACCGCAATTCAAAAAAAATGACTTTGAAGGCTGCCTCGACCTGATAAAAAATATCGGAGCCACACATAATAAGAAAAAGCCTGACTACTTTTTCTCGAAAGAAATATACGAAACTGGATTAAGAATTGCTCAACGTATTGGTAGTGATGCTAAAATATGGAATAAACGAATTGGAAATTCTATTGTTAGAATGGCTGATTTCAGAATGGATGATGATAGCAGAATGATACCACTTTCATTTTTAAAAGAGGCTATACCCTACTATAAGCTGGCGGGAATGGATAAAAAAGTGAGAGAAGTTGAGCAACGATATTTTGAGTTAAAAAAAGAACTTAAACTATCTAAGTTTGAAGTTCCATTAAATGATGAAGTGAATGAAGCTTTGCATCAATACCTGCAGGCAAAGACTGCTAAATTAATGGAGTACACACCTGAAGACATTTTCGGCTACCTAATTTCGGGAAATGATATATTTCCAAAAAAAGAAGTGGTTGATAGAAATGGGGAAGGACAGGAATAATACTTTTATGGATTTTGCTGTTACCATGCGATTTGATATTAATAACAATGTCTCTAAACAAAAGGATTCTAAAGAGGCAAAAGAAAGGACGAAAATTTATGAAAATTATCAGCTTTATATCAACCTTTCTGTGTTGCCACTTTTGCACCGGGTTTTTATAGAAGGAATTAAGAATGGGAAAATTACACATCAATCGCTGATACAATTTTTTTACAATCATACCTGGCTTGGGCAAGAATTTACAGATTATGATACAGGAGGTGATTTAATAAAATATAGATGGATTAGTGTTATTGCACCTTCTATTCATGAATATTTTATTCAAACTGAAAGTGCTTTAAAGTCAAATAATCCTTTTACAAATTATATCATGCCTATTGATTCACTTACTTTAAAATTTGAAGGTGTGTTAAGAGAATTTGCCACGATTCTTAAAGTATCTACAACAGTAGCAGGAAAAGGTAATGTTCTACGGGAAAAGTATATTGAAGAACTGTTAGCAGAAAAAGAAGTACAAAAGTATTTTGATGAAAATGATTTACTTTTCTTCAATTACCTTTTTGTTGCTAAAGATGGGATGAATCTCAGGAATAATATTGCTCACAGCTTTTTACGAATCCTAATTTCGAGGAAGGTGCGATAATAGTCGCCCAATTCTATTCCAAACAAATGTTCAAATGAAGCTGCAATATCTTTTATATCAGCTTTGCCGTTGTCAATAGCACTTTGCGAGTGCAGAGCATAAATGAGTTCTATTAATGCGGTCTTACTCTCTGTCCAGTAGAGTTTCACCTTGGGGGCATCTTGTGTAATCATACTCATTTCTTTTCGATCAAGATTTGATAATTCTTCCTCCAGGTAAACCTGCAGCCTGTCGTGGGCCAGAATTTTTGCTACTTTAAAATCATGGCTGGTACAAAACCTTTCATCTGCTTCAAAAAAGAAACTGTCAACAGTTAATCGTATATCATACTTGCCCCGGAGAAAATATTTATGGTCTAAGTAATTACTTTGGGTACGATAGTAACGGTAAAAATCAAGGTTGCTGTCAAAATAATGTTTGAGCTTATCTAACTCATTCAACAGGTATTTTTTCCTTATTTTATCACCTCCATTGGGTTTACGGGATTCTATTTTATAAACCTTCAAGTGATAAACAAGTGGTGCTAAAAATTTGGGTTTAGTTTCTTTGAAAAACTTTATTTCTTCTCCTTGTGTTTTGAATTTGTGTTTAAGGATAATGTTTTTTAGTTTATTTGCGGCTTTTAAACATACATCTATAGAAAGTTGAGCACATTTAATTGGGTCGTCCTGTTCAAGGTCAATGAATTTAAGCTGGTCTTCTACATCAATTAATAGTCTTTGAAAATTTTCATTCATTTAGATGCTTATAATTGAGTTTTATTATGCCTCTGCAGTTTAGGAAGGCTAACAATCATATTCCATAATATAATTAATATCTCCTTTACTTTTTAGGTTCAAAAGGCTCTATTGCTGTATGTTTAACCGTACAGCTTAAAAAATTACTACCGGAGAAGATTTAGTAAAGCCCCCGGCATTATCTGCTATAGCTGTTGTTGAAGAAACTTGTACACCTGCTTTTTTTACAACAACAGTAACTTGCTGCCCTACACCACCACCATTGCCAGAAGCGGCTATTATAGCTGCGGTTACGCCGGACGCATATGTAATTTCTTTAGTCCAGGGCAAGGTGGTTACCTGTTCATTTGCTGTACTGCCAGAAGCTGTTGTATAAGATGCAATCAGGCTGCCTGTGAAATTGCCTGTAATTTCATACTTTATGACTCTTGAGGAATTTCCGTTTCCGGTGTTGTCATTGTCTTTGTTACAGGAAATAGTAAGAAGAGAAATGATGAATGCAAGCGAAAATAAGATTTTCATTTTTTTCATAATTTATATACATTTTGTTTAGTTGAATTTAAAGTTATATTACAGTAGATATTACTCAATATTAGCGTTAAGCCTTAATCAACATTAAAAGCAAACATAAATTCCGTTGTTCCAAAAAAGTATTCTCCCTTGTCCAAGTTTTTAACTATTAAATAATAGTAGCCATCCTTAATTTTTTCAGTGGAGTAGGTGATTTTTTCAAAAGAAGTTGATGTGCTTGTTGCTTTGGCTTTGGTTGTAATAAAAACTCTTTTATCACCCCTTACCTCAAACTTTACTAAATCAACAACCGAAGTTGGGTCAGTGCCATTGCTTACTTTAATTACAAATTTTAATTCGGCTTGTTTTGTAATTTTGACAGGAGAAGAAATACCATTTAAAAAGAAACCAGCTTCCGCTTTGAACAATCCTTTTGCTTTTGCAAGCATATTGTATTGCGATTTTTCCAACTCAACTAATTTTTTGTCTTTTACATTATAATATGCTGGCTTGTCATTAAACTCAGGCAGTGCGGTGCTTTGAGCATTGCCATAAAAAAAGGAAGCAATAATAATAAGTGTGATAACTGTTGATTTCATTATAACTTTTTTTATGTTTTGATTATTATTTTCAAAGACTGTGTATTTTAATTTCTAACGCTTTTATGGCTCAAAAAAATCATTTAAGACTTTTAGCACTTCCTTAGGTGCTTCTAATTGCGGCCAGTGCCCAATATTTTCATCGAGCAATATGATATTTGCATTTGGTATTAACTGGTTATAACGAACTGCCATGTGCATACCTGAGTTGGGGTCTGCAGGGCCATTAATAAAGCACATGGGTATGGCTGTTTGCTGCATAGCTGTAATCCATCGCTGCTGGTATTTTTTCTTTTCAAAAACCAACCTGCCAATTAAGTAAGCTATAGACTTGCCGTTGCTATAATTCAATACATCCCAAAAATTTTGCAATAACTCTTTATTAGGCTTTGTATCAATGCCAAATACTGCTGCTGTAGCTTTATCTGTATTTTTCTTCTGCATTAGCCTGCTTAATAATTTACCAATTGGCTTTGGTGATTTTGAAAGCAATACCTGTATCAATCTTGGCTTATATACATCAATAAATAACCCGCCGTTTAAAAATGCAATTGATTTTATTTTGAAAGGGTTTTTATTCTCAGTATCTCTTGCAATTAATTCCTGCACTACGCTATTGCCTAGGTCGTGTGCCAAAATATTAACTTCAGTTATTTGTAATTCATTTAGCAGAGCTGTGTACATATCTGCATGGTCGCTGAAACTGTAATTATACTGCTTAGGTTTATCAGAAAAGCCCATACCTAACATATCTGGAGCTACTACATTAAATTTTGTTGTAAGCCCATTCCATACATCTTTAAAATCAAAACTATTGTATGGATACCCATGAAAAACCAAAAGCACTTCAGCTTTACCTTCCTGTATAAAAAAGATATTGTTGCCTTTATAAGTAAAGGTGGTTCCTTTATTTTTCCATGCTTTTAATTCTGGACGCATCATTTATTTTTTGAACAAAGCTGATATTTTTGTTTACTGCCAGTTGATAATTCATAGAACTTTCTTTCGCAATACATAAACATTTTCTATCCCTCCTCCTGAAGTTTCTCTTAAATTCTTAGTAACAAGCTCCCAGCCATTTCCACCCATATAATTTAAGGCGTCTACTCCATCTTTTTGTAGTTTAACGTAGTTGCGTTCCTCTATTTTATTTTGATAGGTTGATTTGGTGCCAAAATCTATAAATATACTCGTACGAACGCCAGGAAGATAAAGGTCGTGTCGAACCAGTTCACAATAAATATATGTAGTGTTTTCGGGTGTGCTAATAATCTTGCTACTGTTGGTTTGGCTGTAAACTGTTAAAACAATAACTGCAAAAAATAAGAGTAAAAGCATGGCGCCTTTTTTCATTGCAATTCTTTTAATGTGTTCATTAATTCTGATGTTCATTATTTATTTAATGACGCCTTGTGAAAAATCTTTAACATGATATACGCTATTGCCGGTCGAATAAACTGGTAGATCAAAAATCCAATCAGTGAAAAAACAAAAGCCACAATAGTTGGCAGGAATGCACCAAAAGTAACCGTCATACCCAATACAAAACCAAGTATGCACTCTGCCAAGTAAATTGGATAGAAAAATGCAATTAGTAAAAGGCTCAAAAGCAGGTAGCTAGGGATAGAAGCAACATTATAAGTAAATAACACAGCTATTAATGCGCCGTAAAAAAGAGCAACAGTAAACCCAATTTTAACAATTCTAAATAGTCTTGTCACTTGTGATTTTTCATATTTTTTTTGAAAGATTCTTTTTTGTACCCGGTATAGGAGAAACCAAGAAAGCAATGGAATTAATAAACCACTCCACCAATTAGAAATGGCAGGCAACTCTTTGCGATGAAGCAAATGGTGGCTTGGTACCCCACCATTATAATGAGTCCATATCAATAACGCCCAAATCGCAATGGTTATCATTCCAGTAAAATACAGGCGATAGGTGTAAAGGCTTTTTTCATTCATAAAATCTGCTTTTTTAGCTGCCTGTCTATTACTGTTTTTTGCAGCCATCGTTAACTATATTTTTACCTATTGTGCTTTTTTCAATCCAGGCGTCGTAAGTCATTTCAAATTTTATTTCATCACTTCCATGAGTTCCAATTTCTACCCAACCTGCTTTTCTGTAAAACATGTCAGCTCTGGAGTTTGGGGTAGTGCCTAACCAAATAGTATTTTTTGTTTGTGTAAAATGCCAATCAACCATAATGTCGTGTAATTGCCTGCCAATGCCCTGTTTTTCATATTCCGGCAATAAAAACAATGCCCAAATGTTATTGTCCTTCAGGTCGGTAATGGCAAACCCAACAACTTTACTATCAATTTCGCAAACCCAGCCTTTTCCTCTCACAGTCATAAATTCTTCATAGTCTTTATCTGGTACAAGGCTTGGGTCTGATAAAACATTTTCCTTTACAGAATTTCTTACTACCTGCATCTGTTTAATATCGCTTAGTACAGCTTCTCTTATTTCCATATTCCTGGTTCTTTTTTTTAAAAGTTATAACAGCCATTGGCTGTATGATTTATCCTTAGTCAAACCAATACAGCCAACCCAAAATAAAGCCTCGCATTTCCAATTTAACGAGGCATGGTTCTTCATTACCAAAACATTTTCTTGCTATTATTTAGGTTGTTTTTCACAAAGTGTTTTACTTATTTCAATAAAATCAACTTTAGTTTGCGGTGGATTCTGGGATAAAGCTTCACATCTGAAACAATCCGGTATTTTGGGATTGGGTTCGGGTTGCTTTAAGCTTACATAAAGTGTTACCTTTTCTCCATTGGTAAGTTCTGCAATTTTACAGTTGTTATAAAAGGAAGCCACGTTATTGTATCTCTGCCCAGTTTGAACGTCTTCCCATTCAGCATCGCCAATATTTTCAGTGGTAAGAAATTGGAATATCACCCGGTCGCAATCATACCGGATAACTTTAGCAGCAACAAAACTGCAATCTGTTGATTTTTTTTTACATGATATAAAGCTGATAATGGCTGCCGATGTAAATACAAATAAGATAGATTTTTTCATAATTAATTTTTTGTTTTATATTCAGACTGACATCCACCAATGCCTAATCGTTGCACAAAAATAAAGGCCACACATTGCAAAAACCCTGTTATTCTACAGAACGATATTTAGAGTCTACGGAAATATTTTGGCAGGGGTATTCTTCAAATACCGAGCGATTTATTTTTTTGCTCTAAGCTTAACTGTATATCCCAGCTGAATATAAAAAGGCAAGCCTGGTGTAGTTGTAAAATCCTGTGTAAGCACTTTGCCTATCCTTAAAGAAATATCACTTCGTTTAAATGATATACCAGATTGAAGCCCATAATAAAAGTTACCACCGGTAGATGGCTCATACCAACCATCCTGAACATTTGGAAAAACTTCTTTATAGAATTTTGTATGCTTGAAATGTGTAACGATGGCTTTATCAAAACCAGCTTCACCGGCTACAAACCACTTCTTTTTATAGTAGCCTGCTGTAACCGACATATCGCTACCAATATTAACCATACGTACAAAGTCATTTTCATTTCGTCTAAATATACCTTGTACTTTTCCGGTGAATAGAAAATTGCCTGCTTTTGCGAATTGTAAAATAATCCCAAGTTTTGTTTTATTATCGTCAATCAAATTTTCTCCAAATGGCATAGAGTACTCTACATTGATAATTATTGGAATTTTTGTTTTTAGTTGATACCCATATCCGAGGCCAGCAGTTAACGAGTAATCAAGCCCAGCATTTAGATTTAAAATGTGCTTATCTGTTTTTTGCAACCTGGCCCAATTAATTGTTTGGCTATAACTATTTACGCTTATTACTACAAAAACTGCTAATATTATTGTTTTGAACATCATTTTTTATTTTAAAGAATTTAAATAGGTAAGTGCCGTTGGATAAAAATTATTCCAGCCCGTGGGAAAAGAAATCATATTATGCCCTGCGCCGTTTATTTTTAATAGCTGCACATTGGCATAGGCAGCCGAAACTTTTTTTGCATGTGCCAGCCCATAAGCCTTATTTTTTTCACTATAAACAAAAAGTACTTTAGTTGTATATTGAAATAAGTTTTTTGTCCAATCAGGTTTATCTCTGTCGCCAATATCAAAAAGGGCATTATTTACAATGGCACCTGGCCTCCAACCGAGTGATCTTCCTTCATCTCCTGTAGAATTATCCTTATTACCATCAGCCACTCCAAGTAAAGCGTATTTGTAATCTAAAATAGCATGTTCCGATACTCTGCCAGAAAAAAACTGGTCCATATATAACATATCGTTTAATAACTCACTCGTAAGTTTTATACTTCTTGAATGTTTTATATAATCTAAAACATCTTGCCATACAAAACCGCCCGGTTCTGCAAGCACAACTCCATTAATACGTGTTGGGTACTGGTTGATATAAGCGGTTGCAAGCATTGCACCCCATGAATGACCTAACAGAAATACTTTTTGATTTGGAGAAGTTCTGTAGTGAGTAATAACAGCCGATAAATCATCATACATCAATTGTAATGAATAAGAATCTTTAGGATGTCTTCTAGATAAGCCAGAACCCCGTTGATCATAAAAAACAACTCTGTATCCTTGAGAAGCGAAGGCCTTACAATTCAATAAATAGCGGTAATCACTTCCTGGGCCGCCATGCAATATTATTAGCAATGCACTATCGGGATGCCCAAATGCTTCGGCATGTAATTGTGTGCCATTTACAGCAATTGAGGGAAGCGATACGTCTTGCTCCACTGTTTTGGGTACTAAATTTCCAGCCTCATCAATGTTTCTTTCTTTGGTACATGCTGTCAGCATTACTATTGTAGTAATGATAAAAGAAAGGTTTAGTAATTTAATTCTCATTTTTTATTTATGTTTTTATGATTTTACTTAAAAATTTCTTTCAACTTATTTCGCAGCTCAACGCCTCTAAGATTTTTTGCTATAATTTTTCCTTGTTTATCAATGAGATAATTTGTAGGTATCTCAAACACACCATAAATGAACGCACCGGAGTTTTCGCTTCCTTTTAATTCGCAAACCTGCGGCCAAAACAATCCATCTTTTTCAATAGCTTTTTTCCATGCCGTTTCACTCACATCTGCTGAAACCCCAAATATCTCAAAGCCTTTATCCTTGTATTCATTATATGTTTGTACGAGGTTAGGATTTTCTTTCCTGCATGGCCCACACCATGATGCCCAAAACTCAAGTAAAATATACTTGCCTTGATAGTCGAATAGACTGAGCATTTTACCATCAGGCGATGGTTGCTTTATATCTGCATATTGGTTGCCAATTTCAATTTCCTGATTGAGTTTGATAAATGTTTCAACAGTTTTACCAAAAACAGTGGCTTTGTTTTCCTGAGAAAGTTTGTTGAACAGGTACTGAGATTTACGTTTACCCCATTCTTTACAATATGTAGCAAGAAGACTGACACTAATGAATGCAGTTGAATTTTCTTCAATAAACTTAACCGATTTTTCAACTAATAAATCCTGTAATGTCTGTATTTTTTTTAAAATAACTGAGTCAGTATTTCCATAATAACGATTGAGGCTATCTATCTTAATTACTAATGGGAAAGTGAGCTTTTCAAACTTATCACTTAAATTTTGAGATTCAGAACCTTCAATAGCAGCATTCCTAAAATCACCTTTTACACCACTAAAGAATATTGGTTTATCTTCAATCCAACTATATTTATAATCACTCCATGTTTGGGTTCTAATTATAAAACGTTTGGGTGATTTTGTTAACGGGTTTTTATAGGAAAAGGAAAATCGTTCGTTAATGATGATAGATGAATCAATCGTTTTACTAGGGCCATTTCCTTGTTTTGTCAGTTCCTCAAAATATAACCAAGTGCTGTCTTTAAAGCCATGTGCAAAGCCAGTAACAATTTTTTGCCACTGCTTCTTTTTACTATCTATTGGTTTTGTCTGAGCAGAAACATTGCATATAACTAAACTAAAAAGGCATGGTAAGGATTGCTGGAGAAACGTATAACACAGATTTTTTTTTAGCAATAACTTCTTCATAAAATCTTTTTAAATGAGTAAGCACTTTTGATTGAGTTTATTCGCTAAACCCCAACTTAATTTTATATCTATACATTTTGCCATTTATTTCCTGCTCCAATTTCAAAACCTCTTTTGTTTTTTTGCTTATCCAAAATATTTCTTTGTTAGCCTTACTTTCATGCACTAATAACCAGCAATCAATCTTTTGGTCATTGAAGCCAATTAATTCGGCAGAGCCTGTAACGGTGTAAGCAACTTTTTGGTAAAGAGAAGAGGTGCCGGGGTCATAAAAAGGAATGAGAAATGTTACGCCTCTTTTATAGGGTAATAAAGGAAAGGTTTCTAAATCCAAATGCCAGTTTAAGTAGTATTTATCAATTGATGATTTATACCCTGCCCATATAGCCTTTGTTTGTTTAGCAGTATCTGCATCGCTCAATTGATTGCCATTATACTCCACTGTTTTATTTTTAAAATCAACTATTGTTTCACTTACTGTTTTTACGGTAGCATTTCTTGATGCTTGCACCTTCCACCATGTTTTATGATACAGGGGCTGCATCGTTTTAGCATCGGATATAGATTTTACAATGTGCATGATGCTGTCTTTATCTTCCCACTCCTGATTAATTTCAATAGCCGCCGTTCCTCTATAATCGGTGCGTTTTATTGTTCTTGTCCAAAATTGAGTTTGTGTTCTTGGTGCATCTTTACCCATTTTAAAATACACCAGGTATCTTGTAGTGCCTTCTTTTAAAACTCCAGTGTTAATGCTTTTTGTTGTTATCAATAGCGTATCAGTTTTTTGAGCAGTTACTGATAATGAGATAAGGCAAATAAATGTAATGGTCAATAGCAAGGTGCTTAAGTTTTTTTTAATTATTGTTCGATTCATATTCAATGATTTTATTTGTAAAGTATTTTAAATTATCACTCCTTCTTTTTCTTTTATTACAAATACTATTTACTAAGATGAAGCTTCAATGAAATATTAGCACCACCCAATAAATTATTTTTACTATCAGAAGCATGTTTATATATTGAATAAAACGGCTTATGCAGTGCGGATGGTGCAACAGCGTTTTGCCAAACCAGCGAAGGGCCACATAGTACATCAAGGGTAGATGAAATTTTAATTCCGAACTGTGGCCTGATGCTTAGTAGTCTATTGTTTTTAATATCGTCAACATCGGTGGCTTGTATGATGGCTTCAGGATTGAAGTAAATATTTTTATTGATATCTATGATGCTGCCAATGCCGAAACCAACGGCATATTTATTGAGTAATGCACCATTGTAAGAACCTGAGATGGTTGTATAAAATTTCTTTACTCCAATATCAAAAGAAAGATTTAGTGGATACATTTCTGTTATACCTATTTTAACGGCTTTATACCCACCATTTTTTACAAAGGATAAAAGACCAACAGGGATACCTTTTTCTGCAGATGCTGCATAATTAAAAAAGCCAAGTTGCAAACCTTTTAAAGTTTTAGATGTGTTAACAAAGCCAATCTGCACTCCTTTAGTATCAGAGCCTGTAATATTTACGAACCCCAAGCTCAGGTTTTTCTGTGAACCCTTTGCAATATTAATAAAGCCGAACAGAGGAAATTTAAAATTATCCGGCACTATATTTATTATGCCTGTATATAAAACACGGTCTCTTTTTTTTGCTGGCAAATCCTGGCTAAAAGCAGTACATCCAGTCAGGGAAAATAAGAGTGACAAAGTAGCAATATTCTTTTTTGTGTTGTAATTATTCATGATTTGTTTTAAATTTTGTGCTATATGTTTACTATGTTTAGATGCATTTAACTAACCGGTTGTGTTAATTCCGTATTCGCTATTTTTTCGCTGCTAGTAATTTTCTAGAAAGCTATTGCTCACTATACGGCAGTTTTTTGATCTTAGATAAACCCGCCAATTCATTACTTCAAAACTTTATTTTTTTTTTACGGTGTACTACACTGCGTATTTCTAATTTTCTATTCCTTCTAGGGATTATATTAACTAGCATGTGCTACAATTTTGTCTACTGCCATATTGCCAATGTGTGTTGCAGTATTTTTTTATTTCTTTTTATTGTCTGTTTTATTCATTTTCTGTTCCCAAAGCAGGCTATCATTTTTGTCGAAATATTTTATGCCTACGAAGTTTATGCTATCCTTATTTCGGAAGATTTCATTGCTAGAGTTCCCAAATCCAACTACAAGTTTTCCTTTTGAATCCTGAAGTATTAGTGCTCGGGTTCCATCCGATAGAACTATCGCATGAAAAGCCTCTCTACCATTCCCCGGGTCATCTAAACCCAATGCAACGCCACTTCTACCATCATCAAAGGTGTGTGTACCAAAGCCACCTACTTCCATTCCTTTTTGGTTATTTAAAAGAATTCCCGTGGGTAAAAAAATTCTTCTGCCTACATTGGGGTCTGATAATTGGTCACCCATTTGCATTACATCTATTCCTTTTTCATTCATTACCACCATTCCGTATGCAGAATGTCTATACTTTTTGTACCATTCCATGTACTGATTTGGGTTTTTAGCAACATCACTTGCAAAATATTTTCTAACTAAGGTAGTATCAGTTCTAACTCTGTCTTTTGACTGTGGGATAGGTGCTCCAATCAAAATTCTATCTTTCCCATTTTCATCTTCAACTATAATTCCTTTTGTTCTTATTAAATCGAATTTGTCGGTTTTAGTAAATGCCAATCCAAAAACACCTATTAGAGTGAGGCTGACAAATCCTATAAAAAATTGCTTCATTCTTTTATAGCGATTTTCAATCTCCAGTAGTTTTTGTAAGATTTCTTTTTCCATTTTATTTTGTTTGATTAATTTGTAAATATTTATGTTGTTTAGGGTTGTTATTGAAAATTGTATGATTTAATTTTTCCTTTTTGTTTCAACTTATTAAAGCTTATTCATCAAATAATTCCTTGAGTTTTTTACGTAGGTCTTCACCTCTCAAATTTTTGGCTATAATTTTACCACTTGGATCAATTAAAAAATTGGTAGGTATTTCGTAGATGCCATATATGAGTGCAACATCATTGTCTGCTCCTTTTAAAACGCTTACATTCGGCCATGGCAGTTTATCGGCAATAATGGCTTTTTTCCAGCCTGAAGCACTTATATCATGCGAAACACCAAAAACTTCGAAGCCTTTGTTTTTGTATTGAGCATAAAGACTTACAAGATTGGGGTTTTCTCTTCTACAGGGGCCACACAAGGAAGCCCAAAATTCAAGTAACACATATTTGCTTTTACCTACAAAAGAAGATAAACGAATTGGAGTACCTTCAGGAGTATTTTGCTCAAAATCAATGAAAGTACTGCCGACAACAATATCCTTGTTAGTTTCTAAATATTTTTTAATACTGAGCCCAAAGTCTGATATTTTTTTCTTTAAGGACATTTTATTATAAAGCGCCATTGTTGTTCTATTTCCCCATTCTCTGCAATACGAATTGAGCAAATAAGTATCAAAAAGAGAGGTAGTACTTTCTTCTATAAGTTGCATAGTTTTTTGTTTCAATATTGCTTCAAGAGAAATTATTTTTTTTAACATAACTGAATCTGTGGTACCAAAATTTCTTCTCAAACTATCAATCTCCATAGAAAAAGGTAGCCTAATTCGCTCAAAAGCTTGATTGTGTTGCTGGAAAACTGACCCGTCAACTATGGCGTTTTTAAAATTACCTTTTACTCCACTGATAGTTATTGGTTGATCTTCAACCCAAAATAATTTATAATCGCTAAATGACTTAGATCGGATTGCATATTGCAAAGGTTTTTGAGATACAGATTTTTTTACCTTCATTTTAAAAGTTTCATTTAAAACCATTGCAGAGTCAATTGCTTTACCCATTTGAATGGCATCATCTAAATATAGCCAGGTACTGTCTTTAAAACCATGAGCATACCCTGTTATCATAAGTATTTGTTGACTTGATGAAGGAAAGGGCTCATGCGCTTTTACTCTTATGAAAAATAAAGTCAATAAAAGGGAAAATATTTTTATGGTTTTCATATCTATATATTTTTTTACTTTCAAAATCCTACTTTTTAATTGTACTCAATACTACTAATTATCATTACCCTTCACCCGGTTTTGTTCATCACCTGCGCCCCCGTTTTTTCGTTTATTATTATTTATTTTCCCTTTACTAAAACGGTAACTAAAGCTTAACCCTACTGTTCTGGAATCAGGTATCAGTTGAAAGGCTGCATCAACTGTTCCAAAGCGACTGTAGCCATTTACTTTTTGTGTCCAAAAAATATCTCTTGCACTAATCCGGATTGTTGCCTTATTTTTAAATAAAGGCATACTTGCACCGAAATTAACGGCACCTAAGGCTTGAACACGGAATATTCCTTCAACACCTGCTGTTCTATAAAAGCCATTCACTTCAGCAACAATGCCTTTTTTAAATTTATAAGATGCAGAAGCATTAAATACTGCAGTTGTAGCGCCAATGGTTATAAATGTATTATTCACCAATCCTTTAAATTCATTATTATATACGTTCGCATATATATTACCACTCAAATTTTTCAATTGCTTGAATGCACTCACTGAAATACCATATTGCCGTTGGTTTGCAATATTTTGCTCCTTTCCAAATGTTTGATTGGTTTGTTCATTTTGTTCCAGCACCGTTTGTATAATGTTATTGGTTTTGGTATAATTTAGTGTGGTGGTAAGAAAGCCATTATATGTGTGAGATAATTCAACGTTATGACTGAACTGCGGACGTAGATTTGGGTTTCCCTGGGTAAACGTATAGCGATCTAAAAATGTAGCAAAAGGGTTTAGGCTTGCATAATCGGGCCTGCGAATACGGCGACCATAGTTTATACTCCAATTATTTTTTTCGTTTACTTTGTAGGATATGTAGGCCGTTGGGAACAGTTGTGTATAATTCAACTTAAATTTTTCATTCGTTGTTATTTGATTACCATTCGCCAAAGTATTTTCCAATCGTAAACCAAATTGCCCGGATATTTTTTTCGATATAGGGCGGCTGTAACTTATATATGCTGCAGCAATACGTTCATCATAAATAAAGTGGTTGCTTCTACCTATATCACGAATACGGTTGTTATTAATCAAGCTGTCATAAACTGCATTTGCATCTGTTTTTACATAAGCAGTTTTAATGCCTGCTTCAAATTTCGCTCCTCTCTTCAGAGGATGCACATAATCTGCTTTTGCAGAATAAATACTTATTTTTTGAGGGAGATTACCATACAAGGTATCAGGTTTTCCATTTATGGCACCAGAAGCGTTATAAAAATAATTACTCAGGTTTTGAGTATTATCTGCATTGTAATTAATATAATCAAGTTCGGCAGTTAACTCATTTCCTGTACTGTCAAATTTGTGACGAAAATTAAAATTGGAACTTATATTTTGCCATGAACTTTTACTTTTAGATATTGAATATGTTTTGGCTTGAAGAATACCACTGGGGTTAGCAATAAAAATATTACCTGTGCTTGTTGAGTTTTCAGGATTATAAAATCCACTCACAACTGTACCAATGGTAGTTTTAGGGGAAATTGAAAAGTCAGCACCTATCTTAAAACTGTTGGAAGCATTCCAGTCCCTTTTTGCCGAAACCTGGTCAAATAATGACTTTACCTCCTTGGTCACAGACTCCCTGAATTTTCTTTCTATTATAAAAGTTCTCTCTGTATTACGTTCATTATGGCTGAGTATCCCGAATAAATTTACTTTATTCTTCCGGTAATTGAAATTAATATCCTGATTATTTCTTGCGTAAATACCTTGTGTATAACCGGCATTTAAAGATAGATTAAATCCAAACTGGCTTGTTTTTTTAATTTTAATATTGATTATTCCACTATTACCAGCTGCATCATACTTTGCAGGTGGATTTGTCATAATTTCAATCTGGTCTAATTGTGTTCCTTGTAAGTTGCGGAGATAATTCACTAAGTCTTGCCCGGAAATGTAAGAAGGCTTTCCGTCAATATAAATTTGTACACCAGCTTTACCCTTTAAACTGATGTTGCCATCTTTATCTACTGTAATGCCAGGTGATTTTTCAAGGACTTCTAACGCATTTGCCCCTGCATTACTGGGAGATGCGTTTACGTTTACTACCATTTTGTCTGCCTTCTGTTCAAATAAAGGTTTGGTAGTTTGTACAACAATTTCTTTTAAACCCTTTACTTCATTTATCATGATGATAACCGGAATCGTAATTGTGCTAGCATCAGTTGGGCTTATTTTTATAAAGTTTTTTTTGTAGCCTATTGCTGATACTGATACCAGGTATATGTTATCTTTAACGCCTTCAAATAAATAAGTTCCTTTATTATCAGTAAAAGCAGCTTTAACTAATACCGTGTCTTTTGCTCTATAAAGTGAAACACTTGCATTTGCAAATGGCTTAAGGGTTTCGTCTTTCACCTCTCCGCTGATAGTAATTGCTTTTTGCGCAAACCCCGAAAAAGATAGTAAAAGAAATAAAATTGTTGCAGGTGCAACAAGTCTGCTACTTAAGAATGCTCTGCTTACCGAAATAATTGAAATGTTTTTTTGAAATTTTAATTTTTTCATTTTTAGATTTACTGATTTTAATTAAATACCAAAGACAATAACTTTGGAGCATATAGTAAGACAATTATTGTTTGTATTTTTATCAAAATTGCAACCTAAAAAATCCTCAATAAAAGAAATAGTGTTTGAGGTTTTTAAAGCATGCATCTTTTAGTAGACATCTAATTTACTTTGGTAGACAATTAAAAATATATCGTTGATAGAAATGGCATATTAAAAGCAAAAGCTGCTATATTACAAGTGGTAAATACATTGTATGAAAGGAATTTCAATGATTAATGTCCGCACAAGTTTAATAATCAGCTTGTCGTATTATATGTTCTGGTTTATAGTTGTATTTATTTCTGCAGGCGGGGAAATGAATAATTTTTACAGAGGAGCAAGTGTATATTCATGGCAAGTAACATTCGTTACAATAGTTAATCTACTATTGCATTTAATAACTATTCCATTCATAAGAACTCGAGTTAAAAAAGGGATATGGATTGTATTAGTGATTGCAGCCTTTCTACTTTTACTTATTGTTGGCTTTAAGCTTTGGAATGAATTAGGAAGCTTACTGAATATCTCTCCGAAAAAAGAAAATGATTCTATTAATTTAGATTCCGAAGTAAAAAACATTCTATTTCAGTTTTTTGGTATGGCTTACTTTGCTTCCATTAAATTTTATATAGATTCTTTCAAACTGAAATTAAAAAATCAAGAACTGACTATTGAAAAGAAAACTGCTGAGTTGAGTTATCTTAAATCTCAAACTAATCCACATTTTTTATTCAACACTTTAAATAATATTTACCTGCTTACAAGAGATAAATCAGACTTGGCACCCGATACTGTGCTGCGCTTGTCAGATATTTTGAGATATATGTTATATGAAACTGATGGCTATTTGGTGCATGTAGATAAAGAAATTAAAATTATTGAAGACTATCTTGAACTGGAGAAAATCAGGTACGACTCATCGCTAAAACTTAATTTTACAAAAGAAATTGACAATATGAAGCAAGAAATTCCGCCCTTATTAATGATACCACTGATTGAAAATGCTTTTAAACATGGAGTTTCTGAAACATTAAATTTTCCATTTATTAGTATCAGCCTTTCTATTAAAAGTAATATACTGTTCTTCACTGTTGAGAATTCAACTGACATGAATGAAACGGTGGCAAGCATTAAAGAAAATATAGGAATTAGAAATTTGCGAAGGCAACTGGAATTACTTTTTACAGAACATGAATTGAGAATTGAAACCAGGGAGAAATCTTTTTTTGCCAGCATGTTTATCAACCTTAGAAGCTATGCAAAAAATTAAGTGCATAATAATCGAAGATGAACCGCTTGCCGCCAAGCTGCTTAGCGACTATATTATTCAAGTGTCCTTCCTTGAATTAACTGGTTCATTTAAAGAAGCATTAAGTGCAGGCAACTATTTACAAAATGAGAAAGCTGACCTCATTTTTCTGGATATTCATTTGCCCAAATTAAAAGGCTTATCATTTTTAAGAACATTGGCAAACCCACCAGCAGTTATTGTTACCACTGCTTACCATCAGTATGCAGTAGAGGGTTTTGAATTGAGTGTAGTTGACTATCTTCTCAAACCTTTTTCTTTTGAACGATTCATCACTGCTGTAAATAAGGTTTCAAAACTTATGCAAGTTCATCAAGCAAGTGAAAAAGAAGAAATACAAAAAGAAACATCACTTACCTTAACCATCGACCGTAAAAAGGTAAGAATTGACTACGATACTATACTTTATGTTGAAAGCCGCAGAGAATATGTGAAAGTAGTTACAATGACTAATGAATACATTTCAAAGATAACTACCACTGAAATTGAATCTCTGCTGCCTAAAACTAAATTTATCAGGATACACAGGTCATTTATTGTTGCAATTGATAAAATTGGGACTTATAGTAAAACCGAAGTTGAAATTAAAGGTAAAGTAATCCCGGTTGGCAAGGCTTTTAGAAATGAGGTACTGTTTCATTAAGAATTATTTGATTAATTCCCTGTCATTTTCTTTTCTTCTATAGCATGTTTTTGCATAACTAACTTAGCTTTTAAGTACTTCATATCATCACTAACTTTTCTATCTAAAATTTTTGCATAATGCTGAGTAGTTTTGATGCTACGATGCCCCAACATTTTACTTACACTTTCAATGCTTACTCCATTCGTAAGTGTAACTGTAGTTGCAAAAGTGTGCCGGGCTATATGAAAAGTAAGCTCTTTGGTAATACCACATACATCAGCAATTTCTTTTAGGTAGCTATTCATTTTTTGATTGCTTAATACCGGTAGCACTGAATTGCCATTTATACATTGCGGATTCTTTTTGTACTTATCCAAAATATCAGCAGCCATTGGAAGCAAAGGAATATTACTTTGTGTATCTGTTTTTTGTCTGCTGGTAAAAATCCATTTTTCACCATCAATACCCAGGCTGATATTATTTCGGGTAAGCTGTTTTACATCTATGTATGCTAAACCTGTATAGCAACTGAATAAGAAAATATCCTTTACTTGGTTAAGTCTTTCAATGCTGAATTGTTTTGCAGCAATGGCATCAATTTCATCCTGAGAAAGAAATGATCTTACTACTTCTCTGAACTTTGATTTGTAATTTACAAACGGGTCTTTATCCAACCAGTTATTTGAAATACAAATGCGGATGATTTTACCGAAATTCTTTACATACTTAACGGCAGAGTTATTATTGCACTTACGAACACTACGAAGATAAAATTCAAACTCGGTTATAAAAGCATGGTCTATTTTTCTGATATCAATATCTGAAACTCTATATTTCCATTGCAGAAATTCAGTAGTATGCTTTAATGCTGTAGTGTAACGGCATAAAGTGCCTTTTGAAAATTCTTCACCTAACAGAGTTTTGATCTTATTGTTATGGTCTTGAAAAATGGGTACCACCATCCGGGGCTTTTCAGATTTGCCAGTAAACTTATTTTTGATGGCTTCGGCAGTTATAATTTCTTCAGTATCTATCAATCGCCGGTGAGCTTCATATACTTTTGCCTGAAGCGTATCTAAATAGATATTTAAAGCTTTTACATCTTCTTTAGTGCCGCTTGCTCTGCCAGCACTGGTATTCCATTTTTCAGGCAGCCAATCCCGGCCAGTGGAAACCTCAGATCTTTGGCCATGGGTTGTTATCCTTAAATAAATAGTAACCATGCCTGAAGTGTAGGCTTTAGGCTTCTTTAAATAGAAAAGTAAACTGATACTGTTTTGCATGGTGTGGTGACCTTTAAAAAGTGGATAAAATTAGACTTGCCACCATCAGCAAACAAGATGTTCAAATTATGAACACCTTACCAGTAAAGTATTTGAGTAAAAGCTGGTGAGTAAATTTTTGAAGAAAGTTTACTCACCGAATAACTCACCAGAGTTTTGATTTCTGATGAATATTTTGGCATAGTGCCAAAACTAAAAAGCCTGCAAAATCAACGATTTGCAGGCTTTTGGTGAGAATTGATATTCTAAAAGCGGACCGGACGGGACTCGAACCCGCGACCTCTGCCGTGACAGGGCAGCATTCTAACCAACTGAACTACCGATCCAAAAAATTGAACTTTATCTATATAAAGCCACCCTTTTTTTAAGGACGGCA